>Ga0247816_10000793_pt1 | contig 16690 bp, 14 predicted proteins | sample UWRJL209509C1_FD_179930 | JGI IMG/M metagenome (GOLD analysis project Ga0247816, IMG submission 179930) | Plant litter microbial communities from Arlington Agricultural Research Station in Wisconsin, United States - UWRJ-L209-509C-1 | ecosystem: Environmental > Terrestrial > Plant litter >...
CCGGCGTCGTTCTTCAGGGATTCCAGCTGGGCAAGCTGCTCTTGAAGGGCTTTTTCTGCTGCGCGAAATTCGGCGAGTCTGGACAAAATCTTTACTCCAATAGTGTATATGGCTGATATCTACTGCAAACAAAGCTATAAGCCAAGAGCCTCAAGGTGACTCAGTGAAAGTGGCCCTCCTGCCAATTTTGCACAGGCAGGAAAAATTGTAGTAGTTAATCAGCCACGAGTAAATCACGTCTTTTGTATAAATAACAATATTTCCCTTTAGACGCATGGCTATTCAATGGCTGTTCAGCTGCTTAATGAACTCATCGCACGGCACAGGTCTGCCAAACAGATATCCCTGCAAGAAATCAACGCCCTGAGAGGCAAGATACTGGCACTGTTCCTCTGTTTCGACACCTTCGGCAACGATGCCCAGATCCAGCTTGGCAGACAGTTCGATGATGCTGTCGAGTATATGCCGCGAGAGTGCATCGACACCGATCATCGCGACAAAGCTTTGATCAATCTTCAAATAGTCGACATTGAAGTTGCGCAAATAACCGAGGCTGGAATGACCGGTTCCAAAGTCGTCGATAGCAATCATTACCCCCAGCTCGTGCAGCGCCTGAAACAACTGACGAGTGATATCGGTTGGCTCGATCAGCTCGCGTTCGGTTAACTCCAGCACCAGCGTGACTTGGCCCGGCGCGAAAGCGGCCAGGAATTCACGGCAATCCTCAACCAGCGCCAAATCATGGCAATGGCTGGCGGTAATGTTGACGCCAATGTGAAAGCCCTGGATGAAGCTGCCGGCGTGGGGCGCCAGCTGCGCGGCGGTCTGGCGCATCAGGGTTCGGGTCATCGGAACGATCAGGCCCGAATGCTCGGCTAGTGGGATAAACAGGTCCGGGCGTACCAGGCCCTCCTTGGGATGGTTCCAGCGCATCAGCACTTCACAACCAGCCCATTGGCGCGTATCGCCACGTACCACCGGTTGAAAGTAGGGCACAAATTCATTGGCCCCCAGCGCCCGTTGCAACTCTTGAGTCGGCGCGGATGAGCGCTTCTGCAACCAGTGCGCGAGCAGCCCCGCCAGCACCCCAAAAAATACGATCAGGATGAACAGTGCCGGAAACCGGACTTCCATGTAGCGCCATATTTCGCCTTTGGGCATGCCGGCTTCCACGCTGTAGTAATAGCGCTCTGAGTCGAGGTGATGATGGGCCACGTCAAACGCAGGTGGCGCCGAATCGTGGACTTTCCCATCGGCGCCCAGCCAATTGTTGCCCACCTGTAGCACCACATCGGAATAGCGGCTGATCAGGCGCAAGGCGTTGGTCAGGTGGTAGCCGTCAATAGAGGCAAAGGCACCCCGATCACCCTCGGTCAGCCGGTACACCAACAGCGCGGTATCGGGTGTCACCGGATTGCCGCTCATTAGCCAGAGATTGCCTTTTACGTAGTCATCAGGATTAACCGGAGACAGGTAATTGCCGCCAAACAATGAACTGCAATAAATATTCCGCTGCCACGACAAGGTGGTGGCCCGCACAAAAGGGCGGCGGGTGACTTGTTCGCGCAGTGCCAGTTGTGTGGGGTTGTCACATTCATGGCCAGCCAACGGCAGCAGTTCCTGGGCGGCGGCGGCGGTGTTGTCGAGCATGAGGTCGAACTGGCGAACCGCTTCCTGGGCGGTCTGGGCGGTGCTTTGCTCCAGGGTACGCTCGGCTTGCAAGTACAGGATGACCACCCCCAACAGCACCGGCAGCACGCCACTCAGCAGCGTAAATATAAGACGGGTAGTGGGCTTTCGCGGGCCTTGGACGGTCAGTGGCATTTGCGGGGCCTGTAACAGGAAAGGACTTAGGGCTCTCAAATGCAGTCGGGCCAACCAGTAGGGCGCTTCAACAAAGAGTATGGGTATTGGCCATGATAGATGGCGCCGTGCATCTGCGCCTGCTCAATAACCCTGCATACGCGTGGCTACTTCAATAAACGCCAGGGTTGCTGGGAGGCGCTGTGATCCTGGCGGGTATCTATCTATGCAACAAACCCCTTGCGCCTCCCAAGGCAATAGGGATTTGATAAGAGTACGGACAAACACCTTTACGCTGTGTAGAATCGATTTACGCATACAAGAATATGGATTTGCGACTACGCAAGCCACGCCCGTAAGAGATTGATCCAACCATGAAGCTACTCGGGTCCCCACTCATCTTCGGTGACTTCCTCGCCCGCAGCGTGCGGGGCATCTCCTGCGCGCCACCCTCCGACCTCATCCTTGCTCGCAAATAACTATTTGTTTGTTAACGATAAGAATGATGAGGCGCCAAAAAATGGCAGATCTATACGAAAACCCAATGGGCCTGATGGGCTTTGAATTCATCGAATTCGCATCGCCAACCCCAGGCACCCTGGAGCCGATCTTCGAGATCATGGGCTTCACCAAAGTCGCAACCCACCGCTCCAAGAACGTACATCTGTACCGTCAGGGCGAGATCAACCTGATCCTCAACAACGAACCCAACAGCATCGCGTCCTACTTTGCGGCCGAACACGGTCCTTCCGTGTGCGGCATGGCGTTTCGGGTCAAAGACTCGCAAAAGGCCTACAACCGCGCCCTGGAACTGGGGGCACAGCCGATCCATATTGAAACCGGCCCGATGGAACTGAACCTGCCGGCAATCAAGGGCATTGGCGGTGCGCCGCTGTACCTGATCGACCGTTTCGGCGAAGGCAGTTCGATCTACGACATCGATTTCGTCTACCTCGAAGGCGTCGACCGCAACCCGCAGGGCGCAGGCCTGAAAGTCATCGATCACCTGACCCACAACGTCTACCGCGGGCGCATGGCCTACTGGGCGAACTTCTACGAGAAGCTGTTCAACTTCCGTGAAGCGCGCTACTTCGATATCAAGGGTGAGTACACCGGCCTGACCTCCAAGGCCATGAGCGCCCCGGACGGCATGATCCGCATCCCGCTGAACGAGGAGTCGTCCAAGGGGGCAGGGCAGATCGAAGAGTTCCTGATGCAGTTCAATGGCGAAGGCATCCAGCACGTGGCGTTCCTCACCGACGACCTGGTCAAGACCTGGGACGCATTGAAGAAGATCGGCATGCGCTTCATGACCGCGCCTCCAGACACCTACTACGAAATGCTCGAAGGCCGCCTGCCGGACCACGGCGAACCCGTGGACCAACTGCAAGCGCGCGGCATCCTGCTGGATGGTTCGTCGGTGGCGGGGGACAAACGCCTGCTGCTGCAGATCTTCTCGGAAACCCTGATGGGTCCGGTGTTCTTCGAGTTCATCCAGCGCAAAGGCGATGATGGTTTCGGTGAAGGCAACTTCAAGGCACTGTTCGAATCCATCGAGCGAGACCAGGTGCGCCGTGGCGTGCTGACTGCTGACTAACAGGGCTTTTGTGTAGGAGAGAGCTTGCTCGCGAAGGGCGTCAACGATAACGCAGGCATTCTGAATGCGCGCGGTGACAGTGCGTTTTTCGCGAGCAAGCGCGCTCCTACAGTTATTTATCAAGCCCTGCGCTGACGCACCAAATGCTTGAAGCCCTCAAACACCAGCACCATCACCGCCAGCCAGATCGGAATATAAGTCAGCCATTCCCCCGGCCCGATGCTTTCGCCCAGCAGCAGCGCCACCCCCAGCAACAGCACTGGCTCGACGTAGCTGAGCAGCCCGAACAGGCTGAATGCCAACAGTCGGCTGGCAATGATGTAGCACACCAGCGCCGAAGCACTGATCAATCCTAATAACGGGATCAATGCATACAGGCCCTTATGCGCGTCCATCACTGCGAACCCTTGTTCGCCGCTTTGCACGAACCACAGGGCGACCGGCAACATCAGCGCCATATCCAGCCAAAGCCCGCCCAGATGGTCGCTCGCCAACCGCTTGCGCAGCACAAAGTAGATCGGGTAGCCGATGATCACCACCAGGGTTGCCCAGGAAAAACCGCCCACTTGATACAGCTCATTGAGTACGCCCGCGGCGGCAAAAAACACGGCGATCTTTTGCAGCCGCGACAGCTGTTCGCCGTACACCAGCCGGCCCGTCAGTACCATGGTCAGCGGTAACAGAAAATAGCCCAGCGACACATCAAGACTGCGACCGTTAAGCGGCGCCCACATGAACAGCCATAGCTGCACCCCAAGCAGGGCCGAAGACACCAGCATCCCGCCGATCAGCAAGGGTTTGCCAGCCACCAACCGCAGCAGGTCCCATACCCGGCGCCATTCACCGCTGACCACCATGAACACGGTCATGCACGGCACAGTCAACAGCATCCGCCAGCCGAAAATTTCCAGGCCGCTCAGGGGCGTGAGCAATGACGTGAAGTAATACATCACGGCAAACAACACCGAGGCCAATACCGATAACACAACACCTTTAGACACGCTGTCCTCGCGAAAACCGATTGATACAAAAAGAGGGGGAGTTTCAGGGTGGGAATATAGTGCTTTTAAGGTGAGATGTTCGCCCTGTTTTGGGGCGTCTCGTAGGAATTTTCACGCAGGGTTCGACAGCACCAATCAAAAATGTGGGAGCAAGGCTGCTCCCACACTCATAGAGGCAGGCCTTTAATTGCGGGCAATGCGCCCCGAGACAAAATGGCTCACATCATTAAACCCAGGCGTCGATGCATGGCCTGGCACCACCAGCGAATCAATGAACGCCTCGTCCTCGGCATTGATCTTCACGTCCAGCGCGCCTGTATAGGCATCCCATTGCGCCTCGGTGCGCGGCCCGACAATTGCCGAACTGACCGCCGCGTTGTTCAGCACCCAGGCAATTGCAAACTCGACAATCCCAACGCCACGGCCCTGGGTGTATTGCTGGATCTGCTGGGCAATACGCAGCGACTCAACCCGCCATTCGGTTTCCAGAATACGTTTGTCCTGGCGCCCGGCGCGACTGCCGGCTTCGGGCGTTACGTCCGGTGCGTATTTACCACTGAGCACGCCACGAGCCAACGGGCTATAAGGCACCACACCCAGGCCATACGCAGCGGCGGCAGTGATCTGCTCGACCTCAGCCTGGCGGTTGACGATGTTGTACAGCGGCTGGCTGATGATCGGCTTGTCCACGCCCAGCGCCGCGGCCACGCGGATCACCTCGGCGATGCGCCAGCCACGGTAGTTGGACAGGCCCCAATGGCGGATCTTGCCCTGGCGGATCAGGTCGCCAATCGCCGACACCGTCACTTCCAGCGGCGTGTTGTGGTCTTCGCGGTGCAGGTAGTAGATGTCCAGGTAATCGGTGTCGAGGCGCGTGAGGCTGGCCTCCAGTGCGTTGAAAATGCGCTTGCGGCTCAAGCCGCTGCGATTCGGCAGGCCATCCACCGGACCGATCCCGATTTTGGACGCCAGCACCCAATCCTGGCGTTGACGGGCGATGGCTTCACCGACGATTTCTTCGGAGCGCCCACCCGTGTAGACGTCGGCAGTGTCGATGAAGTTGATGCCCTGGTCCCAGGCCTTGTCGATGATGCGCAGCGAGTCCTCGGTGCTGGTCTGTTCGCCAAACATCATGCTGCCAAGGGTCAGCGCGCTGACCTTCAGACCGGACTGGCCCAGTGTGCGGTAAATCATGGTGAACTCCTCGGTAGGGGAAACAGCGCCTATGCAATACCAGAGAGCAAGGCTCTGGAACAAGCCCTGCGCCGGTTATTGCGCTAAAAGTTCAGCACACCGCAGCTGTAAAAACCGATGCAATACCTTCACCCGCTCGGAAACCTGCAAACGGTGCGGGCACATCAAATTGAACGGCGCCGGCTCGCCTTGCCAGTCGACCAATAAAGGCACCAGGCGCCCGGCGTTGATATCCCGTGTCACGTCCAGCCTGGCTTTATAAGCAATGCCATGCCCGGCTAATGCCCAGCGTCGGACTATTTCTCCGTCATCGCTCAGATAATCCCCCGACACATCGACTTCTTGAACCTGCGTGCCTTGGCGAAAGCGCCAGGTCTTGCTGACCTGGCCCTGGCGCATGTACCGCAGGGTGCTGTGTTGCGCCAAATCGCCGGGAACGTTCGGTGTGCCATGGCGCGCCAGGTAATCCGGGCTGGCGCAGGCCACGCGCTGGTGTTCGGGAGCAATGGGCAGCGCCACCAGGCTGGAATCCTGGGGCACGCCAAAGCGCAGGGCGATATCGACAGTGTCGCGAAACAGGTCTGTATTGTTGTCGTTGAGCTGCAATCGCAGGCGAATGTTGGGGTGTTGGTGCTTGAACTCATCCAGCCAACCCAGCAACACATTGCGCCCGAAATCCGACGGCGCGGCCAATTGCAGCAGGCCGCTAAGCCCCTGGCTTTGCTGCTTGATCGCCAACTCGCCTTCGCTCAGCGTTTCGAGGGCCACACGCACGCTGTCCAGGTAACGCCGGCCTTCCTCGGTCAGGCGCATGCTGCGTGTGGAGCGCGCCAGCAAGCGGATGCCCAGGCGGGTTTCCAGGCGTTTGAGAGCGATGCTCGCTGCTGCCGGGGTCAGGTTGAGGCTGCGGGCGGCCGCCGACAAGCTGCCGGTATCGGCGGTTCGCACAAACACTTCAAGGTCGAGGATTGAACTCATTTGTAAAAATCCTTTAAAGATCTTGTCGTTTTACCGGGATTTTTCAGCGATTGCCAAGCGAGGAAGATGAATACTCATTCTTCAAGACGAGGTATCTCCCATGGCATCCCCCCTCAACGGCAAAACCGTCATTGTGATTGGTGGCAGCAGCGGCATCGGCGCGGCCGTGGCCAGGCAGGCAGTGGCCCGCGGTGCCCATGTGGTACTGGCCGGCCGGCGTCTGTCATCTTCGGTGGATAACGGTGTGCGCAGCGAGCCGGTGGATGTGACCGACAGCGCCTCCGTGCAGCGCTTGTTCGAGGCCGTTGGGCGGTTTGATCATCTGGTCTACACCTCGGGTCCGGCGGTGCAGGCCAAGGCGTTGGCCGAGACCGACCTGGAGCTTGCCCAGGACAATTTCAATGTGAAACTTTGGGGCTCGCTGCGGGCGATCCAACTGGCGCTGCCGTTTCTCGACGAGCACGGCAGCATCACCCTGACCTCGGGGCAGTTGGGGCGCAAAGCGGTGGCGGGGCAGTTCATCAAGACCGGGATCAATGCGGCAACCGAAGCCCTGGGCAAACAGCTGGCCAAGGAGCTGGCACCACGGCGGGTGAATGTGGTCAGTCCGGGGGTGATTGATACCGAGGCGTATGCGGGCTTGGCTGAAGAGCAACGGTTGGCGATGTTCGCCAAGGCAGGTGGAGCGTTGCCGGTGGGCCGTGTGGGCCAAAGTGAGGAAGTGGCTAGCGGTTATATCCTGGCCATGGAGAATGGCTTTATTACCGGTAGCGTCATCGATATCGACGGCGGTGGCTTGCTCTAACACCGGTCGTCCAGGCTAGCTGGCTTGCTCGCGAATGCGGTGGGTCAGCGACTACTGTGCTGATTGAACCACCGCTATCGCGGGCAAGCCCGGCTCCCACAGGAATGGGATTGCCCTTGAAAAATTTTACGCCTTCAAGGTACGCGTCATCCGCAGGGCCAGAACACTACCGGCAACAATCACCGCCGCCAGCAGGTACAACGCCATGTCGGTCGATCCGGTGCTGTCCTTGACAAACCCGACGATGTACGGGCTGAGAAAGCCGGCCATCTGCCCCATGGAGTTGATCAACGCCAAGCCACCCGCCGCAGCGCCCGCACTGAGCATCGCGGTCGGTACCGGCCAGAACATCGGCAGGCCGGTGAGGGCGCCCATGGTGGCGATGGTCAGGCCAAGAATCGCAATCGCCGGCGTAGTCGCGAAGTTCACCGCGATCACCAGGCCGATAGCGCCCATCAACATCGGCACCACCAAATGCCAGCGACGCTCCTTGCGCAAGTCGGCCGAACGACCCACCAGCAACATAAACACAGCCGCCAGCAAATACGGGATCGCACTCAGCCAGCCGATCACCAGGTTATCGCTGAAACCCATGTTCTTGATGATCGACGGCAGCCAGAAGTTGATGGCGTATACACCGCTCTGAATGCAGAAATAGATCAGGCCAAACGCCCAGATGGCCGGGTTCTTGAACACCGCCAACAACGAATCGCTGGTGGTTTTCGGCTTGCTGGCAAGGTCCGTGGCCTGGTCGGCTTCCAGCACTTCACGCTCATGGGCGCTGAGCCACTTGGCGTTGGCAAAATTGTCGCTGAGCAGGAAGTAGGCGAGGGCGCCCAGGATGACCGTCGGGATGCCTTGCAGCAGGAACATCCACTGCCAGCCCGCGAGCCCGCCCTGGCCTGCGGCGAAGTGGTTGAGGATCCAGCCTGAAAACGGGCTGCCGAGCAAACCCGACACCGGGATCGCCGACATGAACAACGCCATGATCCGCCCACGGCGGAAGGTCGGGAACCACTGCGAGAGATACAGCACCACGCCTGGGAAGAAGCCGGCTTCGGCAGCACCGGTAAACAGGCGCAGGGTATAGAAGTGGGTGGGCGTGGTGACGAACAACAGGCAGGTCGACAAGGTGCCCCAGACGATCATCATCAACGCGATCCAGCGTCGTGGACCGTACTTGGTCAACGCCAGGTTGCTCGGCACGCCGCACAGCACGTAGCCAATAAAGAAGATCCCGGCACCGAGGCCGTACACGGTCTCGCTGAACTTCAGGTCGTCGAGCATCTGCAACTTGGCAAAGCCGACGTTCACACGGTCCAGGTAGTTGAACAGGTAGCAGATGAAAATGAAGGGAATCAGGCGCAGGGTAATGCGCTTGTATACGGCGTTTTTATCGTCATCGGTGGCCTGGGTATCGGCGGCGCTCTGTGACATGTCAGTCTCTCTTTATTATGATTTTTCGCGATGCGAAGGTAACGTTGATCGCCCAATGAGTCTCGGCCACGTTACGGTGCCGTGTCTTTGTGCTCGCGCACAGCTAACCTCCATTTGCGCTGTGCCTGTGAACAACCCGCTTTCAAGGAACTTAGCCCCATGTTCGAGCTGGATCATGACTTGGCGCAGGATATCGTCAATCGCACCATGGCGATCCTGCCCTACAACGTCAACGTCATGGACAGCCAGGGCCTGATCCTCGGCAGTGGCGAGCCCGAGCGCATCAACACCCGTCACGAGGGTGCGCAACTGGTGCTGGCGAATGGCAGGGTAGTCGAGATCGACGGCCAGACCGCCAAACACCTCAAGGGTGTGCAACCGGGGATCAACCTGCCGTTGCTGCATGACCAGCGGCTGATTGGCGTGCTGGGCATCACCGGCGAGCCGGAGTTGCTGCGTACTTACGCTGAACTGGTGCGCATGACCGCTGAAATGCTGGTCAGCCAGCGCCACCAGCAAGCCGAGCAACAATGGCGACGCCAGCGCTGCGATGACCTGCTGGCGCTGCTGCTGGCGGAAACCGGCGACTCGCCGCGCCTGGTGGACGAGGCGCAGCAGTTGGGGCTCAAGCCGCAACTGGCGCGCACGCCGTACCTGTTTGAGCTGGGTAGCGGGCAGTCGGCGGAGGCGTTGAGCGCCTGGCTGAGCTCGCGTTATCCGGACAGCTGGTGCGTCAGCTCGGCGCAGTTTTCGTTGTTGTGGTGCCGGCCGGCGTCGGTGCAGGTAGACAACCCGCGCTTGTTGGAAAAACTTGAAGGCTTGGGCTGGAATATCCTGCGCGTTGCCGTGGGCGGGCAGGCGGATGGCTTGGCAGGTTTGCGCCGGTGTTATCGCCGGGTCGGGGATTTGCTCGCCTATGGGCGCGACGTGCTGCCGCAATCGAAGCTGTTGACGCTTAACCGGTATCGCCTGCCCGTGATGCTCTGGCGCCACCGTAACGACGATGCCCTCGACGAATTGCTCAACCCGCTGCGCAAGGTGCTGGCCAAGGACACTAACGGCCAACTGCAGGCGACCCTGCGCAGTTGGTGCGAGCACGACGGCCAAAGCCAGGCCTGCGCCGATGCGCTGGGTATTCATCGCAATAGCTTGCGCTACCGCATGGAGCGAATTGCCGAGTTGAGCGGCGTCGACCCATTGACCCTCGACGGCATGCTTGCGCTGTACCTCGGCGTACAACTATTACCCCAACCACCTCAATCACCCCAATCCCTGTAGGAGCGAGCTTGCTCGCGAAAAACTCACGGGCGCCGAGGTTATTCAAATGCCCCGCGTCATCGTTAACGTCTTTCGCGAGCAAGCTCGCTCCTACAGAGAACCCGGCTTTGTAGAAATGAACAACAAACCCCAGCCAGTCTTGTGCAATGGACCGGCGTTATTGCCGGTGCCAACTGGCAGCATGGGCGTTATAAAAACCGGAGAAAGCCCATGAAAATCATCATCGCCCCCGACTCGTTCAAGGACAGCCTGAGTGCTGAAGGCGTAGCCGACGCCATTGCCGCAGGCTTGGCCACGGTGTGGCCCGACGCCGAGCTGATCAAGTGCCCAATGGCGGACGGTGGTGAGGGCACGGTGGAATCGGTACTTGCCGCCTGCAATGGCGAACTGCGCAGTCATCAGGTTCAAGGTCCGTTGGGCGGCACAGTGGAAGCGCGCTGGGGCTGGTTGGCCGAGAGCCACACGGCAATCATCGAAATGGCCGAAGCCAGCGGCCTGCAACTGGTGCCGCCGGGCAAGCGCGATGCCTGTTCCAGCAGCACCTTTGGTACCGGTGAGTTGATCCGCGCCGCCCTGGACGCCGGCGCTCAACGCATCATCCTGGCGATTGGCGGCAGCGCGACCAACGATGGCGGCGCCGGGGCGATGCAGGCGCTGGGCGTGCAGTTGTTCAATGCCGAGGACCAGGCATTGCCGCCCGGCGGCCTTGCGCTGGCCGGGCTTGCGCGTATCAACCTTGAACACCTGGACCCACGCCTGGCCCAGGTGCGCTTTGAAATCGCCGCCGACGTCAACAATCCGCTGTGCGGCCCCCACGGTGCCTCTGCCATCTTCGGCCCGCAAAAGGGCGCCAATCCCCAGCAAGTGCAACAGCTGGATCAAGCCCTCGGTCATCTCGCCGACCACTGCGCCAACGTACTGCCTAAGGATGTACGCGACGAACCTGGCAGTGGCGCCGCAGGTGGCCTGGGCTTCGCCGCCAAGGCTTTTCTCGGTGCGCAGTTTCGTGCTGGCGTTGAAGTGGTCGCCGAACTGGTCGGCCTGGAAGAAGCGGTGCGTGGCGCTGATCTGGTGATCACGGGCGAAGGCCGTTTCGACGCCCAGACCCTGCGCGGCAAAACCCCATTCGGCGTGGCGCGAATTGCCAAGCAACATGAGGTTCCGGTGATCGTCATCGCGGGCACGTTGGGCGACGGCTACGAGCAGATGTATGCCCATGGCGTGGATGCCGCGTTTGCCTTGCCGTCAGGGCCGACGACCCTGGAGCTGGCGTGCAGCGAGGCGCCACGCCTGTTGCGTGAGCGGGCGGCGGATATTGCGCGAGTGTGGCAGGTGGCTTTGTCACGCAGAAGTTGAGCGCAGAAGGCTCGCCATTTGAAGGGATGGCCCCCTAAACTGGCCCGCCACGTGTTTTCCAAAGGATGAAACACAATGCACACACCTGAACCCCATATCGTCATTCAGCGCTTTACCGAGGCCCACCTTGAGGGCGTCACCGCGCTCTACAACGACCCGGCTGTATGCCGTCAGGTGCTACAAATGCCTTTCCAGTCCGTAGAAGCCTGGCGCAAACGCCTGGTGATGGACAACGAGCGGCGCCTGCAACTTGTAGCGGTGCATGCGGGTGAGGTCATCGGCAACATTGGCCTGGAGCAGCAATTGCGTGTGCGCCAAAGTCACATCGGTGGGCTGGGCATGGGCGTGGCAACGGCGTGGCAGGGCAAGGGCGTGGGTTCCAAGCTGCTGGCTGCCGCGCTGGAAGTGGCTGACAACTGGATGAACCTGCGGCGTGTGGAATTGACGGTGTACGCCGACAACGAAGCCGCCCATGGCCTGTACCGCAAGTTCGGCTTCGAAATCGAAGGCCGGCTCAGGGACTATGGTGTGCGCGACGGCGCGTTCATCGATGCCCTGAGCATGGCGCGGATCCGTAAACCCGCTTAGCCCTTCAACGCAAAGTCCTCCAATGCAAACGCCACCGCAGCCTGCGCATGCAGCTCGGTGGTATCCAGCAGCGGCAGGTCGCTGTGCGCAGGCTTGATCAGCAGGCTGATCTCGGTGCAACCCAGGATGATTGCCTGGGCGCCACGCGCCGCCAGGGATTCGATGACGCCTTGGTAAACCCTGCGTGACGCCTCGCTGATCACCCCCACACACAACTCTTCGTAAATGATTCGGTGCACGGCCTGGCGCTCATCCGCGTCCGGCACCAGCACGGTCAGGCCCTGTGCGGCCAGGCGCGACTTGAGAAACTCCTGCTCCATGGTGAACGCTGTGCCCAATAGACCGACGGTCAGGGTGCCGGCCTCTACCGCAGCGGCGCCGGCGGCGTCGGCAATATGCAGGAACGGTATGGAAACCGCGGCTTCAATACGAGGTGCGACCAAATGCATGGTGTTGGTACACAGCACAATGCACTCGGCGCCACCGGCCTGCAGGCGGCGTGCGGCGTCTTCCAGGATCAGCGCAGCGTCATCCCAGCGCCCGGCGTGCTGGGCCTGCTCCACTGGGCCGAAGTCGACGCTGTACATCAAAAGCTGTGCCGACCTTAGCGGCCCGAGCTGGTCGCGCACGCGTTGATTGATGATGCGGTAATACTCGGCGCTGGACTCCCAGCTCATGCCGCCAATAAGGCCGATGGTACGCATGCTGTGCTCCTGAAATAGACGGGCGAGGGCTCACCTTAACCAAGACTTGAGGTTTAGTCATACGAAGGCAGGCGGCATCTGCCATGATCAACGCTCGTAACATGGGTCACCCAAGGAACACCGCAATGGACGATGTACAGCAACTGGGCGAGATGCTTCGTCATTACGCCGACAGCGAAGCGCACAAGAAGCAGCAATTCGAAGTGCAGTCGGCCCATTGGGCGTTAAAAATTGGCGAGCTGTTCGACCAGATCGAGCAGTGGCTGGAACCGGTCAAGACCGTTGGGTTGCTGGAAGTACAGCGCGAGGCCTACGTCGCTTCCGGGCCGAGCGTGCCGGTAGAAACATCGACCTTCAAGACCGAAAAATTGACCGTTGAGATTGCCGGCAAACCGGTGGAGTTCGTGCCGGATGTGATGGGTGTCGGCGGTTTGATTTCCCTGTCGGTCATGGGCTTGACCGCTGCTCGCTACGGCAGTATTTCCCTGGTGCTGCTGCCGGGTAAAAACGATTGGTTGTGGAAGAAAACCAACGGCCTGAAAGACCCCGACACCTTCGCCTTCGATGCCAACTTCCTGGCGTTGCAGTTGCAGAGCCTGATCCCCCGCGAACGCGGTTAATTCATCCCGCCGCTACTCGGTCAATGTGGGAGCCGGGCTTGCCCGCGATAGCATCACCTCGCTGTGACTGACAGACCGAGGTGCCTGCATCGCGGGCAAGCCCGGCTCCCACATCACTTAAGGGCCGGGTCGCCCGGATTCAGCTTCTTCCAACTCTGCATCACCACCTGCGCCTTGGGCTCCTGGCCGTTTTCCAGGTAGTACTGGATCAACGACAGCCGCGCATTGCGGTTATACGGCTGCACCTTAAGCAAGCTTTCCAACTGCTCGCAGGCCTGGTCTACCTTGCCACCGTCATGCAGCGCCACCGCCAGCACAAAACCATACTGCGCATTCGCAGGCTCCAATCTTGCAGCCTCACGCAAGTAAGGCATCGCTTTCGGCGTATCCCCGGCCCGAACCAGCATGAGCCCCTGAGTGTGTTGCAACAGCGCGGCATCCGGATGCTGCTTGAGGTTATCCGCCACCAGCGCGCGTGCTTCATCAGAGCGTCCATTGGCCTCCAGCCATTGCGCCAGCGTCACCAGCGCCGGGAAGAAATCCGGATCGCGCAGCAGGGCAGTGCGCAGCTGCGGCTCGACCTTGTTGCCGCGTCCGCTGGCCTGGTACAGCATGGCCAGGTTGAGGTTGGCTTCAGCCCGTTCCAGCAGGCTGAGCTGGACGTTCTCATATTCGGCGATGGCCTTATCCCAAGCGGGCCCCAGGCCACCGGCGCTGGCGGCGCTCAACAAGTCGCGGGCGGCGATGATCCGCACGGCAAGCACCGGGTCTTTGAGCAGCGGCGCATACAACGCCACCCGCTCAGTTGGCGGCAGGAACGCGCTGACCGCCCGCACCGCGCTTTCGCGCACTTGCGGGGCCGGGTTGCTTAGGTCTTTGGTCGCCAGTTTCAATGCCTGTTCGCTGGGGTAGTTGGGCAGCTCGGCGAGCAGCGTCGCGCGCCGGATAGCCGGCAGATTGTTACGCGCCAGTTGTTCATACAGTGCTTGCGCTGCTCCAGGCTGGCCGCCGCGAATCAACGCCATGCTTTCCTCATAACGCGCTGCGTGTTCGGGCTCGCTACTGTTCCAGAGCTTGAACTGCTCGCTGACCTTATCGCCGGGCCTCGGGATGCTGAAGCTGTGGTCATGACGCAAGTCGTTGCCCATATAGAACTTGCCGGGCATGTGGCAATCGACGCAGAACGAACCTGGCTCGCCTGCGTTATGCCGGGTGTGTTCAGGGGAGTCGTAGTTCTTGGCCTGCAACCCGCGACCATCCACCGTGGACACCGCCGTTTTGCCCGCCGTGTTGTGGCATTGCAGGCACACGCCGTTGCCGGGGGCCTTGAGTTCTGCGCTGTGGGGGTTGTGGCAATCACTGCAACGCACGCCCTTGTCGGCCATCTTGCTTTGGGCGAACGAGCCGTGTTCGAACACTTCATCCTTGATTTTGCCGTCCAACGCATACAGCTCGCGGGTCAACACGCTGGGCAGGTAGTCATCCATTAGCCGTTTGCCGACGGTGTAGCCATCCCCCAGCGGTGCGCGGCGCGCGTGGCAGCGGGCGCAGGTTTCGATCTCGACGGTGGCGTCCTTGTCCTTCAAGTCCACGGCAAAGCCTGCGTGCAGCAAGTCACCTTTTTTCGCCGCCCATTGCACATGGTTCGACGCGGGGCCATGGCAGGCCTGGCAGCCCACGCCGAGGCTGTTCCACTGGCTGTCGAAGGTATTTTTTGCCGCGTCGAAATTGCGCTTGTAGCCGGTGGTGTGGCATTCCACGCACATGAAGTTGGCGTTCTGGCTGGGTTTACTCCAGTGCAGCGGGTTCTTGAAGTTCACGCCCTGGCCGGGGTAGAGGTGAAACCACCGGTTTTTCTCGGTATCCCAAGCCACGCCCAAAGCCTGCAAGCGGCCGTCGCCAACCTCGATCAAATATTGCTGCAACGGTGCGATGCCGAAGGTGTAGGCCACTTTGAAGTCCGCCGCCTTGCCATCGGTGCCAGGTGTATTGACCCAAAACTCTTCGCCTCGACGAAAGAACCGAGTGGTCTCACCCTCGCTTTTAAACGACACATCGTTGAAGTCGGCAGGTACCGTCTGCGGTGTAGCCGCCTGCATTGCCAGTTGATGGTGTGAGCCTTGCCAGTCCTTGACCTGGGCCTGATGGCAGCCCTGGCATTGCTGCTCATCGACCATTGTTGCCGGCGCCAGCGCCACCGGTTTGACCACAAGCACAGGTGACGGCACGTTCACCATGGGCGTACTGGCCTGGAGGAAAAACCAAATCCCGGCCATGGCCAACAGCAACAGCGCAATCGACACGGGGTACAGGTAACGGCTGGATGACTCACGGTGGGCTACGGCTTTGTTTTCTGGCTTGGGCATTGCGACTTCCGATGTCCTGATGCGTTGACGCTCTAATGGCGTACTTAAGCTGTGTGCAGCTTTGACGCAGGGTGTGCGTCTGTCAAATAGGCGCCGTGAATTAGTCCACAACCTGCACTGCCGACAAGGTTATTTCTCCAGAATTGGCTATACCTAAATCTCGTTGTACCAACGATGACTGCCAAGGAGTTCCACAATGAAGCTAGGACTAATGATCGGCACGTTGTGCATCGCCTCGTTCGGGGTGGTGGGGTGTTCCAGTAACGTCACACAGCCGGACGAATATTCCGGTTTCCTCTCCGACTACAGCCATTTGAAAGACGCCAAATCACCCTCGGGTGCTGAAGTGATGCGCTGGGTGGACCCTGACTTGAACCTGAGCCGCTACACCGCCGTCTACATTGAACCCACCCAGTTCTACCCCAAGCCGCAAGCCACCACCAAAATCCCTGAAAGCACCTTGCAAGGCATCAACGCGTACTACAACCAGGCACTCAAGCGTGAGCTGGAAAAATCCCTGCCGCTGGCCAACGGGCCTGGCCCTGGGGTGATCGTGGTGCGTGCGGCGATTACCGCCGTCAGCAGCAAAACCGAAAGCCTCAAGCCGTATGAGTACATCCCTGTTGCGCTGGTAGCGGCGGCGGTGAGCACCGGCACCGGGATTCGCGACCAGGAAACCACCCTGGGCACCGAAGCGCAGTTTCTGGACGGTGACAGCGGCAAGGTAGTCGCCCAGGTTGTGCGTAAAGGCACCGGCAAGCCACTGGCAAATGACTCGCAAGTGATGAAGGCCGATGACGTGAAGGGCGTGATCGATGGATGGGCGTCGGACTTGCACCAGTCCTACTTGAAGCTCAAAGGTAAATAAGCCTATCTCCCAAACGACACAAAACAACAGGGGGAGCTGGCTTGCCTGCGATAGCCATAGGTATCTACACAACTCTTGCAGGCTGATCAAAATCT
>Ga0247816_10000794_pt1 | contig 16685 bp, 16 predicted proteins | sample UWRJL209509C1_FD_179930 | JGI IMG/M metagenome (GOLD analysis project Ga0247816, IMG submission 179930) | Plant litter microbial communities from Arlington Agricultural Research Station in Wisconsin, United States - UWRJ-L209-509C-1 | ecosystem: Environmental > Terrestrial > Plant litter >...
AGAGCCAGTGTCTACAGAGAAATCGATTCCCGCACTTGATCTGCTGTTGATCTGCTTCTACCACTCAGGTCGGCTTTCAGGCCGCCGTGCTCTTGCTTTTGATCTTGATCTTGATCTTAGGCGCCCCGTTAAACCACGCTGGCCGAACGCAGGTTTTGGAGCGTGGGTAACCTGGCAGGACGCCAGGTTAGCCGCGCTGGGCCAAGGATGGCCCATCGCGGCGGCCCACGGTCCAAAGCCTGCTTGAGGGCACCCCGAGCCCAAGCGAGGTGCCGAGTGGTGGGGCAAGAGCGTTTTGCTTACTTTTGCGCTCTATCAAAAGTGAGCCGCCGTAAGGGCGGAACCAACAGAAGCCCTGACCCAAAAACCGGATATGCACCCCACAACGGAACACGCCCAACCCGCAAGTAACGGCATAAGCCAGACCCTTTAATTATTAGACACGCAGCCACCCCGCCCCCGATGCTGGGCCCTTTTCGATCAGGGGCCTTCGATGACCACCCAACGCCAACTCAAACTCGGCGCGTTCATGCGCCCGGTCAGCATTCACACCGGCGCATGGCGCTATCCCGGCGCTTACCGCGACGCCAATTTCAACTTCACCCACCTCAAGCATTTCGCCCAAACCCTGGAGAAGGCGAAATTCGATGCGTTCTTTATGGCCGATCACCTGGCCCTGCTCAACATGCCGATCGACGCCCTGAAGCGCAGCCACACCGCCACTTCCTTCGAGCCGTTCACACTGCTCTCGGCACTTAGCCAGGCCACCGACCACATCGGTTTGGTCGCCACGGCCTCAACCACCTACGACGAGCCTTTCCACATCGCCCGGCGTTTTGCCTCGCTGGACCACTTGAGCAACGGCCGCGCCGGCTGGAACATCGTCACCACCGCCAACCCGGATGCAGCCCTGAATTTCGGCCTGAAACAGGCCTTTGCCCATGACGAACGCTACGCCCGCGCACGCGAGTTCTACGACGTGGTCACTGGGCTGTGGGACAGTTGGGCCGATGACGCGTTTATTCGTGATGCCGACAGCGGCGTGTACTTCGACCCGGACAAGCTGCACACCCTCAATCATCAGGGCCGCTACCTCAATGTGCGCGGCCCGCTGCACATCGCGCGCCCGGTGCAGGGCTGGCCGGTGATTGTGCAAGCCGGTTCCTCGGAGGCTGGCCGCCAGCTCGCGGCAGAAACCGCCGAGGTGATTTTTGTGGCGCCAGGCAACCTGCAGGAAGGGCAAGCGTTCTATGCCGACATCAAGCGGCGCATGGCTGGCGTGGGCCGCCACCCCGAGCATCTGAAGATTCTGCCGGGTGCGTTTGTGGTGGTGGGCGATACGCTGGAAGAAGCCCGGCGGGTTCGCGCACACCTCGACAGCCTGGTGCATTACGAGAGCGCAATCGCCTCGTTGTCGGTGGCGCTGGACACGGATGCGACGAAGTTTGATCCCGACAAATTCCTCCCCCCGATCCCCGAAACCAACGGCAGCCAAAGCTCCCGCGAGCGCGTACTGGCGTTGGCCGACCGCGAGCAATTAACCGTGCGCCAACTGGCCCAACGCCTCGGCGGCTATGCAGGGCTGTCGTTTGTCGGCACCGCCCAGAGCATTGCCGATGAGATGCAACAGTGGCTGGAAACCAACGGCAGCGACGGCTTCAACATCATGTTCCCGTGGTTGCCGGGCGGCCTGGATGATTTTGTCGCCAAGGTGGTGCCCGAGTTGCAAGGGCGCGGGATATTCCGCCGCGAGTATGAAGGCACGACGTTGCGGGAAAATCTCGGCTTGCCGCGTCCGGCCAACCGGTTTTTCACCTGAGTGGGGTGTATTTGCTCGCCTGTTAGATCGTTTATTTCCTTCTGATTGGTTGCCATTCCCCAATCGAATATCTATCGCGCCGATAATGAGTTATCAGCAGATTTTTTCGGCGCGATAGCATCTCTTTATTCGCTACCACGGAATTATTGGCTGTCTCGCCCTGATAAAACCCCATGCAGCATCTATTCTTGCTGCTGGGCCAACGCCTTGCGTCGTTGTACGGCATCTCTAGAATCGGCCCCAGAACTTACTCATTTCCTGTCGATTACGGAGTTTCGAACATGATGAACGCCATGCAGATGCCAATGAACAACGCCATGCCAATGATGCCGATGATGGGCATGCCGATGATGATGGCGACCATGAAGTGCGAGATGACCAGCGACGCCATGATGTGCACCATGAAGCCGGCCGCTGGCATGGACATGGCCATGTTCAAGACCAACGCCGAAATGATGGCGATGATGATGAACTGCGGCATGCCGATGATGATGCAGTGCGCCAACATGTCGATGATGTGCATGTCTGAAGACGGCATGGCGATGATGAACAGCATGTCGGCCATGAACATGCCGATGATGATGCCGATGGGCATGCCGATGCCGATGATGAAGTGCGTCATGGAATGCACCATGCAAGCCGACGGCATGACCTGCAAAATGATGCCGATGCCAGGCATGAGCATGGACATGATGAACAACTGCTGCATGCTCATGATGAAGATGATGAACGACTGCGCCATGCCGATGATGATGAGCTGCAACGGCATGCCGATGATGTGCTGCACCTGCTGATTGCTCGGGCATTAATAAAAAACGCCCCGGCATGTGCCGGGGCTTTTTTTTGCCTGTCAGTCCAGCCGTTCGGGGTAGGTGATCACCAGGAACGCCACGGCTTCGCTGTCTGCCGGGTTGCGATAGCGGTGGGGCTGGTCGGCGTAAAACAGGATCGAGTCCCCTGTGGACAGCAGATAGCGTTCCTCGTTGACACTCACCTCCAGCACGCCTTGGGCCACCACCAGGTTTTCCTGGATTCCCGGCCCATGCCCCTCTGAAATTTCCTCGCCCAAAGCGCTCAGGCGTATCTCGTAAAATTCCGATTGGCGCGCTATGTCGTAGGGAAAAAGCGCCCGGCTGACGAATGCACCGTTGGCACTCACCAGGCGTTTGCTCTGTTGCGCTGGCAGCAGTTCCACTCCTTCGAAGGCGCGGTTTTCCAGAAATGCCGCGACCGAGACTTTCAAGCCCTTGGCAATTTTGCACAGCACCTTGATCGACGGCACGCTGCGCCCGGATTCGATCTGCGCAAGCATCGCCCGGCTTACACCGCACGCGCGGGCCAGGGCATCAAGGGAGAGGTAACGTTTGCTGCGCAGGCGTTGCAGGTTCTGTGCGACGCAATGGCCGATGGCGTCATCGTCGCCGCTGTTGAAGTCCTTGGTTTTGGCCTGGGTTTCAGAAGGTTCGGGAAGGATGTCCAGGAAGTTCATGGACCTTACGCCCGGCGTGTATCGCTGGACGCAGTGGTTTGCACGGCAAATACCGCAAGCCCGGCGCGGGCTGCGTACATCGTCCACATCAACTCTGCCGCTGCGCGTGCCTGGCGGCGTTTGCGGTGGAGGGTGAAGTCAATGACGGTAGCGGACGTTGGCATAGTGCAAATCTCTGGGGTTTCAATGGTTCCACAGTAATCGCTACGACTTATTTCCATAAATACTGAGTTTGCATTTGTTAATTCGATTTTGGACTTAGGGTCTGAAGTCGCCGTACGACCGGTCCGATCAAGCAAATAGGCGTGACCTGCCTGGCCGCACATCCTTCCCATCACACATCCGGTGATGGGCGAAGTCCGTCGCAAACACGAATTTCAAGGATTTGCCCCATGCGCGCCCCATCACACTCGTTTGTTTTACCTGCCCGCAGGGCCTGGCCCTTGCTGGGCTTTGGTGCGGCCCTGACGTTCAGCCACCTGGCCCAGGCCGACGACACCCTTCAACTGGCACCTGTCGAAGTCACCAGCGCCGAGATCAGCCCCGACGAGCTGGCCCAGGTGCAACTCAAAAGCGTGCCGGGCGCTACCAACTACATCGATATGCGCAGCGTCGATCAAGGCCGGGTCAGCACCAACGAGGACGTTTTCAAATACCAGCCGGGGGTCTATGCCAAGGCTGCGAACAACGAAGGGGTGAAGCTTTCAATCCGTGGTTCCGGCCTCAATCGCGCGCCCGGCGCTCATGCTTCCGGGTTGTACGAGACCTTCGACGGCCTGCCGCTGACCGGCCCTGGCGGCACACCCTACGAACTTAAGGACCCGTTGTGGCTCAGCCGGGTGGAAGTGCTGCGCGGCGCCAACGGTTTCGACCAGGGCGCATTGGCCCTCGGCGGCTCGGTCAATTATGTGACCCGCACCGGCTATGATGCGCCCAAATTGCAGCTGCGTTATGAGGCCGGCAGCCGTGGCTATGCCCAACGGGAGATCAGTTCGGGGCAGGTCCTGAGCGATGCCGACTACTACCTCAGCCTCACCGATTCTGAATTCGATGGTTTTCAAAACCACAGCGCCGGCAGCGGCAAGGGCATGGCGGCGAACTTTGGCTACCGTTTTAATCCTGACCTGGAAACCCGCTTCTATTTCCGCTACCGGGAAACCGCCAACGACTCCCCCGGCCGGCTGACGCGCGAGCAGATCAGCCACGACCCGCGGGCCGCCAACACGCTCAACGTGGCCAGGGATTCGAAACGCCTCCAACCCGGCTCCACCTGGATTGCCAACAAGACCACCTTGCAGTTGGACGACAACAGCCGTGTCGAGGCCGGGCTGTCTTACCATGATTACCCGATGGACCTGCGTGAAGGCACCAACCGCCTCAAGGTGGCGTACACCGACATCAGCGGCACGCTCAATTACATTCGCCAGGACACCCTGTTCGGTCGCGACAGCAAGACCACGCTGGGTCTGCGCACCACCCAGGCGATGCCCAACAATGGCGCCTCCGAATACGTGCGCGTGCCCGTTGGGAATACCGCCGGCTACGCACCCGGCACCAAGACCCGCGACTACAGCTACCTGGGTTCCGACAGCGTGCTGCACATCGGCAACGACCTTGAGCTGGTCCCCAACCTGTGGCTGACCACCGGCCTTGCGGCGATCTACACGCGCCGCGAAACCGAAGTCACTTACCCCCAAACGCATACGCCCGTGAGCCAGCACGATTGGGATTACGCCCCGCGTGTTGGCCTGCGCTATGACTTCACGCCGCAGTTGCAGGTGTACGGCAACCTGAGTCGGTCCGTAGAGCCGCCGCACGCGTGGTCGATGATCTGGGGTTCAAGCATGTTCTTCCAACCCGGCAGCGGCCCGGCCACCGGCTTGCAACGTGAAGGCGTGAAGCTGAAAAACCAGACCGCTACCACCCTGGAAATCGGCGGGCGCGGCGAGGCGTGGCTCGGCCAGTGGGACCTGGCGTTGTACCGCTCCGAGGTGCGCCACGAATTGCTCAGCGTCGAAACCCAAGCTGCCACGCCCACCACCTCCCAGGTGATCGCCGAATCCAACGCCAGCCCCACGGTGCACCAAGGTGTGGAACTGAGCCTGCTCAGCCCGCTGTGGGACGGCGGCAACAGCGGCAAGCTCGCGTTGCGCCAGGCCTACACCTACAGCGATTTCCACTACCGCGACGACGAGCGTTTCGGCGGCAACACCTTGCCCGGCATCCCCAAGCACTATTACCAGGCACAACTGCGCTACAGCCTTCCCGGCGGGTTTTACACCAGCCTCAATGGCGAGCACTCGTCGCGGGTGGCGGTGGACTATGCCAACTCGTATTACGCGGCGGCCTATACCCTGCTCGGCGCAACGGTTGGCTACGACGCACCCAAGCAAGACTGGCAAGCCTGGATAGACCTGCGCAACCTGACCAATCGGCGTTATGCCAATACCGTGACGCCGGGGTATGACGACAAGGGGCTGGACGTTGCGCGCTCCACGCCGGGCGACGGCATGGGCGTCTACACCGGGGTTTCATGGAGCCTGCGTTAAAGCAGCGCCTCGATCTGTGTCTGCTCCCAGGCACTCAACAGGCTGACCGGGTCGGTGCCAAAACGCTGCCAGGTGTCGTAACTGCCGGTCCTGCCGTCGGGGGATTCGCAGCACAGGCAGCCTTTGACCGCGCCCTGGTGGGTCATTAACGTGATCTGCCAGCCATCCACTCCCAGCAGCGTGCCCTCACTGTTGACGGCGGGCGTCAGCCGTTGCACGGCGCGGGTGCCGAGGGCGAGGTCCTTGAGCACTTGGTAAGCCTCTCGTGCAGAGACCGTCGAGACAGGTGTGGGCATGTTGATTTTCCAGGCAGTGATCTCACAGTTTAAACGTTCTTAAACAACACACTACGTATCCCATAGTGGCCGCTGCTGGCCAGCCTCTTGCCCCACCCTCATTTTGCTGTCATCGTTTACGCAATTGGTAATCTTTCTTGTTTGAGAAATTTTTGCGCATGCATGACTTTCCTGTAGCTGAAGGTGATCTCGCCCGTCGCCAGCAGACCCTCACAGCCCTCTACAGCGACCACCACTCGTGGTTGCACGGCTGGCTGCGCAAAAAACTCGGCTGTTCGCAGCACGCGGCAGACCTGGCCCACGACGCGTTTATTCGCGTGCTGATGCTGGCCGAACCTCACACCATCAAGGAGCCACGGGCGTTCCTGGCAACGACGGCGGGGCGCCTGCTGATTGACGGCGCACGCCGACGGCGGATCGAGAAGGCCTACATGGAGGCCCTGGCGATTCAAAGCGAAGACGCCGGCATGCCCGACCCGGCCGCGATTCATGTGGCGTTACAGGCCCTGGAGCGTATTGCCGAGATGCTCGCTGGTTTACCGGCCAAGGCCCGCGAGGCCTTCTTGCTGAGCCGCCTGGATGGGTTGACCTACAGCGAAATCGCCGAGCGGCTGCAAGTCTCGCCCAGCACCGTGAAGAACTACATCTCCAGCGCCCTGGTGCATTGCTATCACACCCTGCACGGGGCGGATTCTCTATCGTGAACCCGGACATAAAGAGCTCCGAGCACGTCATCAGCGAGGCCGCCCGTTGGTTGACGCTGCTGCACGATGACCCCGTCACCGAGGCCGATCGCACCGCGTTCGATGCCTGGTGCCAGGCTGACCCGCGTCATCACATCGCCATCGAACGGATGCGCAGCCTGTGGGGCAGCCTCGACGAGTTGCCCGCAGCGCCGGCGCGGAGTGCGCTGAACCGCGCCTTCGCTGCGCAAAAACCAGGGTTTGCCGCCCGTGGCACTCAGGCCGTCGCGCTGCTGGGCGTGCTGTTGTGCAGTTGGGCCGGGTTCGAGCATTTGCCAGTGTGGATGGCCGACCAGCGCACTGGCGTCGGTGAACGGCGCCAGGTAGCCCTGGCCGATGGCAGCCAGGTGCAGCTCAACAGCAACTCGGCGCTGGACGTTAAGTTCGACGGCCATCAGCGGACCATCGAACTGTTGCAAGGCGAGATGTGGGTCGACGTGGCCAAGGACGCTCAGCGGCCGTTTGTAGTGCGCACCGATCAGGGCACAGCGACGGCGTTGGGCACGCGGTTTCTGGTGCAGCGCGGGGAGGACGGGGCAACCGTGGTCACGGTGATCGAGTCGACGGTGGCGGTCAAAGGCAGCGCTGAAGACGGCGTCAACGTGACGGCGGGGCAGAAGTCCACCCTCAAGGATGGCCATGCCCAGGCCCCGCAACCGATTGGCAATGCCGACCCGGCCGCGTGGACGCGCGGCTTGCTCAAGGTTGACGACCAACCCCTGAGCGACGTGCTCAAAACCCTGGCCAGCTACCGTCATGGGCTGGTGCGATTTGACCCGGATGCGCTGCAAGGGCTGCGCGTGTCGGGAGTATTCAAGCTCGACGACAGCACCGCCGCGCTGGCTTCACTGGCGGATAACTTGCCGATCAAGGTCGATTACTTCACGGATTTGCTGGTGGTGATCAAGCCGCTTTAAAAAAACCTGAATAAAAACCTCTCTCATTCATGCCCGATTTCCCGACATGACCGTCATGGTTAATAGAACCCCCATTTACCAGGACTTCTCATGTCGCGCCTTGCTCGTCCTTTACAGCCACTGGCCCTTTCAGTGGCGATGGCATTTGCCGTCATCCCGTTGCTGCCCATCCAGTCTGCGTTTGCCGCACCAAGCAGCACCTTCTCGATTCCTGCCGGCGATTTGAGCCAAGCCCTCAACAGCCTCGCCGAGCAGGCGGGCCTGGTGCTGGCCTTCGATGCAAGTCTCACCCGCGGCAAGCACAGCAACGGTTTGACCGGCGAGTACGGCACCGACGCCGCACTGGCCCAACTGTTGGCCGGCAGTGGTTTGCAGGCACTGAAAATCGCCGAGGACCGCTACCGCCTCGAAGCCATCCCGCACACCGAAGGCGCGATGGAGCTGCAAGCCACCACCATCAGCGGCGCCTACACATCACAAAGCCCCACCGGCCCGGTGACAGGCTATGTCGCCACCCGCAGCCTGTCGGGCACCAAGACTGACACCGCACTGATTGAAACCCCGCAGTCAATCTCGGTAGTCACCAAAGACCAGATGCGCGCGCAAAACGCCGAAAGCCTGAACCAGATCCTGCGCTACAGCGCCGCCGTGGTCCCGGAAACCCGTGGCTCAACGGCCTCGCGCCTGGACCAGTTGACCATCCGTGGCTTCGCTCCGGCGACTTACCTCGACGGCCTGCGCATGCCATCGAGCCGCGATGCGTTGCCGCAGAAAGACGCCTTCGACCTGGAGCGGGTTGAAGTGCTGCGCGGGCCCGCCTCGGTGCTGTACGGGCAGGGCACGCCAAGCGGGGTGATCAACATGGTCACCAAGCGCCCGCTGGACACGCCATTCCATGAAGTCGGCGTCGAGTACGGCACCTTCAACAAAAAACGCACCACCTTCGACCTCAGCGGCCCGCTGGACGATCAAGGCGTGTATTCCTACCGCGTCGCCGGGTTGTTCGATGACGCCGACGGCCAGGTCGAACACACCGAAACCCGTCGCCAATCCTTGTCCAGCGCCTTCACCTGGCGCCCGGACGACGCCACTTCGCTGACCCTGCTCGGGCATTTCCAGAAGGACCCCAAAGGCGCGTCCTACGGTTCGATGCCTGCCTGGGGTTCGGTGTTGCGCAGCCCCACCGGGCGCAAGATCGACGTGGATTTCTACGACGGCGAGAAAAGCTTCGAGAAGAGTGACCGCGAGTATTACTCCATCGGCTACGCCTTCGAACATCATTTCAACGATGTCTGGACCGTGCGCCAGAATGCCCGCTACCTGCGCAGCGAAGGGGTCTACCGCAGCCTCTACAGCAACTACCTGGAAAGTGACTACCGCACCATCCGCCGCTCGACCACCGCCAGCGATGTGAACATCGACGCCTATGCCCTCGATAACCAGTTGCAGGCCAAATTCGACACCGGGCCGTTGCAGCACACCCTGTTGATGGGCGTTGATTACCAGAACACCAGCACCGACACCAAGTCGGGCAACGGCGTTTACACCCGAGGGCCGACCCTCGATATTTTCGACCCGGTGTATGGCGTGCCGGTGGCGAGCCCCGCGCTGACGACCGCCGCCACCTCGCGCAGCGAGCAAACCGGCGTGTACTTGCAGGAGCAGATGAAGTGGGACAACTGGGTGTTGTTGATGGGCGGCCGCTATGACTGGGCCAGCACCGACAGCAGCTCGCTCAACCGCTTGACCCAGAACAAAACCAAATCGTCCCAGGACAGCAAGGCCTTTACCGGTCGCCTGGGCCTGGTCTATCTGTTCGATAACGGCCTGGCGCCTTACGCCAGCTATTCGGAATCCTTCCAGCCACAGTCGGGCACGGGCTATGGCGGGTCGGTGTTCAAACCGACGGAAGGCAAGCAGTACGAAATCGGTATCAAGTACCAGCCGCCGGGCAGCAACAGTTTCATTACCGCTGCGATCTTCGACCTGCGCCAGACCAACGTACCGACGCTTGACCCGGATGCGTCGCACCTGTGCAACGGCGTGCGTTGCCAGGTCCAGGACGGCGAAGTGCAATCCCGTGGGTTTGAACTTGAGGGCAAGGCCAGCCTGAACGACAACCTGGACATCACGGCGGCGTACGCCTATCTGGATAACCGCATCAGCAAGTCCAACAACACCGTGCGTTATGCGCCCATCAGCGACATCGGCGTCGGCCCGGCGATAGCCGCCGAAGGCACCACCACCTACGCCGTGCCACGCCACACGGCTTCAGCCTGGGCTGATTACACCCTGCACGACGGCACCCTCAAAGGCTTCGGCGTAGGTGCGGGCGCGCGGTATGTCGGCTCGTCCTGGGGCGATACCGCCAACACCTTGAAAGTGCCGGGCTACACCCTGTTCGATGCGGCCGTGCACTACGACATCCCGAACATTACCAGCCTCAAGGACAACCTGCGTTTGGCGCTCAACGCGACTAACCTGGCGAACAAAGAGTACGTAGCGTCCTGCTTTTCCTACTCCTGGTGCTGGTACGGCTCGCAGCGCACCGTGCAGGCGAGCGCGACCTACCAGTGGTAAAAAACGCCGCCCTCCTGTAGGCGCGAGCTTGCTCGCGAAAAACCTGAGGGCGCCGCGTTGATTCAGGACGCCAGCGTTATCGTTGACGTCCTTCGCGAGCAAGCTCGCTCCTACAGGGAGGTTGCGAGCTCAGAGTAAAAAGGCCTTGGCGCAAGGAATCGGGAGCAGCAACGCCAAGGCCGAAACGGTGTTATTCGCCCATCAATTTGGACACCACCGGCGCCTGCCATAGCTCAAGGGCATCGAGCAGCGCGCCGGGGTTCTCTTCAACAATCAGCATCTGGCTGTGTTCGACCTTCATGAAACCTTCCTGCACCGCATGCTCCAGCAGGTGCCGCAGCGGGTTGAAGAATTGCGCCGTGTTCAGGCACGCCACGGCTTTTTGGTGTTCCCCCACCTGCGTCAGCGTGGCGACTTCAAACAACTCCTCCAGGGTTCCCAGCCCGCCCGGCAAGGCAATAAAACCGTCGGCATACTCACTCATGCGGGTCTTGCGGCTGCGCATGTCCGGGGTGACTTCGCAGTGGGGCAGCCCTGGGTGCAGATGCCCGCGCTCCTGCAGCAGTCGGGTGATGACGCCCATGACTTCACCGCCCTCGGCGAGCACGCTGTCGGCGATTACGCCCATCAAACCCTTGTTGGTGCCGCCGTAAACCAGGCGTATGCCACGCCGTGCGAGTTCCCGGCCAAGGGCCTGGGCACCTTCGGTGTACTCGGGTTTAAAGCCGAAATTGGTACCGCAGAAAACCGCGAGGCTGCGCAGGGGAGTGGGCATCGAGAGTCCAGCCGGGTGAGAACGAGCCACCCATCATGCTGTCGTCGGCCCTTCGCAGAAAGAGCCAAGAAAGGTCTCGCCGATTAGGCCATGAGCACCTCGAGAATGCGCTTTGCAAGGGCTTCGGCAGTGGCTTGCGAGTCGATATTGGCAAATCCCAGCAGCAAGCCCGGGCCGGTCTGGCTGTGGACATTCCAGTCGCTCAATGCTTCGGCATAAATCCCGGCCTGCCCCAAACGCTGCACCAGCAAACGGTCCGACTGCTGCGCCTTGAGCCTGAGCACCAGGTGCATCCCGCCCGGCTGTGCATCAATCGAAATATGCTCGCCCAACGCCTTGCGCAGCCCCCTGGCCGTGGCCTCCCGGCGCTCACCGTAAAGCTTGCGCATGCGCTGGATATGCCGGGCGAAATGCCCCTCGGCCATAAACGAGGCGACGATCGCCTGGGTCAATTCCGGGCAGCCACCGAGGAAGGTCTGGGCGACGTGTTCAAAGCGCTCCACCTGCGCGGGCGGCACCACCAGATACGCCAGGCGGATGCCGGGAAACAGCACCTTGCTGAACGTCCCGGCATAGAGCACCCGACCTTCGCGGTCGAGGCTTTTCAGGGCCGGCAAAGGGCGGCTGACGTAGCGGTACTCGCCGTCGTAGTCGTCTTCGATAATCCAGGCCTGCTGGCGGGTCGCCCAGTCCAGCAACTCCAGGCGGCGGGGCAGGGACAACGAGACACACAGCGGGCTCTGGTGGGCTGGCGTGACCACCGCCGCCCGTGCGCCTTTGGCCTGCGCAATACCGTGGGACACGAGCATGCCGTCCGGGTCCACCGGCACCGGGGTTGCCTTGATGTGCAGGTAGTCGAGCAATGGCCGGGTGAACAGGTAGCCGGGGTCTTCCACCAGCACCCGGTCGCCCGGTTTGAGCAGCGAGTGCGCGATCAATCCCAGGGTGTTGCGATAACCCGAGGTCACGAACACCTGTTCGGGCGTGCAGTTAATGCCACGGGCGACTTGCAGGTAGGTGGCAATCGCGGTGCGCAACGATTGCAGGCCGTAGACCGACGGGTTGGCCATGTCTGCGACCTGGGTGGCGCGCACGCAGCGGGCGGCGATCTTCGACCAGATCTTGCGCGGGAACGCGTCCAGCGCCGGCAGGCCCATTTGAAAGGGCAACACTTGAGCCTTTTGCCGCACGGCGTTGGTCGCGCCAGCACTGACGATGCGTTGGGGCAGGCTGGCCTTGATGCCTTGCGCCACCACGGTTCCCGCCTGGCCGCGCGATTGGATATAGCCTTCGGCGGCCAGCAGCGAATACGCGGTATCGATGGTGCCCCTGGCCAGCCCCAGCTCCTTGGCCAGGGCGCGGGCCGCCGGAATGCGTTCGCCCGGCTTGAGCAAACCGTCGGCAATCGCCCCGCGAAAACGCCAGTAGAGCTGCCGGTAGATCGGCTCCGGGGCGGTTGGGTCCAGGGGTGAGAAGCTTTGGGTCGGTGTGCTCATCCAGTCCATTCCCTGTCAGGTGGCAAAGTAGTCGTGCAGTGCTTGATCGGTCTGGCGACGGGTTTGCGCAAGCGTCTCGGGGCGCGAAGCGGTGCCTTCCACGCTGAAAATCGTCACGTCATGCAGCCCGATCATGCCCAGGATGGTTTTCAAATACGGCGTGAGAAAGTCCGGTTGATGCGCGCGCTCACCGGAAAATCGCCCGCCCGAGGCGATGGCGAGAAACACCGGCCGGTCCTGCAACAGGCCGACTTTGCCTTGGGCCGAGATATCGAAGGTGCGGCGCACGCGGGCAATGTGATCCAGCCACAGCTTAAGGGCTGCGGGCACCGTGTAGTTATGCATCGGCGTGGCGATCACCACGATATCGGCCGCTTCAAGTTCTTGAATCAGCGCTTCGGATTGGGCCATCGAGCCGTCTTTTGAGACGTCCACTGCCGACTGCTGGGAAGTTGCATAGGGCTCGTCTACGGGCGACAACTCGTTGCCGGCGACCGCCCGGTTGATCACGGTTGCGACCGGGTGCCGTACAAGCAGATGTTCAATGACCTTGCGGGCGAGCCCGTCGCTTTCCGAGGCGTGGCCGCGAGGGCTGGCACTGACATGCAGGATATTCATGGTGGGGTTCTTCCAGGATTGACGGCCTTCAGTCTATGAGACCCATGACCTGTTCCAAAGAGCCATAAATGTAGATTCAGAGTAGGCCATATCGACGCATTCATGGCCTATGACTCAAGCAGATTCATGGCTCTTTGTGGGTGGGCCATGGCGTCGCAAGATAGCGTCTTCAATTAGCCCATACAGGATTTCATCATGACAACTCGCCTCGACTACTCCGCTGCTTCGCCCGAAGGTTACAAGGCATTCGGCGGGGTCTACGTGTACTTGCAGAACAGCGGCCTGTCCAAGCAACTGATCGACCTGGTTTACCTGCGCGTTTCGCAAATCAATGGCTGTGCGTTCTGCATCGACATGCACTCGCGAGACCTGCTCAAGCAAGGTTTGGCCGTGGACAAGCTGGTGTTGGTGCCGGTGTGGCATGACGCCGGAAACCTCTTCAGTGCTCGGGAACGTGTGGCGCTGGCCTTCGCTGAAGCGGTGACCGCCAGTGAAGTGTCGGACGCTGACTATGCGGCCGCAGCGGCCGAATTCAGTGCCAAGGAACTGGCCGATCTTGCGTACGGCATTGCCCTGATGAATGCGTTCAATCGCCTGGGCATTACCTTCCGCACCACCCCGGCTGCTGCTGCCAAAGTCTAAGCCTGATCGTTCCCGCGCAGAGCGTGGGAACGATCATCCACACATCACTCAGGAATCATCCCCATGGCATGGCTACTCCTCGGCTTCGCCGGCCTCCTCGAAATTGCCTTCGCCTTCGCGATGAAGGCCTCGGATGGCTTCACCCGTTTAAACCCGGCATTGCTCACTATCGCCACCGGCGTCTCCAGCGTCGTCCTGCTCTCACTCTCCCTGCGCTCGTTGCCGGTGGGCAGTGCCTACGCGGTTTGGACCGGGATCGGTGCGGCTGGCACGGCGATTTTGGGCATGGCGCTGTTGGGCGACTCCACTGCGCCGCTGCGGATTGTGTGCATCGGGTTGATCCTGGCGGGCGTGATCGGCCTCAAGCTGGTCTCGGCCAATTAACCGATAAGGCATTTTGCTGGCCCCTTTGTAACAAAATCCTCGCCAAAATCACTTTTATTTTCAGGTGGTTAGGTGGGATGCAAATGCGCAACGTAGGAATCATGCTGTTCGCCTGTTCCCTGGCAGGTGGGGCGGTTTCAGTTCAGGCCCGCGAGCTGCGCGACAACGACCGGTACATGTGCAGTTGGGGCGCGGGCACGGCGGCCAGGGCGCAGGAACTCAAGCTGTCGGGCGTGTCGCTATATGCCGCCCGGCAAAAGCTTCACACCTACAAATTCAACAAGCCCTGGATGCACATGATGGCCATGGGCATTACCGAACAAACCTACGACAGCCGCTCGCGCCTGCAACCCGCGGCGATTCGGAAAGGTTTTTATGAGGACTGCCTGCGCTACAAAGTGGCGCGCAAATAAGGCGTCTTACTTCTTTCCCGGGAAAATACCTGTGCCATTTAATTAAGCCGGCGGCTGAGCACTAAAGCACTGCCCAGTACAAAATCTGCGTAAGCCTGTCCAACTTCGCGGCTGCGCCGCTCTGCATACTGGTCCCAGGTAAACCAGGAGGCACACGCAATGACTCACTACGTATTCACCCCCAACGAAACACCGTCACTTGCCATCCAGGGTGACGACGCTCGTTTCCCTGTGCGCCGGGTGTTCTGTGTCGGGCGTAACTACGGCGAACACAGCCGTGAAATGGGGCATGACCCGGACCGCGAGCCGCCGTTCTTTTTCATGAAACCGGCCGATGCGGTGGTGCCGGCCGAGGGTGTAATCGCTTATCCGCCGTTGACCGCCGACTTGCATCATGAGGTTGAATTGGTGGTCGCCATCGGCAAGGGCGGGGTGGACATCGCGCCCGAAGACGCCTTCGCGCATATTTGGGGTTATGCCCTGGGCATTGACCTGACCCGCCGCGATCTTCAGGCCCAGGCGAAAAAACTCTCGCGTCCGTGGGAGTGGGCCAAGGCGTTTGATGAGTCGGCGCCGTGCACCGCGTTGCAGCCGGTAAGTGCGGTAGGGCATCCGGGCAGCGGGCGAATCTGGCTCAAGGTCAATGGCGAACAGCGCCAGGTTGGCGACCTGTCAGACCAGATCTGGTCGGTGAGCGAGGTGATCAGCCACGCCTCCAAATCCGTGGCACTGAAGGCCGGGGACCTGATCTTCACCGGCACACCCGCGGGCGTCGGCGCGGTGCAGCCGGGGGATTTGATCACCGCCGGCATCGACGGGCTGGCCGAGTTGAGCTTCACCCTCGGCCAGGGTTGACGCTACAGTGGTGCCCAGGCCATTCGAGAGACCTGTATGCCCGGCACCCGCGTAACCACTTACGGCATGGAGCAACGCAGCGACCGCCCCGACTTTTATATCCGCGACAAGCGGGGTAGGGCGGCGCTGACCAGCCCTCATCGCCATGAATACTTCCAGATCCAGATCAACCTGGGCGGCGACACCGTGCAGCACATTGGCGGCGCGGTGCGACCGTTTCCGAAAAAAGCCCTGGCGTTTATCTTGCCCCATCGTTTGCACGTGATCCCGCATCCGGAAGACGGCGACTTTATGCTGATCAACTTCAGCCAGGGGTTTTTCCTGCCGCAACTGACGTGTGATCCGCTGGACCTGGAGGACATTCCCATTGGCCAGGCGCCGGAACTGTCGCCGTTTCGTTTTCAGGAACAGCTGGATTTCATCCTGGAAGACGCGGCGTTCGAAGAGGTGAAAACCTGGCTGGTGCAGATGCGTGCGCTGGATGCCCAGCGTAGTTTTGGCGCGCGTGAGCGGCTTAAGGGGTATTTGTTCCAGCTGATTGGGTTGGTTTGCCAGCAGTATGCCGAGCCGCTTCAGGCGTTTGCCGCCAACAACGCTACCCGGCGTGGGCGCAAAGACGCCTTGGCGCGGGTGCAGGGCTACATTCGGGAGCATTTGCATGAGCCTTCGCTCAATCTTACGGACGCGGCTGCGGCGGCGTTTTTGTCGCCCAATTACTTGACTCACTTGCTGCGCAAGGAAACGGGTAAGCCGTTTTCGCAGTTGGTGTTGGATCGGCGTATGCAGTTGGCTCGTACGCTTTTGCTTAATAGTGCGCAGATGATTGGTGTGGTTGCGCACAGTTGCGGGTTTACTGATGAGGCTTACTTTTCCCGGTGTTTTCGCAAGGCCCATGGGGTGGCGCCGGGGCGGTTCAGGCGGCAGGCGGTGGAGTCGTGATTGGGGTGGGGGCTTATCCGTTGTTTGGGTTATGGCTTCGATTGGTTCCGCCCTTACGGCGGCTCACTTTTGATAGAGCGCAAAAGTAAGCAAAACGCTCTTGCCCCACCACTCGGCCCCTCGCTTGGGCTCGGTGTGCCCTCACGCAGGCTTTGGAGCGTGGGCCGCCG
>Ga0247816_10000795_pt1 | contig 16666 bp, 10 predicted proteins | sample UWRJL209509C1_FD_179930 | JGI IMG/M metagenome (GOLD analysis project Ga0247816, IMG submission 179930) | Plant litter microbial communities from Arlington Agricultural Research Station in Wisconsin, United States - UWRJ-L209-509C-1 | ecosystem: Environmental > Terrestrial > Plant litter >...
CGGCTTCCGAATCGATCAGCCCTTCATCCATGTTGACGTCGAGGATCTGCGCGCCGCTGGCCACTTGCTGGCGTGCCACGTCCACGGCTTCTTCGTACCGCTCTTCCTTGATCAGCTTGCGGAACTGCGCGCTGCCGGTCACGTTGGTGCGCTCGCCGATGTTGACGAACAGCAGGTCCGGGGTAATGACCAGCGGCTCCAGGCCGGACAGGCGGGTGTACGGGCCGCGGGTGCTCATGCCGCCTGCTCCCGCTCGCGCGGCAGGGCGCGCGGTGGCAGCCCGGACACGGCGTCGGCGATGGCGCGGATATGCGCTGGCGTGCTGCCACAGCAGCCGCCTACCAGGTTCAGCAGGCCGTCGGTGGCGAATCCACGCAGCGTCGCCGCCATTTCCTCCGGCGTCTCGTCGTACTCGCCGAAGGCGTTGGGCAGGCCGGCGTTCGGATGAGCGCTGACGAAGCAGTCCGCTACCTGGGACAAGGTCTCCACGTGCGGACGCATCGCGTCGGCGCCGAGCGCACAGTTGAGGCCGATGGAGAGCGGGCGGGCATGCGCCAACGAAGCATGGAAGGCCTCTGCTGTCTGCCCCGACAGGGTGCGTCCCGACGCATCGGTGATCGTGCCGGAGATCATCACCGGCAAGCGGCCGCCGCGTGCATCGAAGACTTCTTCCACCGCGAACAAGGCGGCCTTGGCGTTGAGCGTATCGAAGATGGTCTCGACCATGATGGTATCCGCGCCGCCGTCGATCAGACCTTCGATTGCCTCGCGGTAGGTGCCGCGCAGTTCGTCGAAGCTGGTGTTGCGGAAGCCGGGATCGTTGACATCCGGGCTGATGGAGGCCGTCCGGCTGGTCGGTCCGAGCACGCCGATGACGAAACGTGGCCTGTCCGGCGTGGTCGCCGTCACGGCATCGCAGCAGGCACGGGCAACGGCGGCGCCTGCCTTGTTCAACTCGTAGACCAGATGCTCAAGGTGGTAGTCCGCCTGGCTGACCGACGTCGCATTGAAGGTGTTGGTTTCCACCAGGTCCGCGCCCGCCTGCAGATACTCGGTGTGGATGCCGGCGATGATCTCCGGCCGCGTGAGCAGCAGCAGATCGTTGTTGCCCTTCAGATCCTGCTCCTCTACCGGCCCATGATCGCAACCGGCACCGTGCACGTGATGGTCCGCGTGTGTGTCGCTCCCGTCGCTGAAGCGCTCACCGCGGTAGTCCGCTTCCTGCAGGCCGTGGCGCTGGATCATCGTGCCCATTGCACCGTCGATGATCAGGATGCGCTCGCCGAGTGCGGCAAGCAGGGACGTGGCACGTTCGGGATGCAACCAGGGTAGGGCGGGCACGGCAACCTCAGGGTTTGTTGGCAATCAGCGAAATGACTTCGAAATGGGGTGGCCGTTTTTCACGTGTCACCGTTTCCAGGCTGGATACCTGCAGGCCGGCCTTGTCGACGAACTTCTTCAGTTCTTTGTCGCTGAAGCCAAGATTCACGTGGCCATACGCGTCAACCGCCGCCTTGTGTTCATGCCGGGCCAGGCTGCACAGCAGCAGGCGACCGCCGGGACGCAGGACGCGCGCTGCCTCGGTGACGGCCTGCGCCGGTTTGGCTGCATAGGTAAGCGCGTGCATCAGCACGACCAAGTCGAAGCTGCGGTCCTTGAAGGGCAGGGCATGCATATCACCCTCACGCACTTCCACGTTCGGCAGACGGCGCAGGCGCTCGCTCGCAGCAGCGACCACGCGCGCGCTGGTATCGATGCAGACATAGCGGCTGGCATGGGGGGCCACCAACTCGGCCAGCACGCCATCGCCCGAGGCGATGTCGAGCACATCTCCGGTTTCCAGCAGTGGCAGCGCGGTGCGCGCCAGTGCTTCCCAGGTCCGGCCGGGGGAGTAGTGGCGTTCCATGTCGCCGGCGACGCTGTCCGCCCAGTTCTGGTCAGCCGCACGGCTGGCCAGCACCGAGGCCACGCGCTCGGCGTCCTGGCGCAGCAGCGGGTCATCGCTGCCGGTGCTCAAGGCATGCCACAATGCGCGCTGCGCAGGATCCAGCTGCGCGTCATCGAAGCGGTAGTACGCCGAAACGCCTGCACGGCGGTCGCGCACCAGGCCAGCTTCCTTGAGCCGGGCCAGATGGGTCGATACCCGCGGCTGCGCCAGGCGGGTGATTGCCGAGAGCTCGGCCACCGTCAGTTCTTCCTGCTCCAGCAGCGCCAGCAGCCGCACCCGGGTGGCGTCGGCAAACACCTTCAGCCGAACCGACCAATCCTCGAGATCCATAAATATCCACCTATCGCGATAGAGAGATATTTTCACCGCCAACCGTCTCGTGGTCAAGACGGTACGAAACGGGTGTTCAGTGAAACCCAGCGTCCGGGAAGCATCCGGGACCGCTAGCGCCGACCCATGGTCGGCGAGCGCAGCGGGCCGTTGGCGGAGGGATCCCGCCGAGCGCGGCTCGGCGCTACCGGGGGCATTTCCCATGCCTGCAAATCGCGTTCCCTGATCGTGACGTGTGGTGCATCCCCGGACACTGGACCCATGTCCAGCCGTCATCTCCAGCGCGGTCGTGCGTCCATCCCCGGTGGGTATTACGTCTTGACCACGGTCACCCACTGCCGCCGACCGGTCTTCGAGCTCCCTTGCATCGCTCAGATCGTTATCGAGTCGCTGCGTGACGTAGAGCGGGCAGCGATCAGCCGCTCGTTCGCCTGGGTCGTCATGCCCGACCATGTGCATTGGCTGCTGCAATTGCGTCAAGGCACCTTGGGCGCCTGCATGCAGCGATTCAAATCCCGAAGCAGCCGGTTGATCGGCAGGACGTCTGGATCCGGAGCGCGGCTATGGCAGCCCAGCTACTTCGATCACGCCTTGCGATCGGAAGAGTCATTGCGCACGCAGGCCCTCTACATCGTGGCCAATCCTGTACGCGCCGGATTATCCGAGAACCTTGGCGACTACCCCTACGCCTGGTGCCGCTGGCCCCTGCATCCGTGAAAAGCGCAGCGCAGGTAGCGCCGACCCATGGTCGGCGAGCGCAGCGGGCCGTGGGCGGAGAGATTCCGCCGAGCGCGGCTCGGCGCTACCAGCGCGTCCGGGACCGGTAGCGCCGACCCATGGTCGGCGAGCGCAGCGGGCCGTGAGCGGAGGGATTCCGCCGAGCGTGGCTCGGCGCTACCGCAGCGTCCGGGGTCGGTAGCGCCGACCCATGGTCGGCGAGCGCAGCGGGCTGTGGGCGGAGAGATTCCGCCGAGCGTGGCTCGGCGCTACCGAGGTGCCAGGTAGGCAGTGACCGGAGGGATTCCGGCAGCGCGCCTGGGGTCGGTAGCGCCGACCCATGGTCGGCGAGCGCAGCGGGCCGTGGGCGGGAAGCTTCCGCCAAGCGTGGCTCGGCGCTACCGGACGGGGTCGTCGCCGCGCAGTCAGCTGCAATCACGGCGCCCCCAGTACAATCCCGTATTCGTTACCCGGGAGGGGTTGTTGTGGATTTCAGCTTTACCGAAGAGCAGTTGATGCTGCAGGACGTTGCGCGCCGCATTGCGCAGGAAAAGATCGGCCCCAGCGCCGAACATCATGACCAGACCGGCGAGTTCCCGCTGGCCAATATCCAGCTGCTCGGTGAGAACGGGCTGATGGGGATCGAGGTGCCAACGGAGTACGGCGGCGCGGGCATGGACCCGATCGCCTATGTGCTGGCGATGGTGGAAATCGCCGCGGGTGATGCTGCGCATTCGACCATCATGTCGGTCAACAATTCGTTGTTCTGCAACGGCATCCTGACCCACGGCACCGAGGCGCAGAAGCAGAAGTACGTGCGCGCCATCGCCGAAGGTACGGCCATCGGTGCGTTCGCGCTGACCGAGCCGCAGTCGGGCTCGGACGCCACCGCCATGCGCTGCCGCGCCGTGAAGCAGGCTGACGGCACGTATGTGATCAACGGCAAGAAGAGCTGGATCACGTCCGGCCCGGTGGCAAAGTACATCGTGCTCTTCGCGATGACCGACCCGGACAAGGGCGCCAAGGGTATTACGGCCTTCCTGATCGACACCGACAACGCCGGCTTCGGCCGCGGCAAGACCGAGCCGAAGCTGGGCATCCGCGCGTCGGCCACCTGCGAAATCGAGTTCGATGACTACGTTGCGCAGGCAGAGGACGTGCTGGGCCAGGAAGGCGAGGGCTTCAAGATCGCGATGGGCGTACTGGACGCGGGCCGTATCGGTATTGCGTCGCAGGCCATCGGCATCGCGCGTGCGGCGTACGAGGCCACGCTGGAATACGTGAAGGAGCGAAAGGCTTTTGGCGCGCCGATCGGCACCTTCCAGATGACCCAGTCCAAGATCGCGGACATGAAGTGCAAGCTGGACGCGTCCCTGCTGCTGACCCTGCGAGCGGCGTGGGTGAAGGGCGAGGGCAAGCGCTTCAGCAACGAAGCGGCCATCGCCAAGTTGACTGCATCGGAAGCTGCGATGTGGATCACCCACCAGGCCGTGCAGATCCATGGCGGCATGGGGTACTCCAAGGAAATGCCGCTGGAGCGTTACTTCCGTGATGCCAAGATCACCGAGATCTACGAAGGCACTTCGGAGATCCAGCGGCTGGTGATCGCCCGCAACGAAACGGGCCTGCGCTGACCCAGTGGCGAGCGCGCTGAAGCGGGTCCATGACCCGCTTCGTGTCGCTGATCACCTAGAATGCCCGTCCTTTCAAAGCAGGTACGGGCATGATCATTTACCGCGGCGCAGGGTTCTTCACCTTGCTCACTCCCATCGTGGCTGTGTTGCTGCTGATGTGGCTGCAACAGGATCCGACCGTGGCCAAGGGCAACATGACGTTGCCACAGTTCCTGCTGGGCTGCGGCATCGGTGCGGCGATCAATACGCTGTTGGGCTTTGTGCTCAATCGTGGGGTGCGGGCAGACGGCGAGCCGGCGAAGCATCATTTCTTCTACCTGCCCATGCAGTGGCCTTCGTTGGCCATCGTGGTCGTCTGTGCGGTAGTTGCGGCCGTTCGCTGAGTCAGCGTCCCCCGAAAATGAAAAAGGCCCCGGATCGCTCCGGGGCCTTTTCATTTCAACCGCAGCGGATCAACGATCCGGGCGGTGCGGGCCATTGGCCTCGCTCTGGCTCTGCAGGAACTCCTTGGACGGCTCGTCGATCTTGTCGCCCAGCATGCGGCGGACCACGACGAAGAACACCGGAATCATCAGCAGGCCCAGGAACGTGGCGAACACCATGCCGCCGATCACGCCCGTACCAATGGCGTGACGCGAGTTGGCGCCGGCACCCGTGCTGATCGCCATCGGGATGACGCCCATGATGAAGGCGAAGGAGGTCATCAGGATCGGGCGGAAGCGCAGGCGTGCCGCCTCGATGGTGGCATCGCGCAGCGTCTTGCCGGCCGCACGTTGTTCCACCGCGAACTCCACGATCAGGATCGCGTTCTTCGCCGCCAGGCCGATCACGGTGATCAGGCCGATCTTGAAGAACAGATCGTTGGGCAGGCCACGCGCCATCGAGAACACCAGGGCACCCAACACGCCCAGCGGCACCACCAGCAGCACCGCCACCGGGATGGACCAGCTTTCATACAGGGCGGCCAGGCACAGGAACACCACCACGATGGACAACACCATCAGCAGCGTGGCAGCGTTGCCGGCCAGGATTTCCTGGTAGGACATGCCGGACCAGTCGAAGCCGAAGCCCGGCGGCAGCTCATCGCGGACGATCTCTTCCATGGCGGTCATGGCTTCGCCGGAGCTGCGCCCCGGAGCCTGCGAACCGACGATGTTGAACGCCGAGTAGCCGTTGTAGCGGCTGAGCGAGGGCGGAGCGGACACCCACTCCGAGCGCACCACGGTGTTCAGCGGGATCATCGCGTTGGTGCCATCGGCATTCTGGGTCAGCGACGAAGGACTGTAGAAGCTCTTCAGCGATTCCTCACCGGTGCGGAACGGCGCGTCGGCCTGCATGGTCACGCGCTTGATGCGGCCTTCGCTGAAGAAGTCGTTGACATACACCGGGGCCAGCATCAGCTGGATGGTGCTGTAGACATCAGTCACCGACATGCCCATCGCCTGCGCCTGCACACGGTCGACATGCAGGGCCAGCTGCGGGGCATTTTCCAGTCCGTTGGGACGCACGCCGGTCAGCAGGTCGCTCTTCTGTGCCGCCGCACCCAGCAGGGTGTTGCGCGCGCTGGTCAGCTGATCGAAGCCCGCACCGGCACGATCCTGCAGCCACATGTCAAAGCCGCCGAACTGGCCCAGTCCCTGCACGGTAGGCAGGTTGACCACGAAGATCTGCGCTTCCTTGATGCCGTAAAACGCGCCGTTCATGTTCTTGATCAGCTCGGGCACGGTGACGTCGCGGTCGGCCCACGGCTTGAGGCGGATGAAGCCCATGCCCACGTTCTCGCCGGAACCGACGAAGCTGAAGCCGGCAATCTGCAGCAGGCCTTCGAAGCCTTCCTGCTTTTCCAGGATGCCGCGCATCTGCGTGAACACTTCGTTGGTCTGGCTCTTGCTCGACCCCGGCGGCAGCTGCACGATGGCCAGCGCGTAGCCCTGGTCTTCTTCAGGCAGGAAGCTTCCCGGGATGCGGGTGAACATGAAGGCACACAGCGCACCCAGCACCACGAACAGGATCATCCAGCGCGGCGCATGCTTCACCGCCGAGGTGATGTGGCCCACGTAGGTGCCACTGATCTTGTCGTAGTACTTGTTGAACGTGCGGTAGACGATGTTCGGGTGGTCGTTGTGCGTCGGCTTCAGGAACGTGGCACACAGTGCGGGGGTGAAGCCCAGCGCCAGGAACGCGGAGAACCCCATCGAGATGGCGATGGTCAATGCGAACTGCTTGTAGATCTCACCGGCCGCACCACCCTGCAGGGCGGAGGGAATGAACACCGCCGCCAGCACGACGGTGATCGCCACCACCGCGCCGGTGATCTGGGTCATCGCCTTCTGCGTTGCCTGCTTGGGCGGCAGTTTTTCCTCGGTCATGATGCGTTCGACGTTCTCGATCACCACGATCGCATCATCGACCACGATGCCGATCGCCAGCACCAGCGCGAACAGGGTCAGCTGGTTGATCGTGAAGCCGATCATCCACATGCCCAGGAACGTACCCAGCAGCGCGACCGGAATCACCAGCGTGGGGATCAGCGTGGCGCGGAGGTTCTGCAGGAAGATCAACATCACCAGGAACACCAGCACCATGGCCTCGATCAGGGTCTTGATGACTTCCTCGATCGAGATCTTGACGAAGGTGGTGCTGTCATACGGCGAGAACCAACTGACGCCTGCCGGGAAGCTGGGCTGCAGCTCTTCCATTTTCGCGCGCACCGCGTCGGCCACGTTCAGCGCGTTCGCGCCGGGCAGCAGCTGGATCGCGAAGGCGCCGGTGGGCTTGCCGTTGTACTGGGTATCAAAGCCGTAGTTGCCGGCACCGAAACCAATGCGGGCAATGTCCTTGAGCAGCACGCGCGAGCCATCCGGATTGGCGCGCAGGATGATGTTCTCGAACTCTTCCGGGGTGCTGAAACGGCCTTCGGCCGATACCGTGGCGGTGAAGTGCTGGCCGGCGGGCGCTGGATCCGAGCCCAGTGAACCCGCTGCGAACTGTACGTTCTGCTCGCGCACGGCCGCCAGCACCTGGCTGGCCGACAGACCGTACCCCTGCATGCGTTCGGGGTTGAGCCAGATGTTCATGGCGTACTCGCCGCCGAACTGCTGGGTGCTGCCGACGCCGGGGATACGCGAAATCTGCTCGAGCACGCGCGAGGCCACGATGTCGTTGAGCGCATCGCGGCTGACGCTTCCCGAATCCGAGCGCAGTGCCACCACCATCAGGAAGCCGGCGTTGGCCTTGGCCACCACCACACCCTGCTGGGTCACTTCGGTGGGCAGGCGCGGCGTGGCCAGCGACACCTTGTTCTGCACCTGTACCTGGGCGATATCGGGATCGGTGCCGGTCTCAAAGGTGACCGTGATCGTGGCCCGGCCATTGGACGACGACGAGGAGCTGAAGTACAGCAGATGATCGATACCGGTCATCTGCTGCTCGATCACCTGGGTGACCGACTTTTCCGTGGTGTCCGCACTGGCACCGGGGTAGGTAGCCGACACGGTGACCTGCGGCGGGGCAATGGTGGGGTAGGACTCCACACCCAGGTTGAGGATCGCGATCACGCCGCTGAGCGAGATCAGGATCGCTACCACCCAGGCAAAGACCGGATGTTCGATGAAAAATTTAGGCATGACGGATGATTCCCGTTACTGCTTGGTCGAATCGGATGCCGGCGCCGCCTGGTCGGCGGGTGCCGGAGCCTGCGGTGCGGCGTCAGGTGCTGCGGCAGCGTCGCCCTGCGCGGCGGGTGCGCCGCCGGTCGGCTTGCCGCCCGCTGCGCCGCCCTGGGCGGCCGCCTGCTCGGGGGTCCACGGCTTGGCCGTGGCCGGTGCGCCTTCCTTGACCTTCTGGGTACCGGCCACCACGACCTTGTCGCCCGGCTCCAGGCCGGCGGTGACCAGCCAGTTGCCGCCCTGCGCACCTTCGGTCTTGACGTTGCGGCGGACGACCTTGCCATCGGCACCGACCACCATCAGGTAGCCGCCGGTGGCGTCGCGCAGCAGCGCCGGCTGCGGCACCAGGTAAGCGTTGTTGCGCTCGCCCAGGGTCGCCTGGAAGCTGACGAAGGCGCCGGGCAGCAGAATGCGCTGCGGATTGGGCAGCACCGCACGCAGCGACACGGCGCCGGTGGCCGGGTCGACGGTGGTGGACGAGAAGTCCAGCGTGCCGTTTTCACTGTAGGTGGTGCCATCGGACAGCTTGACCTGCACGGTGGCCTTGCCATCGCCGCTCAGCGCGAGCGCGCCCTTGGCCTGCGCGGCACGCAGCTGCGACAGCTCGTCCACGCTCAGCGAGAAGTTCACGTACAGCGGATCAAGCTGGTCCACGGTGGTCAGCAGGGTCACATCACCCTGGCCGACCAGCGCGCCCTCGGTCACCTGCTGCTTGCCGGCCACGCCGCTGATGGGCGCCTTGACTTCGGCATAGCCCAGGCTGATCCGCGAGCTGCTCACAGCGGCTTCGGACTGCTTCACCGCCGCCTGCGCGGTGCGCTCGGCCGACTCGGCGTTGTCCAGGTCTGCCTTGGACACGTACTTCTGCGGGGCCAGCGAGCGCGCGCGATCAGCGGCCACCTTGGCATTGGCGTACGTGGCACGGGCCGAGGCCAGCTGGGCTTCGGTGGCATTGAGCTCGGCGCGCAGCGGTGCCGGGTCGATCAGGAACAGCGTCTGGCCCTGCTTGACCTCGCTGCCTTCCTGGTAAACGCGCTTGAGCAGCACGCCCGGGACGCGGGCACGCACATCCGAGCTGCGGTACGGCGACAGGCGGCCGACCAGCTCGCGCTGCAGCGGCAGGGTCTGCGGCTTGGCATCGATCACGCCCACTTCCGGCGGCGGCGCTGCTTGCTGCTCTTCTTTCTTGCAGGCAGCCAGCGCAACGGCGACAGCGCACGTCAAAGCGAGGGTGCGGAGTGGGGCGATCATCAGGAGAAACTCCGGTGTTGGTTTGAAGACGGTTGGGTCGATGCGCCGGGCGCGAACGCGCGCAGGAAGCTGTCGACAGAGAATTCTGCCCAGCGCCGACGCGCCAGGGCGTCGTCGCGGTGGGTAATGAAGAAGCGTTGCCGGTCGAAATCCTGCCCGCCGATCATGCTGATCAGCAGCTCGGCCATGAAGTGCGGGTCGTCATGCCTCAGTTGGCCACGCGCAATGGCGTCAGCTATCCATTCAGCAAGGTGAAGCGTCAGCGTGCCGGTGCCGTCACGGTAGAGGTTGCGCGCCTCATCAGGGAACTGTGCGGCATCGGCCGCGATCAGCCGGCAGGCCTGCGCCACGTGCGGCTGGTTGAAATGGTCCAGATAGTCGGTGGCGAACTGCAGCAGGCTGCCGTGCAGATCGTCGCCGCGCAGGCTGCGCAGACCGGCGGTGGCACGGCAGACGTGGCGCTCCACCACCCGGCGCATCAGCTCCTGCTTGCTGCCATAGCGCGAATACAGGGTCTGCTTGGAGCAGCCGGCATGCTGGGCGACCGCCTCCATGCTCATCTGCATCCCGTGCCGCGCCAACAGTTCGCGCACCGCGTCAAACACACGCAGGTCGCGCGCGTCCGTGTCGGAAGCGGGGAGGGAAGAGGGGTTCACGGAGTGGACTATACCGTCCAGTTCAGAATTGTGGAATCGTTTTGCAGCCAAACGCCGCCTTGCTGTCACACGCTTTGCCGATCCTGTCGGCAGCGCTTGCCGATCGCGACAGCCGTACGTCGGCGCATGGGGCCGGGTGTCGGCAATCGCATGTAAACCGCACCCAACCCGCGGATTCATATTCCGTCCTGCAGCAAGGCCTTTTCGTGCAACAGGGCTACACTTTCATTTTCCCAACTGGGCAACACGACTCGCTCTGCCATGAAATCGCAAAAGTCTGCAGTCAAAACCGTGAAAACCAAGCCCGCTACGGCGGAAACCCAGCTTGTCCCGGCAACTGGTTTCTCGCTGGAACCGGTGTACACGGCCTTGCGCAAGCGATACCCCGCGGCGGGGCAGGCCGAGGCCGTGGCTTTCGCCGCCGATTTCTACAAGCGTATGGAGGCGGACGAGTTCCCGCATCACAGCGCTGAAGAATGGGCTGCGCTGGCCGCCGATACGCTGGAGTTCGCCCGCAACCGCAAGGTCGGCAAGGCCAATGTGCGCGTGTTCAATCCGACGGCCAAGGCCAACGGGTGGGAATCGCCGCATACGGTTCTGCAGATCGTCAATGACGACATGCCGTTCCTGGTCGACACCGTGACCATGGCGCTGGCCGAACAGGGCATCGGCGTGCACGTGCTGGGTCACCCGGTGATCCGCTTCGGGCGCGACAAGGCCGGCAAGCTGTCCACGGTCGGGGAGGGTGACGTCGAGTCGGTGATGTTGCTGGAGATGGACCGTCAGTCGCCCGAGGCGATGGCCGACATCGAGCAGAGCATCGGCAAGTCGCTGGAAGAAGTGCGCTCGATCGTGCGCGATTGGCAGCCGATGCGTGACAAGGCGCTGGCCGTGGCCGACGACCTGGGCAGCCGCCAGCTGCCGGTCGACGATGCGTCGCGTCGCGAGGCGCAGGAGTTCCTGCGCTGGGCGGCCGACAACCACTTCACTTTCTTCGGCTACCGCGAGTACCGCGTGCAGAAGGAAGGCAAGGAAGACGTGCTGGCGCCGCTCAACGATAGCGGCCTGGGCCTGATGCGCGGCCGTGACAAGTCTGCCGCACGTCCGGTCAAGACGCTGGCCGCCCAAGGTCTGAACACCACCACCGGGCTGAAGGATGCGTTGATCCTGACCAAGACCAATGCCCGCTCGCGCGTGCATCGTGCCGGTTACATGGATTACATCGGCGTGCTGGAGTTCGACGCCAAGGGCCGCATCATCGGCGAGCAGCGCTTCCTGGGCCTGTTCACCTCCAGTGCCTACAACCGCCGTCCGTGGGAAATTCCGCTCGTGCGCCAGCGCTACGAGCACGTGATGGAGCGTTCGGGTCTGTCGTTGTCCAGCCATAGCGGCAAGGCACTGCGCCACATCCTGGAAACCCTGCCGCGCGAAGAGCTGTTCCAGTCCAGCGAAGACGAACTGTTCCGCACCGCCATGGGCGTGCTGGGCCTGCAGGAGCGCGTGCGCAGCCGCCTGTTCCTGCGCCGTGACAAGTATTCCCGCTTCATCTCCGCGCTGGCGTTCCTGCCGCGCGAACGTTTCAACACCGATGTGCGCCTGCGGATCGAAGCCATGCTGCGCGACGCCCTGCAGGGTGAGCATGTGGACAGTTCGGTGGTGCTCGGCGATTCGCCGCTGGCCCAGGTGCACCTGATCGTGCGGCCGAAGGCCGGCCCGGTGGTCGACGTGGACACCAACGCGCTGGAACAGAACCTGGCCCACCTGCTGCGCAACTGGCAGGACGACCTGCGCGAAGCGCTGGTCACCCGTCACGGTGAGACCGAAGGCCTGCGTATCGCGGCCCGGATCGGCAAGGCACTGCCGGCCGGTTACATCGAAGACAACAGCACCGCCGTGGCCGCCAGCGATGTCAGCCAGCTTGACGCGCTGACCGGTCCGGACGATCTGCGCCTGAGCCTGCAGACGGTACCGCGCGAGAGCGGTGACGGCCTGCGCCTGAAGCTGTACCGCCAGCTGGACGACATCCCGTTGTCCGATGCGCTGCCGATGATGGAAAACATGGGCCTGCGGGTCATCTCCGAGCGCCCGTACCGGCTCTCCGTGGACGACGCGCCGGTGTACGTGCAGGACTTCGAAGTGGAGTCGGTGGCCGGTGCCATCGATGCCGCCAGTGTCGACGAAGCCTTCGGCCAGACCTTTGCCCGCGTGTGGCACGGTGACGCCGAGAACGACGGCTTCAACCGCCTGGTACTGGCCGCCGGCCTGCATTGGCGCCAAGTCGCCATGCTGCGCGGTTACTGCAAGTACCTGCTGCAGACCGGTGTGCCGTTCTCGCAGGCCTACGTGGAAGGCACGTTCACCCGCTATCCGCTGCTGGCACGCCTGTTGGTGGAACTGTTCGAAGCGCGCTTCGATCCGGCGACCGGCAACGAGAGCAAGGACGACATCGCGGCCGGCCAGGCCACGCTGAAGGCGCATCTGGATGTGCTGGCTGCCGGTGACGACGTCACGCTGAAAGTGCTCAAGGGCGTGGTCGACGCTCGCAGGGGCGACCGCAACGGGCAGATGCAGGCCGCGCGCGATGCGCTGCTGAAGCTGATGGACCGTGTGTCCAGCCTGGACGAGGACCGCATCCTGCGCAGCTTCATGGGCGTGATCGATGCGACCCTGCGCACCAGCTACTACCAGAGCGATGCCAACGGCCAGCCCGGCCATTGCATCAGCTTCAAGTTCGACGCCGCGCTGGTGCCGGACCTGCCCAAGCCGCGCCCGTACCGCGAAATCTTCGTCTACGGTCCGCGCGTGGAAGGCGTGCACCTGCGCTTCGGCGCGGTGGCCCGCGGCGGCCTGCGCTGGTCGGATCGTCGCGAAGACTTCCGTACCGAGGTGCTGGGCCTGGTCAAGGCACAGATGGTCAAGAACACCGTGATCGTGCCGGTCGGCGCGAAGGGCGGCTTCTTCGCCAAGGTGCCGCCGGCCAGCGGTGACCGCGATGCGGTGTTCGCCAATGGCGTGGCCTGCTACAAGCTGTTCATCCAGGGCCTGCTGGACATCACCGACAACATCGTCAACAACAAGATCGTGCCGCCCATCGATGTGGTGCGCCACGATATGGACGACCCGTACCTGGTGGTGGCCGCCGACAAGGGCACCGCGACGTTCTCCGACATCGCCAACGGCCTGGCCATCGCGCACGGCTTCTGGATGGGCGATGCGTTCGCCTCCGGCGGCTCGGTCGGTTACGACCACAAGGGCATGGGCATCACCGCACGCGGTGCGTGGGAGTCGGTCAAGCGCCACTTCCGGGCACTGGGCCGTGACAGCCAGAGCCAGGACTTCACCACGGTCGGGGTCGGCGACATGTCCGGCGACGTGTTCGGCAACGGCATGCTGTTGTCGCGCCACATCCGCCTGCTGGCCGCGTTCGATCACCGCCACATCTTCCTTGACCCGAATCCGGATGCCGCCACCACGTTCGTGGAGCGCGAGCGTCTGTTCACCGTGCCGCGCTCCAGCTGGGCCGACTACGACGCCACGCTGATCAGCAAGGGCGGTGGGATCTTCCCGCGTTCCCTGAAGTCCATCGAGATCACCCCGCAGGTGCGCGAAGCGCTGGGCCTGGAGGACGGCGTCAAGGCGATGTCGCCCAACGACCTGATGAGCGCCATCCTGAAGGCGCCGGTCGACCTGCTGTGGAACGGCGGCATCGGCACCTACGTCAAGGCAGCCAGCGAGCAGCACAGCGATGTCGGCGACCGTGCCAACAATGCGCTGCGCGTCAACGGCGGCGAGCTGCGTTGCAAGGTGGTAGGCGAGGGCGGCAACCTGGGCATGACCCAGCTGGGCCGCATCGAGGCGGCACAGGCCGGCGTCCTGCTCAACACCGATTTCATCGACAACTCTGCCGGCGTGGACACCTCCGATCACGAGGTGAACATCAAGATCCTGCTCAACGACGTGGTGCGTGCGAAGAAGCTCACCGTCGAGCAGCGCAACAAGCTGCTGGCGTCGATGACCGATGAGGTCGCCGCGCTGGTGTTGAACGATAACTATCGCCAGAACCAGGCCCTGAGCCTGATGGAGCGGATGGCGGTCAAGCGCCTGGGCTCCAAGCAGCACTTCATCCGCACGCTGGAACAGCAGGGCCTGCTGGATCGCCAGATTGAGTTCCTGCCGTCAGATGCCGAGCTGTCCCAGCGCAAGGCGCGCGGCCAGGGCTTGACCCGTCCGGAGCTGTCGGTGCTGCTGTCCTACTCCAAGCTGGTGGCCTTCCAGCAGCTGCTGGAATCGGATATCCCGGAAGATCCGTACCTGTCCAAGGAGCTGCAGCGCTACTTCCCGCAGCCGCTGCAGAAGAAGTACGCCGATGCGATGGAACGCCACCGCCTGAAGCGCGAAATCATCGCCACGGCGGTGACCAACCAGACCATCAACCGGATGGGCGCCACGTTCCTGATGCGCATGCAGGAAGATACCGGCCGCTCCATCGCCGAGGTCGCCAAGGCATACACCATCAGCCGCGAAACACTGGATGCCCGCGCGCTGTGGGCGCAGATCGACGCGCTGGACGGCACTCTGCCTGAAGCCGTGCAGATCGACGCGCTGGAAGTGATCTGGAAGCTGCAGCGCGCCTTCGTGCGCTGGCTGCTGTCGCGCCCGGGCCCGATGCCGGGCATCACCGAAGCGGTCAACCGGTACCAGGCGCCGTTCAACGACATCCGCGTCGCGTCCGGCGTGCTGCCCGATTCCCAGCGCCCGACCTACGAGGCCCTGGTACAGCAGTGGAACGAGAAGGGTCTGCCCGCCGCGCTGTCGCAGCAGCTGGCCGAGTTGCACTTCCTGGAACCGGCGTTCGACATCATCGAACTGGCCCGCACGCGCAAGCTGAAGCCGGTGGATGTATCGAAGATCCACTTCCGCCTGGGCGAAGCGCTCAGCCTGCCGTGGCTGTTCGAACAGATCGACGCGCTGGAGGTCAACGGTCGTTGGCATGCGGTTGCACGCGGCGTATTGCGTGACGAACTGGCAGCGCATCACCGCAATCTGTCCGGCCAGGTGATCGGCACCAAGGGCAGCGGCGCGGAGGCCAAGGTGGCCGCCTGGATGGGCCGTGACGACAGCAGCCTGCGCTTCACCCTGGCCATGCTCAGCGAACTGGCCGAGCAGAAGACGCTGGACTATCCGACCGTGTCGGTTGCGGTACAGCGGTTGGGTCAGCTGGCGTCGCACGGTTCGTAAGCGCATCCGCACTGATGCCCCACGGTCTGCGTTGCACACCGTGGGGCCCGTGCAGAGCGTGCTTCCAGACTCCCGCGCCTTTGGCGCGCCCCCCTGATTGAGGGGGTTCTGGTCCGGATACCGTCCGGGCCGGCGGCACGTGGCGCGGTTTCCGCGCCACGTCCGGTTATGCTCTACCGGTACCCGCGCATCACCGGACAGCCTGCATGAGCGATTCTCCCCGCATTGCGTTCCTTGCCAGCAGTACCGAGCCGGCACGGCTTGCCTTGGCCGCGATGGTGGCACGGCATGGTACCCATGCCCCCGAGGACGCGGACGTGCTGTGCCCGCTGGGCGGCGATGGCTTCATGCTGCAGACCCTGCACCGCTTCGGTCATCTGGGACGTCCGGTGTTCGGGATGAAGCTGGGGACGGTCGGTTTTCTGATGAACCAGTACCGCGACGATGACGATGTCGCCCGGCGCATCGCAGAGGCCGAGCCGGCGCACCTGCGTCCGCTGCAGATGATGGCCCTGACCGAATCGGGTTCAACCACCGGGTCGCTGGCCTACAACGATGTGTCCTTGCTCCGGCAGACCCGTCAGGCGGCCCATATCGGCGTGGATCTGAACGGCCAGGAACGCGTCGCCGAACTCATCGGCGACGGCGTGCTGGTGGCGACGCCGGCGGGCAGCACCGCGTACAACTACTCCGCGCATGGTCCCGTGTTGCCCTTGGGCTCAGCGACCATCGCCCTGACCCCGCTCGCCCCGTACCGTCCACGACGCTGGCGCGGCGCCATCCTCAAGGCGGATACCGAAGTGCGCTTCCGCGTGCTGGACCCGTACAAGCGACCGGTCAGCGTCACGGCCGATTCGCATGAGACCCGGGACGTGGTCGAAGTCACCATCCGGGAATGCCGCGATCGCCAGGTCACGCTGCTGTTTGACCCGGAGCACAACCTGGAAGACCGGATTCTGTCAGAACAGTTCGTGTTCTGAGCGACAATAGGCGGCCGGCAACCGCCGGCTGCAGCAAGGAACCGAGCCGATGGGCGACAACACCCCCCGATTGTTGACGGTCGCGGTGACAGCACGCGCGCTCTTCGACCTGGAAGAAAGCCACGCACTGTTCGAGAGTGACGGTGTGGATGCCTACGCGCAGTACCAGCGCGAGCACGAAGACGATGTGCTGGGCCCCGGCGTTGCCTTCCCGGTGGTGCGCAAGCTGCTGGCGCTCAACCAG
>Ga0247816_10000797_pt1 | contig 16630 bp, 12 predicted proteins | sample UWRJL209509C1_FD_179930 | JGI IMG/M metagenome (GOLD analysis project Ga0247816, IMG submission 179930) | Plant litter microbial communities from Arlington Agricultural Research Station in Wisconsin, United States - UWRJ-L209-509C-1 | ecosystem: Environmental > Terrestrial > Plant litter >...
ACCATATGGTACCTTTACCATACATATATAAAGCGGGTTGGCTTTATCTCAAATTTCAAATTTAAAATTTCAAATTTCAAATTTCAAATTGATTAGATTGGATAATATAGTTTTAATTTTTTATTAAAAAATTAGTATTTAATATATTAATATATTATAAAGTTTTAGAGTGGTATAATAGATTGTAGTATAATATATTCGGTTTAATGATCTTTATTATTTTTTTTCATTTTAAATTTATTTTTTTTTTACATACCATGAGAATATTAAAAAGTCATCCTTTATTAAAATTAGTTAATTCGTATCTTATTGATGCGTCACAACCAAGTAACATAAGCTATTTATGAAATTTTGGTTCTTTATTATTAGTTTGTTTAATTATACAAATTATAACTGGTGTAACTTTAGCCATGAAATAAGGACTTTGTGTGGCTACAAAATCTTACAAATTGCTGGAACACCCTTTATAAGGACAATCAGCAGGAAAGCAACTTATAAAGTTGAATCTTCAGAGACTAGAGGTAAGATATATGATAATTAATTATCATATAATTAATTATCATATAATGGTATAGTCCAGCCTCTCGAAAGAGTAAGGAGTTATAGACAATTTTTAGCTTATTTGCTCCCAGTTTTTTTTACTTTAATTTATTGTAACAATAAATTTAAAGAACTTATTTTAAGAGACAATAGTCTATTTTATAGCAGATTATCTAAATCAGACAATCTATCCAATTTTAGTTTATTTAACAGTAGATCCAGTCAGCACACAGTAGCTGGAACTTGTACCGAGGTAGATAAAAATAACCCAAAGGCTTTAAATCCTTGATTTGTTACAGGATTTGTTGACGCGGAAGGATCTTTTTCCATGTCCATCTTTAAAGCTAAAACTGCGGCTATAGGTTGAACTATTGAACCTAGTTTTACAATTACATTGCATAAAAAAGATATTGAATTGTTGAATAAAATTCAGTCCTTTTTTGGAGTTGGTACTGTTTCAACTGTAGGAGATAAAGTAGCCCGTTATAGAGTTAGATCAAAAAATAGTCTTTTAGTTATTATTTCACATTTTAATAAATATCCTTTACAAACTACTAAAGTTAATAATTTTATTAGTTTTTGTAATATATTAGATTTAATGGTTAAAAAATATCACGTTAATATAGAAGGATTTTTAAATATTGTTTCTTTAATTAACAAATTAAATAATCCTTTATCTCCATCTTTATTAGATAATTTATCTTTACTTGGTGAATTACCTAATACAGAGGCAGTTTTAAAGTTAGCACCAGAAAAATCTCTTTTAAGTGAAAATTTAGATCCTTGATGAATATCAGGGTTTACTACAGGTGAAGGTTCATTTACGTATTTTACACGTAGCCGTAAAAAGGCTGACGGTGAATTAGTAAAAGATTACACCCTAGCCTACGAAGTTTCCCAAAGAAGTGATAGCTTACATGTATTAAACTTAATAGCTAAATATTTCGAACATGGTAGAGTGTATACTGAAACTAGAGGTGTAAGTAAATATAGATTAGTATCTAGAGATCTAATATTAAATACATTAGTTCCTTTTTTTGAAAAATATCCTTTAGAAGGGAATAAAAATATGCAATATGAATTATGAGTACAAATTGTAAAAATATTACAAACAACAGGTAGATCTGAACAAAGAAAGATAAGTGTAGAGGGATTAATAAAAAAACTATCAGAGTTAAATAAATAAAAATCTGACTAAATATGGCATTATAGTCCTAATGTTTTAGAAGCTTTTAATTCAATTGAGCATAAACCATAATGTGCTCTTTAAATCAGGCTGTATGCTGGAAGATCTTAATATTATCTAATCTTTGTATAATTTAAGAAAATCAGCAGGAAACCAAAGTAATTATTAATATTTTTATAATTATAAGTAGGATCCTCAGAGACTAATACGCTTGACTACATATCGTTGATAAGACTATGATAGATGATATAGTCCAATCTTTTCTGTGAAGAAAAGGATAATAAAATATGATTATCTTTTTACCCTTTATTATCAAGGATTTTAAAAATAAAATGGAGTCTAATAGTTTTTCAACTAATTGAAATTCCTTTTCTTCGTTCCTCTGTCAGACCGAAGCATCCCTTTCATCAAACATAGTGATGAAAGGAGGGAAAATAGTAAATAGGCCTTTACCATTTTTAGGTAGCCTTTATTTCGGGGTAACTCCTTTAGCATTCGGAAAAAGAAAATTTTCAACTGAATTAAGTGAAAAAAAGTTTAATATTAGTGAAGAGTTTTTATTCTGATTCTCAGGATTTACAGATGGAGAAGGAAATTTTTCTATTACATTAGATCGTGGTTATATAAGATTTAGATTTAAAATAAACGAGGGGAACCCTAAAGGTTCTTTCACTAGATCTAATCCTATTTCTAAGATAAACCAAGTAAATTCTGTTCGTTACTATACTACTTCAAGTACTAATCTTACTAATATTACTAATCTTAAATTAGCTAGTAAAGATTTGAACCCTAATTGAGTAACCGGATTTGTAGATGCAGAGGGTAGTTTTAGTATAAGGGTGTACGAACAGGCAGGTAAAACTGGTTGAGGGGTATTACCTACTTTTAATTTACATTTACACTCAAAAGATTTAGCTTTATTATATTCAATTAGAGATTTTTTTGGAGTGGGTAGAGTCTTCTGTTATGAAAACGAAAAATCTGCTAAATATGTTGTAAGTAAAATGAGTGATCTAACCAATGTTATTATACCTCATTTTTCAAAATATCCTTTACTTAGTGCTAAATGTATAGACTTAAAATTATGAGTTATGTGTATAAATATTCTAGTTAAAAAAGAACATTTAACACTAAAAGGGTTAAATAATATTATTAGTATAAAATCTGCTCTTAATAAAGGTATTTCTGATAATTTAAAATTAAAATTTAATGATATTAAACCGCTTTTTTAAAAAAAAAACGATTTGAGTATAAAATAAGCGAAAATCCTCTGGATCCTCAATGAGTTAGTGGATTTTCCTCCGAAGGTGGGAGATAGTTCATTCCAAGTATCTGTATCTAATACCACTAACCAAGTAAGAGTTATTTATAATATAAATTTACATTCATAGCCTGCGGCTTTTTTTACTGCGGAGTGATTTACCTTTAATTTTAAAGATACAAGAATTCTTCAGAGGAATAGGAAAAATATCTTATTATAAAAATGCTGTACAATATATTGTCGCTAGCATTAAAAGTGTAGATAAATATTTAATACCTCATTTTTACACTTATGAACTAAAAGGTAATAAGCTGGATAATTACTTGGTTTGAAAAGAAATAGCCTTAATAGTTAAAAGTAAAGCTCACTTAACAGATGAGGGATTACAAAAAATTAAGGATATAAAACTAAATTTAAATATAAAAGACTAGTCCCATTATTATTTTTATAACCTGTCTCTATTGGTTTTTTATAACGATTACATTGTAACCAGGAGGTTCAGATGATTTACAAGTTCTTAATCTTATTAAATCTAAATTAAATATAGGTAGAATCATTGTAGAAGAAAATAAAAGTAATTGTGCTTTTGTAGTACAAAGTTTTTCAAAATTAAAAGATGTTATATGCCCTATATTCCTAAATTTTCCTTTACATACTAGTAAAAAATTAGATTTCCAAGATTTTTATACGACTATTCTTATTAAAGCTAAAAGTAAAAATGGATGTGTTTCTGATTCTGATAAAGGAAAAATTCTATCTATCAAAGATGGAATGAATTTAGGTAGAACGGTATTTAAATATGAAACTACTGGACCTCAAATTACAATAAACCCTAATTGATTAATCGGTTTTATAGAAGCAGAAGGTACTTTTGGTATAAAAACTGGATCTTCATTGTATTTTCAAGTAGCTCAAAAATTTACAAGTCAAGATAGTTTAAATGCAATAATAACTTTTTTAATTGGATTGTCTAATTTAGAGATACCTAAAGATAGCAGAATATTACCTCTAAATGTTACAAGTTCTACAAATATTAGAACAAACGTGGTATCTATAGTAGTTAGTAATACAGATGCTTTATATTACTATATTTTACCTTGATTAGATTCTTCTAAATTTTTTTCACGTAAATATGTGGATTTTAAATTATGAAGATTAGCTCTATTATTAAAAATAAATGGATATTATTATTTAACAGTAGGGAAAAATTTATTTTTGGATATATCGGATGTTCTTAATAAGAGATATAGCACAAGTAATAATTCAGTTGACATAGATAAAGCTATTGAGAATATTTATGATAGATTTGAAAATATTACCAAATTAGAACCTGTCTTTAATGTAAAACTATTTATTCCTCATGTGGATAATGCGCTTAAATTTAGAATAGCAAATAAATCAGATAAACCTCGAATTGTCTATATATACACAAAGGAGGGTGGTTTAATAGAAGGTTCTCCCTTTGCTTCATTTAGTTTGGCTCATAAGGCATTAGGATTAAAATCAAGTAGTAATACATGTAATCGTTATATGGATACTAATAGATTATATAAGAGTAAATTTATTTTCTCATCTAAGCCCATAGATAGTACGTCTAGGGATTAATGAAAATAGATAATTTATATTTTTTTTTTAATAAAAAACAAAAACCTCAATGATTATGAGAGGCACCAAGTTATTATATTTTAAATTGTCTCGCTCCGCGATTAAATTAAAAGAATTAAAAGATAATTTAGTAGTCTGCGTTTTTTTAAGAAAAACGCAAACGCCTGCGTTTTTTTGAGAAAAATACTTAAATAATTTACTTTTAAAATCCAGTATAAATAATCTAAATTATCCCTTAAAACCTGAATTACCACCACACTTCACACAAAAAGAATTTATTGAATGATTTGTAGGATTTACAGATGGTGAAGGTTGTTTTTCAATAAGAATACAAAATGAAAAAACCATAAGCCTTATTTTTACAATTGAACTTCATAAAGATGATGTGGAAGTATTGCATAAAATAGCTAATGGTTTAGGTGTAGGTAGAGTGCTAGTAAATAAAAATAAAGATTCAGCTTTATTTTTTATATCAAAATTTGAAGATATAAATTCAGTTCTTATACCCTTATTTAAAAATTTTCCTCTACAAACCACTAAACACTTAGATTTTATTAGTTTTGCAGATGCAGCTTCAATCATTTTTAACTCTAGAAATTTAAAGAAGAAATTATCTTTATTAGAATTAGAAAAATTAATAGATTTAAAACAATCTATTAATACTAAAAGATTAATTATTAATGAAGAAGAAAATAAACTTTTAGTTGATAAAGTTTATATTTCTAAATGGTGATTACTAGGGTTTATTGAAGGTGAAGGAACATTTGGCTATAAACATCTAGTACCTTATTTTCAAATAGCTCAAAATAAAAAGAATTTATTTGTATTAAAAGCTATTGAAGCTTATTTAAAGGAGGAGCTTGTGCCTTCTTTAATTAACAGTGAAAATAAGGAATTGGAGTTTAAATATAATTTAAATAAATTAACAGGTGTATATTCTATGACTTTCGAAAAAGTAGATAATAATTTTTATCATCTTATACCTTTTTTTGAATCTTTAACATTTTTAAGTCGAAAGAGTCTAGATTATGAATGATGAGTTCTTTCAGTGTTTATACACAAATTAGGTTATTTTTATTTACCTGAAGGAAAACAAATTGCATTACAAATCTCTTCATCTACTAATAAATATCGTTACACTACAGCCAAAGACAGTTTAAATAAAATAGGATTACCAAGTATAGAGTCCATTTTAAACCTTTTTAAACAAACACCACCTTTTGACATCTCTAGTCACCGTAGTCATTTTGAACTAGTTAGAGAATTTACTATAGCTAAAGGAGGTCGTAAAGGATTTTTAGTTCACATTTATGAATGTGATTCGACCCTAGATGGCATGCCTCTAAAAGAAGTAAAAGATTCACCTTTTTCAACCTATGGAGATGGTCATGAAGTGTTAGGTTTAAAAAGAGGTAGTAGAGTCATAGGAAGATATATCGATACTGGTAAATTGTATAGGGATAAGTATAGATTTTCATCTGTACCCTTAAAGTAAATTAAGAAATTTAATATTTTTCATAATAATTTGAAACAGACTCAATCGAGTACGAGTGATTATGCGTGACGTAAATAATGGTTGATTGATTCGTTATTTACACAGTAACACAGCTTCAGCTTTCTTTTTCCTGGTCTATTTACATATAGGAAGAGGAATGTATTATGGATCATATAGAGCTCCTAGAACATTAGTTTGAGCAATAGGTACAGTTATACTTATAGTTATGATTGTAACAGCTTTCCTGGGTTATGAATATAGCCCAAAATGATTTAATATAAGTAATAACCCGCGCGCTCAAATTTGAGCGCGCGAAGAAAATAAAATAAATTATAATAAAATAAACAATCATAGACTGTTTAATAAAAGCATAGTAAAAAGAGGATATTGTACAAGCCGTCCAAAAGATAATCTTGAAATTTCTGAAAGACTAAAAACAATTATTCAAGAATTAGGTTTAAACCCTGTATATGTTTATGAAAATTTAAATTTAGAAGATACTAGAAAACAAATTTTAAATGATACTAGAGGTTTAAGCGGTATATATATGATAGTTAATAAAGTAACTAAAGACTATTATATAGGTTCTGCGTCTACTAATAGATTTTACGCCAGATTCAGTAATCATGTTATTTATTTCAGAGGAAGCAAAATAGTTAAATTAGCAATTAAAAAATATGATTTAATAAATTTTGCTTTTATTGTATTAGATTTATATCCTAATATTGTTACTAAGGAAAATAACAAAGAATTATTGGATTTAGAAGATAAATATTTAAAATTGTTAGTACCTAATTATAATATTTTGACAGAAGCAGGTTCTAGTTTTGGTTACAAACACACTGAGATTGATCGTCAAAAGATGAAAGATATTTATAGTGATGCTAGACGTGAAAGAATCGGTAATCTAAACAAAGATAAAAAGCTTTCTCCTGAAACCATAGAAAAAATAAGAGAAAAGGCTTTAAATAGACCTTCTATGTCTGATGTAACTAAACAAAAGTGTATAACTAATACAAGACCTGTTGTGTTGTATAACTTAAATGGAACTGTTTACGGTGAATACTCTACTATTTTAGATGCAGCTAAATCTATAAACTGTCACGAAAAAACTATTAGAAGAGCATTAAAAACAGAAAAAAGATTAGTAAAAAGACAATGAATAGTAAAAGATTTCAAGTAAATAGTTATTTTATTATCAATATTTTATTATACTTTATTTTTATATTAAATTATAGTCCCATCAGTAACAATCTTTTTGTAATCTTTATAGAAAAAAAAAAGATTAAAGTGGTATGTCCCGACAGGGATATAGAATAGTCTTTATGATTATTTGGCAATGTTAGTGAAAACGATCAAAGAAGTTTAAACTTCAAGATCGTCGGTTATATAAATGATCGCGACAGACTGGGTCACTAATGGGTGGCTGAAAAGCTGCTTAATGCACAGGCGAAACTTTTGGTTAAATTAATTTAACTAATAAAATATACGAATTTAAAGTTATTCTAGCTTATTATCTTTATAATAAGTAAGTTTGTATGTTTTGCCTTACGGGCAAATGTCGTTATGGGGTGCTACGGTTAAACAGCGAAGTAATAGCTGTAGTAAAATACCACTAATTGCTGGAAACTCTGCAGCTTTGCTGCAGACAATCAGCAGGGAAGATAATCTATAAGTTTATAACCTTCAGAGACTATACGTGGTACATTTAACTTTTTTTACATAATAACACATTTGTACTTGTTGTGTAGATTAATTAAATGAAGATATAGTCCAATCCATTAAAGAAATTTAGTGTAAGGAGGGTCGCGTCTCCTTCCTTTTTTTAATATCAGTAAATATTTCAGTATGTTCGTAAGTCTAGGCCTTATTTAAGGTTAATAAATTATTCATACTGGGTTGTGCTGCGCTGGAATAAAGATTAATGTATTACTTTTTTAATATCACCAGTATTATTATATTACTCTCAAATTTATTTAGATTTATATTATTACTTTGTATCAAAGGCCTCCGGCCTTAGGGTAAAAGATAATAGTGTAACTAATGAGATTAATGGTTTATTATCTTGTGTCGATAAAGAATTACCCGAGTTATCCTTAAATACAAAATTTATAGAATGATTCGTAGGTCTTTGTGAAGCAGAGTCTAATTTTTTAATTAGAACAAGAAAGAACGAAAAGGGGGAAGTGTCGGGTTTTGAGTTTGTATTTAGAATCAGTTTACATAAAGACGATCAAAAAGTTTTAGAGTATATAAAAAATACATTAGGATGTGGTAGATTAAACGCTGAGAGAGATGTTTTAACATTTTCAATATCTCAATTAAATGATATTGAGACAATATTAATACCTTTATTTGAGAAATTTACATTAAATACTACCAAGTACTTGGATTATCTTTATTTTAAAAAAGCCTTTTTTATGTTTAAAAATCGTAAATCCAGTGGATTAGATTTACAAGAAATTTACTTAAAAATTATAAAATTAAAAGAAGGTATGAATAGTAAAAGAGTTGATTTTGTTTTACCTAAGGATCATAGTATATTAATTACAGGTAACTATCTTCTAGGTTTACTAGCCCTCGCACCATCACTACGTTCCCAAATGATGGTGCGGGCACCCTTTTTCCTTGGGGGGGGAACCCCGGGAGATGGGTCATTTTACTTAAATAAGCATGCGTCCCTTATCCGAAGACTTCATAACCTTCGGTTTAGCAAGTATGGAGGGTTACATAGCCACCCTTATTTGGTGCAAGTAGGGCTTCTCTCTTTAGGCTGTATTTATATTTATACTTAAATTTTCTCTTTACAGATGTAAATATTAGCTTATTTACAACCCTCACTTTCTCTTTTTTTTTTCTTTAATCTTTCTGTTACACTGCGCAAGTTTTACAACAACTAGAAAAAATTTACTGACAGATATTAAAAAAGGAAACCTATGTATTACTTTAACGGGAATCCGAGACTTTCATACTAGAATATCGGGCCGTGATATAGCGAATATTATAATTAATAGTGGTTGTTTAAAAAAATTTACCCGCTGCATGCACACGCACGCAGGATCACAAAAAGGGTTGAATCCGTATTTTGTTACAGGATTTGTTGATGCTATAGGAGAAGAGTCTTTTTTTATTTTATTTACTCGAAGTAAAAATTCTAAATTTGGTTGAAATATTCGAATAACTTTTCAACTAAAAGTGGATATAAAAGATGAGGAACTTTTAGTAAAAATTCAAGAGGCTTTAGGATCGAAGGCTGGAAATATTATTAGTAATAAAAGTAGCTGTATGTTAAAAATAACATCTGTGTCTGAAATAATAAATACAATAATACCCCACTTCGATAAATATCCTTTGTTGTCCGAAACTAAGGAAGAATTTGAACTTTTTAAGTTAGCTGCTTTTATTATGCAGAATAAAAGACATTATACACCGGAAGGTTTCCATGAAATTTTATCTATTAAGGCTGCTATGAATAAAGGTTTAACTGGGTTATTAGCTGAAGATTTTTCTAATACTATACCTAGAGTAACCTACGGTGACCTTTTCTCAACTAAGAGAGAGGAAGAGTCTACTGTAAATTATCTTGATCCTAATTGAATAGCAGGTTACACAGAAGGTAAGGGGTTTTTTAAAATAGGTATGCAAGGATCTCCAGACGAGTTACCAGTTAAATTAAATTTTGAAATTTTTATTAACGAAAAAAATAAAAAACTTTTACCTTTAATTAGTAAATTTTTTGGTTGTGGTACATATAAAATCGATGAGAAAGGATCACCAACTCCCCTTAAAATATTTACTATTACAAATTTTGACGATATATTTAATATTGTTGCAACCTTTTTTATAAAATATCCCCTACAAGGAATGAAGAGGTTAGATTTAGATCTATTTATAAAAGTTGTAGAGTTAATCAATAATAAGGGGGATCATATTACCATAGAAGATTTAGAAAAAGCTTTAGATCGAAAATTTACTACATCTAAATCGGATCTTGATTTAAGTATATTTATCCCTATAAATAAGTACTCAAACGCTGACACGCAGAAAGTTTCAATAGTTAAAGATAATATGGGCAAATCGGGTGTATATTGTTGAGTTCATAATCAATCTGGAACTCGTTATGTAGGTAGTTCTGTAAACTTAGGTAAAAGATTTTCTAATTATTATAATTTAAACCATTTAATGAAAAATAATATGTCTATTTATAAGGGATTATTAAAGTATGGTCATTCTAATTTCAGTTTGGAAATTTTAGAGTATTGTGATATAAATAGTGTTATAGAAAGAGAGCAGTATTTTATAGATTTTTTTAAGCCTAAATATAATGTATTAAAAGTAGCTGGTTCTCCTTTAGGCTATAAACATACACCTGAAGCTAGAGAGAAACTTAGATTATTAGGAATAGGGCGTAAACACTCGGAAGAAGCTAAAGCTAAAGTCCGAGTTGCTAATATTGGTAGATCTGTTTCAAAGGAGATTAGATTAAAAATAAGTGAAACGAAATTAAAAGCTAACTTCAAACATTCTGAAGAAGCTAAATTAAGAATAGGGAAATCCTCATTAGATCGATGCGGATGAGTTACATCTATAACAAATGTAAAAACAGGAAAAACTGAAAGTTATCTTTCTCGCCGTAGGGCTGCTATAGCTTTAAATATATCTCCTCTTACATTAAAAAGATATGCAGATTCTCAAAAACTTTATCTAAATACTTATAAAATTACCTTTATCGCTCCTAACTAGCTCGTGTTTCGCTGGTTACTACTACGGCTAATAGACTAGTTTTAGAAAAAATACGTGAGTTTATTTTAGGTTTATTGGATGAGCATTCTTATATACTAGGTAGTACAACTAAATTAATTAGTATTAATGATAAAAAAGTTAAAAGTGGTCAAAGACCTATCTCTATATTAGAAATCTCTCAAATTGATTTTGTTTGCAATATACTGATTCCTTATCTAGATACTTTAGAATTCAGAACTAAAAAATATCAGGATTATTTAGATTTTAAGATAATAGCGTTATTAATCTTAGAAGGTAAATACTTGACTAGTAAAGGTAAAGAACTAATAATTAAATTGGGTGATAGTATGAATAATAATAGATTATCTACTAACCCTAACCCTTTAATATTAGACGAAGCTACTAAATCAGAATTAAATATTTTAATTAAATCAGATCCTCTTATATACATAGATTCTGAAGGTAGAGCGAGAATAATATCTGAAGGAAAATATATAAGATCTACCTATATTATAAAAGTTTACCTTATAAACGGTTCTGTCCATTACTTTACAAGTGGAATTTCATGTGCTAAATTCCTACATGTTAGTAATAATACTATAACCACAAGATTAAATGACGGTAAACCAGTAAAAACCAAAGAAGGTTTAATTGTAGCTCAGCGTATAAAAAGAATAAAAGTCTACTCTTCTTTCCTAATACCGGAGGGATCTGGTAAATAAAAATACAAACTCGAGCTTTAGCACAACCTTCGGTTTAGCAGCCCTTAAATTTCGTTCAATTTTTAACAACCGCTTAATTATAATAGGTTATATTTGTATTACTAACCTTGTTAGTGCTATACCATGAATTGGACAAGATATTGTTGAGTTCTTAAAAATTATAAAACAAAATAGTTTAGATACTATAGGTGTTGTTCACAAAACAGCCCTAAAAAGAGGGAAATTTTTATTAAAAATAGATAAAAAAGAATATTTATCTATACCTTCTTCATTTATAGCCTTTTTAGTAGGTTTATTGGATGGAGATGGATATATTCAAATCTCTAAAACAGGAAAAGGATATATAGCTATGAAACTAGTAATATCATTACATTTAGAAGATTTAGCTACATTAGAATATATAAAATCTGTATTAAAAATAGGTAATATTACTATTTTTAAAGATAATAAAAGTCCAACTTGTAGATTAATAATTAATAAAACAGATTTACAAGAAGTATTTTTTCCTTTATTATTATACCATAATATATATTTTTTAACAAATACTAGAATTACACAATTTAATAGAGCTATCTATATTTTAAAAAACGATATAAAAATATTCAATGAAATACCTAGCGAAATACCTAATGTGTTTGAATTACCTTCTACAGCTATAGGTTATACTAAGTTACCATTCTTTTTAAATTGAATAGTAGGGTTTACAATGGCTGAAGGATCCTTCTTTATTAAATCAAACAATGATGGATGTTTCACATTAACACAAAGATTGCATATTGATTTATTCCAAGCTATTAAATTAGTATTTAATACTACAAGAAAATTAGAAAATACTACTATAAGTAGATTTAGTGTAAGTTCTAAATCAGATATACAAACAGTAATAAATTTTTTCTCATTTTCAGGTTTACACCCTTTAGTAGGATTAAAATGTATCCAATATTTAATTTGATTAGAAAATTTAAATAAAAGTGAAAGATATAAAAATTTAAATTATCCCTCTAATGTTTTATAAAAAAAAAATGAGCTCCTTAAAACAGTAATGTTTTAGAGGCATAATGGGGAGAATTGCCAGAAAATCCAGATATATGGACAACTAGCTACGGACCTTGATTCGGCATATATTTGAATCAAGAGCGTTCAACGACTAATGAGTGAGTAATGCCAACAATAAGCTCAACACGAGTACCCCACAACCATATTTGGTTGATGAAATAGTCTAAACATCAATGTAAATTGATGAAAACGAAATTTAAACATCTTGTATATAATAAATTTGTCATTTGAGGAGGTTTTTCTGTTAATAATGCTACTTTAAATAGATTTTTTGCTTTACATTATCTATTACCTTTGCTGGCTGATGTAGGGGTATTAAAATTTGTCTAATTGCTTGGAAAACAATTAAAATTGTAAATAAGCAGCAAAGTATAATTAATGTTTGTGCTTTTTTACCTAAACTTATTTGAGCTAGGTATAATGATAGATTAATTATATGTGTTCAACGACTATACGGCAAAATAAATCCTAATGATTTATAAGATAGAGTCTAAACATTATCGTGAGATAATGAAATATAATATTTAAAAATATTATAATTAATATATTGTACTTATTATAAATTTTCTTATATTAGTAGAAAACTATAGTTTAGTTAATTTTAAATCTTTTCAATATTGAATAGAAAAAATTGAATTAACTAAAACTTCTGTTACTAGTAAAAAAGAAATAATACATCCCAATGTGGATGCTCACTTTTTAGCTTTTTTAGTTGGAGTAATTGATGGAGATGGATATATTCAATTAAGAAAAAGATTAAATGGATATATTGAATTCAATCTAGTTATTACTTTCAACAACAGAGACCTTGCTACATTTGAATATATTTTAAGTAAATTACATTTTGGTGTCATAGCTAATGTAAATTCTTCAACTAGTAAATTAATTATTTATAACTTTGAACTTAAATATATTTTGGTTCCATTATTGCTAAAACATGGACTATTTTTTTTAACAGAAAATAGAATTAATCAATATAACTTTTTATTATATACTCTTGAATATAACATTAAAAAATGAGAATTATTACCTGAGAATATACCTAACTATAGCCCTTATAACTTACAAAACCCTAAGTTAATTTCACAAAATATTTGATATTTTAATAATTGATTAGTTGGTTTTGTAGTTGCTGAGGGTTCTTTCTTTGTACAAGCTAATAAAGAAATTGCTTTTAGTATAAGTCAAAAAGGTAATAAAGAATTAATTGAAGCTATACATTTTTTTTTTAAACCTGGTAGAGCTATTTATTATTCTGAAAGTAAAAATGTTTATATAGTTAGTATGTCATCTGCAAGGGATATTCAAAAGGTTATTAACTTTTTCTCTTTTGATAATCATTTTCCTTTAATTGGTTATAAAAAAGATAGTTATGAATTATGATTAAAAGCATTAAAAGAATCAAGTAGATATAAAGGTCTAAATTTACCCCAATAATATTATATTTATTAAACAATAATATGTTTAGTTTGCAAATATATATATTCAATTTTATAATACGTGCGTTTATGAATTAAACGAAAATTATTTAAATTTAAATAATTTATAGGTACAATATTTAATGTTAATACAATTGTCATATTAGTAGCTTTAGTTTTAATGCATTTAATTGCACTTCACGATACTGCAGGGTTGGATTTTCTTGGCCCTAAATTTTTATATATGAAGTTTGCATCTCTTAAATCTACATTAGCTTTTATATTACCTAACTTTAAACCAGCTTCTCGTATTGGTCCTCATAATCAGGATGTTATTTCTGTACTAGTTGGTTCATTGTTAGGTGATGCTCATGCTGAAAGATTAAAAACTGGGGGTGTAAAATTTAGATTTAGACAACAAGCAAAGCATAAAGAATATTTGTTTTATTTATACGAATTTTTTAATAAAAGAGGATATTGTACTAATAATTTACCTGTTTTATATAAACAAACATATGGAATTAAAGTATATGAAGCTTATCGTTTTAATACTTACACATTTTCAAGTTGAATGTCATTATATAAATTATTTTATACTAATAGTAAAGTTAAAGTAATACCTAATAATATTGCAGAGTTATTAACTCCTCTAGCATTAGCTATTTGAATTATGGATGATGGGACTTGAAAAAACCCAGGTGTAAGAATTGCTACTAATTGTTTTACAAAAGAAGAAGTAGAATTGTTAAAATTGACTTTAGAAACTAAGTTTAATTTAAAAAGCTCATTACATAAAAATAATGGTAAACATCAGTTATATATTAAACAAGAATCTATTCCTTTATTAAGAGAACTAGTATTATCTTATTTTGTTCCGAGTATGTTTTACAAGTTAGGGTTATAATGTATATATAAAAATAGTCGTGAGATTAAACATTTAATCTCTAAATCTCCGACAGGGGATTTAAATTAGAAATTAACTTTCTAGTTTGGCAATGCTAGTGAAAACGGTTAACATATTATTTCTAATACAAGACCGTCGGTTGTATTAATCCCAAATACACTAAAATATGATCGCTACAGACTGGGTCACTGGTGGGTGTTTTTTATTAAATGCTTAATGTACAGTCGAAAAATTACGCAAGTAATCCTTTAGGTGTATCAGGTAATTATGATAGAATAACATTTGCTCCTTATTACTTATTTAAAGATTTAATAACAATTTTCATCTTTATTTTTGGTTTAAGTTCATTTGTTTTCTTTATGCCTAATCTTCTTGGGGATTCCGATAACTACATACCAGCAAATCCAATGCAAACTCCTGCTGCTATTGTACCGGAATGATACCTTCTTCCTTTTTATGCTATATTAAGATCTATACCTAATAAACTTTTGGGGGTTGTATCTATGATAGCAGCTCTTTTAGCTTTATTAATACTTCCGTATGCAGACCTAGGAAGAACTAAGGGTTTCCAATTTAGACCCATTAGTAAATTCTTCTTTTGAGTATTTGTTGCTAATTTTTTAATCTTAATGAAGTTAGGGGCTTGTCATGTGGAAACTCCATTTATAGAATTAGGTCAATTTAGTTCTGTATTGTACTTCAGTTATTTCATTTTTATATTACCGGTTATAAGTATCGTTGAAAATACTTTAATCGATGTTTCAGCCAATAGTACTAACAAATCAATATCTAATGAATTAACTGAAGGGAGGAATTTTAAGTAAAGTAAGGGCTAGCAAGCCCCAAATTACAATTACGCGTTCATACTCTAATGTTGCTTCTGATATTAACGCTGTAAAGGTTAATCCTTGATTTATCACAGGATTTGCGGACGCTGAGGGTACTTTCACTGTAAAACTCAGCAAATCTGATAAATATCATACAGGGTGGAAAGTAGAACTTTTATTTGCTATCGGTCTACATGTTAAAGATATAGCTATATTAAAGGCTATACAAAACTCTTTAGAGGGTGTTGGTACAATTTTAAACCAGGGAGAAAATAGTGTTCAATTTGTAGTGTCTTCTAAAAAAGGTTTACAAGTTATCATGTCTCATTTTCAACAATATCCTTTAATTACACAAAAAAAGGCCGATTATGAAATATTTAAACGTATTTTACAAATAGTCAGTAGTAAAGGACATTTGAATAATGAAAACGAGGTAGGGGGGCTTCAAGAGATAGTAAACCTAAGAGCGGCTCTTAATTTGGGTTTGTCGGATACTATTAAAGTAGCTTTCCCTAACACAATTCCTGTTGCTAGACCTGCGGTAGAAAATTCAACTTGTCCACATTCCGAATGATTAGCTGGTTTTACTTCCGGTGAGGGTTGTTTTAGTATAAAAATTAGAAAAGGTACTACTAAATTAGGTTACAGAGTAGAATTAGCATTTATATTAACACAACATGCTAGAGATGAGCAACTATTAAGAAATTTAATTACTTATCTTGGTTGTGGTAATTATTATAAACAAGCTAATAATTCATTTGGTAATATTAGATGTGAAAATTTTACAGATATTTTCGAAAAAATTATTCCATTTTTTAAAGAGTACAAAATAGTAGGTGTAAAAGCATTAGATTTTGAAGCTTGATGTAAAGC
>Ga0247816_10000801_pt1 | contig 16519 bp, 14 predicted proteins | sample UWRJL209509C1_FD_179930 | JGI IMG/M metagenome (GOLD analysis project Ga0247816, IMG submission 179930) | Plant litter microbial communities from Arlington Agricultural Research Station in Wisconsin, United States - UWRJ-L209-509C-1 | ecosystem: Environmental > Terrestrial > Plant litter >...
CGTGCCCCGGCACGCGGTCTGATCTGGCCGGTGAGCGCGCACCTCTCGGTTTCAGCGGGAATCCTCCCCACCCTTCCTTCGCGCCGCCGAACCGCGCTGAGCAGAGAGACCCACCATGCCCGCTTGCCCCAGACTCACCCGTGCCCGCCCGTCGTCCGGGGAGGTCTATGCAGACGCGTGACGGCTACGGACTGATGCGCCGCCGTCGCCAGGCGGCCGCGCTCACCGCCATGGCGTTGGCCCCGATGCTGGCCTGCCTCGGCGCCCTGCCCAGCCAGGCGGCCGAGGTGGACGCACTGTCCCGACCGGCGACCGTCGCCCCGGCCGCCCAGCCGCAGCTGCAGAGCCTCACCGTCACCGCCGAGGCCGCCGTGCCCGTGCAGGTGGACGGTTTCACCGCGGTGGAACTGCCGCCGCCCCCGCCGCCGCCGCCCGTGATCGCGCCGGAGCTCGCCCCGGCGCCGGCGGCCGTCGGTGCCGCCGCAGCCACCCCGGCGGGCCCCGCGGTGCACTGGCCGTTCCCTGGCGCGGTGCGCATCGCCGGCGGGTACGGCCCCCGGGCGGCGCCGTGCAGCGGATGCTCGACCTTCCACGACGGCCTCGACATGAACCCCGGCGCCGGCACCCCGATCGGGTCGATCGCCGCCGGCACCGTGACCTCGGTGACCACCTTCGACGACGGTGGCCTGGGGGTGCACGTGATGGTCGAGCACGTCGTGGACGGGCAGATGGTGACCAGCACCTACGGGCACATGGCCGTCGGCTCCGTCGCCGTGAGCGAGGGCCAGTCGGTGATCACCGGGCAGGTTCTCGGCGCGGTCGGCAGCACCGGCCAGAGCACCGGGCCGCACCTGCACCTGGAGATCCACCTCGGCGGCACCGAAGCCGTCGACCCGTTCGCCTGGTTGACCCGGTACGCCGGGGCGCAGTAACGCCGCAGCGCGTGGCACCGCCCAGGATCAACCGGCGGGTGCGGCCACCTGGAAGTACAGGTGGGCGTGCAGCCGGCATCCGTCGTTGAACGGTGCCGCGCAGGCCGGGCAGGCCGAGACCGCCCGGTAGCGCTCGATCGAGAGGGTCTGCCGGCAGACACCGCAGAGGATGGCGGGGGTCGACCAGTCGGCGACCGGCCACCGCTCGGCCGGGTGCGTCTCGGTCTCGGCGTGACAGTCGAAACACGGGTAGAACCGGCGGCAGCAGAAGAACTGGATGGCGACGACGTCGGTCGGACCGGCCCAGTGCACGCAGCGGGTCTGGTCGTCGACCGCGGGGCCGTGCACGACCGGCCCGCCGGGCGCGGAGGTGGCGCCGACCGCTGCCGTCGAACCGTGCTCGGTCACGTGACCTCCCCTACCCGGTGGTGGTCGCGGAGGCCTGCGCCATCACGAAGGTCTCGAATGCCGCGGCGTCGTCCAGAGCGCCGGTGTACTGCTTGCCCTGCACCAGCACGGTGGGGGTGCCTTCGACCTTGGCCACATCGGTATTGGGCAGCGGGCCGGCCAGGGCGCGGTCGGTGGCGTCGCCGACCCAGCCGCTGAACTCTTGATCGGTGATGCAGCTGGCCACCGCGGTGTCGGTGACGCCGGCGGTCTCGACCAGGCTGATCAGTTCGTCGTTGCTGAGCCCGGCGGTGCCCTCGCTGGGCTGGCTCATGAACAGGGCGTTGTTCACGTCCAGAAAGCTATCCGGCTGGTAGTTCGCCACGCAGGACGCGGCATTCGCGGCCCGGGTGGAGTACTTGCTGCCGGCAGAGGAGCCGTCCAGGATCGAGATCGGGTGCACTTCGAGTGTGATGTTGCCGGCGGTGAGCCAACTGTTGAGCTGCTCGGCGTTCGTCACCTCGAACTGGCCGCAGAACGGGCAGAGATAGTCGAGATAGACCGAGATGTTCACCGTGTCGGTGTGCGCACTCAGATCGGTGGCGACCGGCTCGGCGTCGGGCTGGGTGGCCTCGGTGGGGACGGCCGTGATGGCGGTGCCGTCGCCCTGCAACAGAATTCCGTCGCTGGCCATGTTCAGCGGGCCGGGCGTGGCCGGCCGCACGCTGCCGATGATCACGAGCGCCACGATGGTCGCCACGGCGATCAGCGCGATGCCGATGCCGCCGCGCAGGTACCAGCGTCGCCGCTGGTCGCGCTTCTTCTGCTCCTCGCGCATGCGGCGGGCGCTCTCGCGAGCCTCCTCGCGGCGGTCCTTCTTCGGGAGCTGGGGCTGGCCGGGAATCTTAGAGTTCATGAACTACTTACGCCGTTTCGTCGGGGGTGAATCGCCCCCCACGGTACCTATGCAGTCTATGAGACCGGTTCCCAAGCGCTGAAAACCGGCTGGGAACCGGCCCCGGAGTTCGAGAACGGTTAGAACCAGGTGCTGAGGTGCGGGGCGTAGGCGGAGTGGAACGCCGTGTCCAGCCGCACCGCGGCATCCGCTGTGTTCTCGGTGAGGCGGCCGGCGCGGGCGAGGTCGACCGCGCTGGTGCCGCCGAGGTAGAGCGACGCCAGGTCGGCCGCCGAGAGTGCCACCGACACGACGTCGGTCGGGGCCGATTCGTCGAGCGGATGCGCCTCGCCGGTGCCGTCGGCGGCCACCGTGAGCAGAAAACGGCCCTGCGCGAAGCCGAGGTCGTCGGCCACGTCGAGCAGGTACGCGCCCGGCGCCGTGTAGCGGCGGGCGGCAAGGGCGGCGGGCACGTCGAGGATGCGCAGCCAGAGATGGTCGCGTTCGCTGGTCTTGCGCACGGCGCGGTGGTCGGCGACCTGCCAGGCGACGGGTTCGGAGACGCTGCGGAGCGGGGCGGAGATCTCGTTGACCATGTCCATCTCGATCACGAAGCGCCAGAGCGCCGCGTAGGCGTCATCGGTGGCGGCGACCAGGTCGACCAGTTTCAGCTGGCCGGGCTGGCTGACGTTCTGCAGGGCGATCTCGTAAAGCGCGAACCCGGCGATCTGGCCGTCGGCGTCGTCATAACGCACCGCGCGGATGCCGCGCTTGCGGGCGTCGGGTTCGTTCGGCAGCAGGCCCAGGGTGCGCTTCCACCAGATCTCGCGGCGGTCGACCTCACCGGGGGAGCGCTCACGGGTGCGCTCGAAGACGGCGGGGCCGTCGGTGAGCAGGGATTCCGGGCTGACGAACTGCACCCGGCCGGCCGGAGTGGGGCCGATCCAGGGGGTGCGGGTGGTGTCGACCAGGTAGGCGGACTGCCGGGCGGAGGGCCCGAAACCGTACCGGCCGTAGATCGTGGCCTCCGACACCGTGAGCATGGCGATCGGCAGGCCGAGGCTCACGGCGGTGCGAAGCTCGCCGGTGAGCATGGCGCGGGCGATACCGCGGCGGCGGTGGGTGGGAGAGACGGTGACCGAGCTGATGGCGTAGCTGGTCACGGCGGCGCCGCCGGGGACGGTGAGGCCCATCTCCCAGGAGCGCACCGTGGCGACCGGGGTGAGCGGGTCGGCCTGGGAGGAATCCCAGACCCCGGTGACCCGGTCGGTCGAGATGTCCTCGACCTGCACCTCGAGGGTGCTCTCGGTGGGGGTGATCTCGTGGAAGCCGCGGGCATCCGCCAACAGCCAGCGCTTGAGGCCGGCCTCGTCGTCGCCGTCGAGCACGGCGAGGGTGAGGCCCCGCTCCTGCAGGGCGGCGGTGGATTCGGGGTCGATCGGTACAGACAGGTAGGCATTCACCGTTCCAGCCTACTCACGCGGTTTTTCATGGGGGCGTGCGGGGTGCGCGGCGCGCGGCGCAGGGTGGCTCCCGCGGCGCAGGTTGACCGCGCCGGAGGAGGGTACAACCTGCGCCGGCGAGAAGAACCTGCGCCGGGCGGGGTCGGCGCGTTACAGGTGCGGCGCCACCGCCGCGCCGAAGGATGCCACGGTGCGGGCCACGACGTCATCGGCCGGGGCGTCCCAGATCGCCTGGTTGAAGATCTCGACCTCTACGTCCCCGGTGTAACCGGCCGCCTGCACCAGCGCGGTGATCGCACCGAAGTCGATCACGCCGGCGCCCGGGTAGTGCCGGGCGAGCAGTACGTCCGCCGGCAGCGGGGTGGCCCAGTCGCAGACCTGGTAGCTATTGATGTGACCGCCCGCGCCGGCCCTGGCCACCTGGGCGGCCAACTCGGGGTCCCACCAGACGTGGAAGGTGTCGACGACCACGCCAACGGCATCCGCCCCGAACTGTTCGGCGATGTCGAGCGCCTGGCCGAGGGTGGAGACGACGGCCCGGTCGGAGGCGTACATCGGGTGCAACGGTTCGATGGCCAGGGTGACGCCGGCGGCGCGGGCGTCGTCGGCGAGCTCGCCGATGGCGTCGCGCACCCGCTCGCGAGCGCCGACGAGGTCGCGGGAGCCGTCGGGCAGGCCGCCGGCCACGAGCACCAGGGTGGGGGCGCCGAGCGCGGCGGTCTCCTCGATCGCGCGACGGTTCTCGTCGATCGCGGCCCGCCGCACGGGGCCCTCCGGGGAGGTGAAGAACCCGCCGCGGCAGAGGCTGGAGACCCGCAGGCCAGAGTCGGCGACCAGCTGCACCGCGGCCGGCAGGCCGACCTCGGCGACGGGCTCGCGCCAGAGGCCGATGCTGGTGACGCCGGCGTCGGCCGTGACCCGCAGGGCGGTGGCCAGGTCGGCGTACTTGATGGTGGCCTGGTTGATCGACAGGCGCGGGTGCGCGAGCGTGGCGGTGCTCGGCCGGGCCGGCAGGGTCGAGGTCATGCGGAAACTCCGTTCAGTGCGGCGGCCGGGTCACATGATCCGGTCATGCGGGCAGGCCGTTCAGGGTGAGCAGGCTGCTCCACCGGGCGGCCGCGAGTTCGGGGCGCTCGAGCGCGCCGGAGTCGTTGGCCAGGCGCACGATCTCGGACAGGTGCGGCAGGCTGCGAGCGGCGTGCAGGCCCCCGACCATGCTGAAGGCGGCCTGGTGGCCGTTCAACCAGGACAGGAACGCCACCCCGGTCTTGTAGTAGAAGGTCGGTGCCGCGAACACCTGCCGGGACAGGGCCTCGGTGGGGTCCAGAATGCGCCGGTAGGCGTCCCGGTCGCCGGCAGCCAGCGCCTGGATGGCCGCGGACGCGTTCGGTGCGACCGCCGCGAACGCGCCCAGCAGCGCGTCCGAGTACCGGGCGTCGGCCGTGCCTGGCGTGTCACCCAGGATCAGGCCCACGTAGTTGAAGTCGTCCCCGGTGAACATGGTGGCCGACTCCGGCAGGCGGGAGCGCAGGCTGATCTCGGCGTCGGCGTCGAGCAGGCTCATCTTGATGCCGCTGACCTTGTCGGCGTTCTCCTCGATGATCTGCAGCACGGTGGCCGAGGCGGTGGCGCTGTCGGTCGACCCGAAGTACGCCGCCAGACTCGGGTCGAACGCGGCGCCGAGCCAGTGCAGCACCACCGGGGTGCTGGCGGCGTCGAGCACCGCCTTGTACACCCGGCGGTAGTCCTCGGCCGTTTCGGCGGCCCTGGCCAGGTGGCGGCTGGCCATCAGGACCACGCCGGCGCCGGCATCCTCGGTGAAATGCAGTTGCTCGAGGTAGGCGTCGATGACGGCGTCCAGCGAGATCTGCTCGTCGTCCACGTGGTCGGTGTTCACACCGACCACCAACGCCCCGCCCACCGAGCGGGCCTCGGCGGCGCTGCGGCTGATCAGCTCACGGGTGGCCGCCGCGCCCAGACCCATGTTGCGCTGGGCGGTGTCCATGGCGTCGGCGACGCCGAGGCCCCACGACCAGACGTGGTGCCGGAACGCCAGGGTGGCGTCCCAGTCGATGTCGGCCGGGGCGCCGGGCACGTTCTCGGCGAACGGGCGCGGGATCACATGCGCGGCCGCATAGGCCACCCGCGCGCTGAGCGGCCCGGTCGGCTTGCGGAACGCCGGGGCCGGGTTGAGGTCGACCCGACGGCTGACTCCGGCGGCGTCGAGCAGAACCAGGTCGGTCATGAGCTGACGGATGCCGGTTCGGCCGCGGCTGCGGCATCCGCTGAGCCGGCGACCGGGTGGCTGGCCGGCGCGGCGACGGGCAGGCTCACGGTGGGCAGGTCGATGCGGCGGCCGGTGGCCGAGCTGAGCAGACCCTGTTCGGCCAGCTGCACACCGCGCGCGCCGGCCAGCAGGTCGAACTCGTTCGGGGTGTCTTCGACGACGTGGCGGATGAAGTCCTCCCACTGGGTCTTGAAGCCGTTCTCGAACACGTCGTTGACGGGCACCTCGAGCCAGTCCTGGGCGTAGTCGTGCTCCTCGGCCAGGTCGGGGTTCCAGACCGGCTTGGGGGTGGCGTTGCGCGGCTGGATCTTGCAGCTGAACAGGCCGACCACGGCGCTGCCGTGGGTGCCGTCGACCTGGAATTCGACGAGCTCGTCGCGGTTGACCCGCACGGTCCAGCTGGAGTTGAGCTGCGCGACGATGCCGCCCTCGAGCTGGAAGACCGCGTAGGCGGCGTCTTCGGCGGTGGCCGGGTAGGCCGAGCCGTCTTCGCCGACCCGCACCGGGATGTGGGTGGCGGCCTGGGCGTAGACCGATTCGACCCGGCCGAACAGGTTCTCCAGCACGTAGTTCCAGTGCGGGAACATGTCCACGATGATGCCGCCGCCGTCTTCGGCGCGGTAGTTCCAGCTGGGGCGCTGGGCCGGCTGCCAGTCACCCTCGAAGACCCAGTAGCCGAACTCGCCGCGGACGCTGAGCACGCGGCCGAAGAAGCCGGAGTCGATCAGGCGCTTGAGCTTCTGCAGGCCGGGCAGGTAGAGCTTGTCGTGCACGACCCCGTTCTTCACACCGGCCGCCGCGGCGAGGGCGGCCAGTTCGAGGGCCTCCTCGAACGTTTCCGCGGTGGGCTTCTCGGTGTAGATGGCCTTACCGGCCGCGATGGCCTTCTTCAGGGCGCCGACGCGGGCCTTGGTGACCAGGAAGTCGGCGTAGATCTGCCAGCGGTCATCCGCCAGAGCCGCGTCGAGGTCGGTGGTGTAGTGCTCGAGGCCGTGCTTGTCGGCGAGCTCCTTGAGCTTGGCGGCGTTCCGGCCCACCAGGATCGGCTCGATCTGCACCCGGCTGCCGTCGCTGAGCAAGACGCCGCCCTGTTCGCGGATGGCGAGGATGGAGCGCACGAGGTGCTGCCGGTAGCCCATGCGCCCTGATGCGCCGTTCACGATGATGCCGAGGTTCAGTGACACGAGGTAGTCCTTCTCTTCGTTGAGGTGGCTATCCGGCCGGGAATGCTGGAAAGCGTTTACCCGAAGTGTAGAACACGACTTCAGCCCGGCGCAATAGGGGAGGTGACGGTTGTCCTCAATCGGCAGCTTGACAGCGCCCGCCCGAGCGGAACAAGCTGGGCAAACGTTTTCCTCTCGAGGCCGCCGCCGGGCACGGTTCCGGCGCCGGCGCGAGAGGTGAGTGACCGAACGGAAGTGGACCGATGGAGACTGCCCGACGTATTGTGATCGCCCCGGACTCGTTCAAGGGCACCGCAGACGCGGTCGACGTGGCCAGAGCGCTCGCCGCGGGGTGGGCATCCGTTCACCCCGACGACGAGCTGGTGCTGATGCCGATGGCCGACGGCGGCGAGGGCACCCTGGACGCGTTCGAACTGGCCGTGCCCGGCGGCCGGCGGATGCCCGTGACTGTCACCGGACCGGACGACCGTCAGGTGCAGGCCAGCTGGCTGCTGCTGCCGGACGGCACCGGGGTGGTGGAGTTGGCCAACACCAGCGGCATCACGCTGCTGCAGCCGCTGCGCCCGCTGGACGCGCACTCGACCGGGTTCGGCCAGGCCATCGCCGCAGCGCTCGACCACGGGGTGCAACGGCTCTACCTCGCCCTCGGCGGGAGCTCGTCGACCGACGGTGGCGCGGCCGCGCTGGCCGCCCTCGGTGCCGTGTTCGCGGATGCCGCGGGTCGGCCGGTGCGGCCGAGCGGGGGTGGGCTGGCCACGGTGGTGTCCGTGGATCTCAGCGGGCTGCCGGCGCTGCCGCCCGGGGGAGCGCTCATTCTCAGCGATGTCACCAACCCGCTGCTCGGCCCGAGCGGCGCGGCGGCGGTCTTCGGCCCACAGAAGGGGGCGGACCCGGACCAGATCGGGGCGCTCGAGGCCGGACTGGCCGGCCTGGCCGCGCTGCTGCCGGCCGACCCGACCACCCCGGGCGCCGGCGCGGCCGGCGGGGCCGGGTTCGGCCTGCTGGCCTGGGGGGCCCGGCTGGCCCCGGGTGCCGCGGCCGTGGGGGAGGCGCTCGGGCTGCCGGCCGCCGTTGCCGGCGCCGACACCGTGATCACCGGGGAGGGCCGGTTCGACAGCCAGTCCGCCGCCGGCAAGGTGCCGAGCTACCTCGCCGGCCTGGCAGCGGATGCCGGCGCCCGCGCCCTGCTCGTGGCCGGCGCGATCGAGCCGGGTGCGCTCGAGGCCGACCCGGGTCGGTTCGCGGCCGCGGTGTCGCTCACCGAACTGGCCGGCAGCGTTCCGGCCGCGATGGCCGACCCCGTGCGGTGGCTGCGGCTTGCGGCGGCGCAACTCGCGGCCACCGGTTGACCGCGGACGGTATGCAACGTTGTAACGCACGCGGTAAGTTCGGTGTCAGAGCACCGGTCGGCCACCCGCTCAGGCGGCTGGGTCGGCACCACCTGACCAGGGAGCGAAATGGCAGCAACACTGCGCGATGTGGCGGCGCTCGCCGGGGTGTCGATCAAGACGGTATCGAATGTGGTGCACGACTTCGAACACATCCGGCCGGCGACCCGCACTCGAGTGCGTGCAGCCATCGACCAGCTCGGCTACAAGCCGAACATCTCTGCTCGCAGTCTTCGATCCGGTCGAACCGGCGTGATCGGGTTGGCCCTGCCGGAGCTCAGCCTGAGCTATTTCGCCGAGTTGGCGGATGCCATCATCCAGGCCGCCGAGCGACGGGGTGCCTCCGTTTTGATCGAGCAGACCGGGGGCGACCGGGACCGGGAGATTCAGCTTCTGTCGAGTCCGCACCGGCAGTTCACGGACGGTCTGATTTTCAGCCCACTGGGCATGGGGAACGAGGATGCGAGCTATCTCGCCGTTGACTTCCCCCTGGTGCTGCTGGGCGAGCGGATTTTCCATGGGCCGACCGATCACGTCACGATGCGCAACGTCGAGGCCGCCACGGTCGCGACCCGACATCTCCTGGCGTCCGGCCGAAAGCGCATTGCGGTCATCGGGGCGCACGAGGACGAGGTGATCGGCTCTGCCGGTCTACGACTGCGCGGCTATCGCGAGGCCGTCGCTGAGGCCGGAATGGCGTTCGATCCGGCGTTGATCGGATACACCACCCTCTGGCATCGGGCGAACGGCGCCACGGCGATGCGGGAACTGCTGGCCAGTGGGGTGGAGTTCGACGCCGTCTTCGCGCTGAACGACACCCTCGCGCTGGGCGCCATGCGGGTGCTGCAGGAGTCCGGCCGCCGGATCCCGTTGGATGTCGCCGTCGTCGGCTTCGATGATCTCGACGAATCCAGCTACTGCCTGCCTGCCCTCTCCACCATCAACCCAGGTCGGGACGAGATCGCCGACACCGCGGTGCGCATCCTGCTCGAGCGCATCTCCGGCGCGGCAGCGGATGCGCCACCCCAGGAGATCGAGGCCGGCTTCCGGCTGGTTCAACGCGAATCGACCGACCTGGCGGATGGCGCGGCGCCTCGCGCCTGACTCGCCGGACTCGGCCGGGCGGCCGGCGCGGCCCTGCGCCCGGACGCCGGCAGAAGATCGTTACCAAACTCTTCGCCCGGTCACTTGACACAACCCGTCGTCGCTCGGCATGATGCATTTACAACGTTTACTTCTAACGTTGTAAAAGGTTGTAATCGGCTCTCCGATCGTCTCGCCCGGTGCGAGAACGCCCGGCCTGAGCCCGACCGATGACGATTCGAATCAAGGAGGATTCGTGAGGGCCCGGCTGTCCGCTGAGCGGGGCCCCGTCACGAATCCTCTCGCACGCACCACGCTCTCCCCGGGCGCGCCAGCTCTCGGGAAGTGCCCAGATGACAACGGTGTTCACGCACCCGCGAGAGGAAAAAGATCAATGAAGACTAAATTCCTGGCCTCGGTCGGCGCGGTCGCCGTCGCTGCCGCCGCCCTCACCGGGTGCTCTGCCTCCGGCTCGACGTCCAGCAGCACCGAGGCATCCTGCACCAACAAGATCGTCAACGACGATGCTCCTCAGGTGTCGGTGTGGGCGTGGTACCCCGCCTTCGAAGAGGTCGTCGACCTGTTCAACACCACCCACGACGACGTGCAGGTCTGCTGGACCAATGCCGGTCAGGGCAATGACGAGTACACCAAGTTCTCCACCTCGATCGAGTCGAAGTCCGGTGCACCGGACGTCATCCAGCTCGAGTCCGAGGTGCTCTCCAGCTTCACCATCCGCGACGCCCTCGTCGACCTCACCGAATTCGGGGCGAACGACGTGAAAGACAAGTACACCGAGGGTTCCTGGAAGGATGCCTCCAGCGGAGACGCCGTGTATGCGATCCCCGTCGACGGCGGCCCGATGGGCATGCTCTACCGCCAGGACCTGTTCGACGCCGCCGGCATCGCCGTACCCACCACCTGGGCCGAGTTCGCGACGGCAGCGGCCGCGCTCAAGGCCTCGGGATCCGACGGTGTCCTGGTGAACTTTCCGACCAACGGCCGGGCGTTCAACCAGGCCCTCTTCGCGCAGGCCGGATCGGTGCCGTTCGTCTACGACTCCACCAGCCCGACCGACATCGGCATCGAGGTGAACGACCAGGGCGCCAAGGACGTGCTCGACTACTGGAACGGTCTCGTGCAGGACGGCCTGGTCACCACCGACGACGCATTCACCGCCGACTACAACACCAGCCTCGTGGACGGCACATACGCCGTGTACCTCGCGGCCGCCTGGGGCCCCGGCTACCTGCAGGGACTCTCGGATGCCGACGAAGGAGCGGTCTGGGCGGTCGCGCCGCTGCCGCAATGGGATGCCGCCAATCCCGTGCAGGTCAACTGGGGCGGGTCGACCTTCGCCGTGACCAGTCAGGCCACCGACAAGGAGCTCGCCGCGCAGGTCGCCATCGAGATCTTCGGCACAGACGAGGCGTGGAAGATCGGCGTCGAGAAGGGCGCGCTCTTCCCGTCCTACTCGCCGATGCTCGACTCCGACTATTTCGTCAACCTGGAGTACCCGTTCTTCGGTGGCCAGCAGATCAACAAGGAAGTCTTCCTCGACGCGGCCGCCGGTTACGAGGGCGCCACCTTCAGCCCGTTCCAGAATTACGCCTACGACCAGCTGACCGAGGAGCTCTACTCGATGGTGCAGGGCGAGCAGGACGGCGGTCAGGCCCTCGATGACCTCCAGGCCAGCCTCGAAAGCTACGCGACCGAGCAGGGTTTCACCGTAGCCAAGTAGGCGCTCCACCCTCGAGGGCCGCTGTCGCGGGACCCTCCCACACCGCCGGCCGGTCCAGGCCGGCCGGCGGTGCCTCCACACTTCCGCGGACCGAGCGCCAGAGCGCCCAACCGCCACGCAGAACCGGATGAAGGAACAGACATGGCACTCACCGAAGCGTTGCCAACGCCGAAACCGGCGCCGACTCGGACTGCCCGGCGGCCGCGCGCGCAGTTCGACCGGATGGACCGCAAGCGACAGCGCTGGGGCTGGCTGTTCGTCGCCCCCTTCGCCATCGTGTTTGTGACCTTCCTGGTGGCGCCGCTCGCGTACGCCTTCTGGATGAGCATGCAGACCAGCACGCTGGCGACCGGAACGTCATTCACCTGGTTCGCCAACTACGGGAAGGCATTCACCGATCCGATCTTCCTCGGCGGTCTCGGGCGAGTGGCGTCGTTCGCCCTGATCATGATCCCGGCCCAGATGCTCGTGGCACTCGTCGCGGCCCTGGTGCTGGACAACCTCGCCACCAGGCTGTCGAAGTTCTCCAGGCTGATGATCTTCGTGCCCTATGCCATCCCCGTGGTCATCGGCGCGTTGATGTGGGGTTTTCTCTACAGCCCACGATTCGGACCCGCCACCGACATCTTCGCTCTTGTCGGCCTCACCGCGCCCGACTTCCTGTCCCAGGGCACCATTTTCTTCAGCCTGGTCAATATCGTCACCTGGCAGTGGGCCGGCTACTACATGATCATCATCTACGCCGCCCTGCGCGGCATCGACCCGGCCATCTACGAGGCGGCCCGTCTCGACGGGGCCAACGGTCGGCAGATCGCGCTGCGGGTCAAGGTGCCGATGATCTCCTCATCCATGGTCATGGTCTTGATCTTCGCCCTGATCGGCACGCTGCAGTTCTTCACCGAACCGCAGGTGCTGCGAGCCGTAGCGCAGGGAGCCATCCCCGTCTCGTACACCCCCAACATGTACGCCTATTCGCTGGCCTTCTCCTACAGCCAGTTCAACTACGCGTCCGCGATCTCGTTCGCGCTGGGCATCGTGGTCTTCGCCGGGTCGTACCTGTTCCTCTTCCTCACCCGCAAGCAGAGCGGACTCAAGTAATGGCCATTCTCACTCCCGGTGCCACCGCCCCGGCCGACGCCCACGACACCACGACTCCGGTGTCACCCCGACGCGGCCCCGCTCGGCGGGGTCAATCCGGCCGCGACGGCGGCCGCAGGATCGGCTCGCACGTGCTGCTGATCATCCTCGTGGTCTACTTCATCACGCCCCTGTGGTGGCTCACCGTCGCCGCCACGAAGGACACGGCCGGCCTGTTTTCCGGCAGCGGCGGCCCGCTGTGGTTCGACAACGAGTTCAACCTGTTCAGCAACATCGCCGGCCTGTTCGAGCACCAGGGCGGCATCTACTGGCGCTGGCTGGGGAACTCGTTCCTGTACGCCATCTCCGGCGGCGTCGGCGCCACCATCCTGGCCGTGCTGGCCGGCTACGGTTTTGCCAAGTATCGTTTCCGCGGCCGCAACGCGTTCTTCTCCGTACTGCTCGGCGCGGTGATGGTGCCGATGACCGCCCTCGTGATCCCGACCTTCGTGCTGCTGAGCAACATGGGGCTGGTCAACACGATCTGGGCAGTCATCCTCCCCTCGCTGCTCAGCCCGTTCGGCGTCTACCTGATGCGGGTGTACACGCAGGATGCCGTGCCGGACGAACTGCTCGACGCCGCGCGGGTCGACGGGGCTGGTGAGCTGCGCACCTTCTTCCAGGTCTCGCTGCCACTCCTCCGACCGGCGATCGTGACCGTGCTGCTCCTGTCGGTGGTGGGCACGTGGAACAACTTCTTCCTTCCCCTCGCCGTCTTGAGCGACCCCAACCTGCTTCCGGTCACCGTCGGCCTGAACAACTGGCAGGCGCTCTCCAACGCCGGTGCCGGCGGCGAGCAGGTCTGGAATCTCATCGTCACCGGGGCCTTCGTCTCCGTGCTCCCGCTGATTATCGCGTTCCTCTCCCTGCAGAAGTACTGGCAGGGCGGATTGTCCCTCGGCGCCCTCAAGTAACCTCCGCCTCACCACCCCCACTGCTGCTCGACAGAAAGATAGGCACCATGACCACCGCACGCATCAGCATCGACCGCAGCAACGTGGTCGCCCCGCTCAACCGGCGCATCTTCGGCTCCTTCGTGGAACACCTCGGCCGCTGCGTCTACGACGGCATCTACGAACCCGATCACGCCACCGCCAACGAAGACGGCTTCCGGCTCGACGTGGTTGAGCTGGTGAAGGAACTCGGCTCCACCACCATCCGCTACCCGGGCGGCAACTTCGTCTCCGGCTACCGCTGGGAAGACGGCGTCGGCCCGCGCGACCGGCGACCGGTGCGCCGCGACCTGGCCTGGCACTCGCTCGAGACCAACCAGGTGGGGCTGGACGAATTCGCGCGCTGGTGCGAACTCACCGGCTCAGAACTGATGATGGCCGTCAACCTCGGCACCCGCGGCATCGAGGCGGCCCTCGACCTGCTCGAGTACGCCAACGGCGAGGCCGGCACCGCGCTCGCCGACGAACGCGTGCGCAACGGGCGAACCGAGCCGTACGACATCCGCATGTGGTGCCTGGGCAACGAAATGGATGGTCCGTGGCAGATCGGACACATGTCGTCGTCGGACTACGGCAAGATCGCCGCCCGCACCGCGTCGGCCATGAAGACCGCCGACCGCAACCTGGAACTCGTGATCTGCGGCTCGTCCGGCTCGGCCATGCCGACGTTCGGGGAGTGGGAGCGGGTGGTGCTCGAGGAGAGCTATGAGCACGTCGACTACATCTCCTGCCACGCCTACTACCAGGAGCGCGGCGGCGACCTCGGCTCCTACCTGGCCTCCTCGCTGGAGATGAAGTACTTCATCGACACCGTCGTCGCCACCGCTGACCACGTCAAGCACAAGCTCCGCAGCCAGAAGACCATCCAGCTCTCCTTCGACGAGTGGAACATCTGGTACCTCGACGAGCACCAGGCCTCCGAGGAGGTCAACGACGAGTGGCGCATCGCGCCCCGTCAGCTCGAAGACGTCTACTCCGTGGCGGACGCCGTGGTGCTCGGCAACCTGCTGATCACCCTGTTGCAAAACCACGACCGGGTCACGAGCGCGTCGCTAGCGCAGCTGGTGAACGTGATCGCGCCGATCATGACGGAGCCCGGCGGGGCGTCCTGGCGTCAGACCACCTTCTTCCCGTTCTCGGTGACGTCCCGGCTCGCCCGCGGTGAGGTGGTGCGGGCGCGCATCGACGCCGGCAGCTACGACACCGCGGTGCACGGCGCCGCACCGCTGATCGACTCGGTGGTGACCGTGGATGCCGACACCGGCGCATCCGCTGTGTTTCTGGTCAACCGCAGCCAGACCGAGTCGATCGAGGTCACGATCGACGTCTCCGAGCTGGGGGCCACAAGCATCGTCGAGGCCGTGACCCTGCACGACGCCGACCCGTACGCGACGAACACTCTGGCCGACCAGAACCGGGTGGGCCTGACGGACCTGGCCGGTTCGGTGCTGGCCGACGGGACCCTGACCGTGACGCTGCCGCCCGTGTCCTGGTCGGCGATCGCGCTCGGCTAACCGCCGCCGGCGCAGGTTGCGCTCGCCGGCGCAGGGTAGAACCTGCGCCGGCGAGAGAAGGGTGCGCCGCGGGTCAGGCGCGGTGCGCGGCGTACTGCGCGCGGATCACCGGGCGGTGGTCGGGCGTGGGCTCGGCGGCGATGGCGACCGACCAGGCCGGCCGGGCTCCGGTGAGCGACCAGGCGGCCTGGGTGGCCCCGCCGTCGGCGACGTACTCGCCGGGGGTGGGCACGGCCACGGGGGCGTCGAAGACCTGCGCGGCGATCTGCTGCACGGCCGGGTTCTGGGCGGCGCCGCCGATCAAGAGGATGCGCTCAACCGTGACTCCCTGCGCCCGCACGGCGTCGAGGCCGTCGGCGAGCCCGCAGAGCAGACCCTCGATGGCGGCCCTGGCCAGGTTCGGCCGGGTGGCCGAACCGAGGGTGAGGCCGAACAGGGACGCGGTGGCGTCGGGCAGGTTGGGCGTGCGTTCGCCCTCGAAGTACGGCTGCAGCACCAGACCGGCCGCCCCCGGCTCGGCCTCGAGCGCGAGCCGGCCCAGCTCGGTGTGGTCAACGCCGAGCAGGCCGGCGACCGAGTCCAGGATGCGGGCGGCGTTCAGGGTGGCGATCAGCGGCAGGTGCAGGCCGCTGGCGTCGGCGAACCCGGCGACGGTGCCGGAGGCATCCTCACTGGGCTGCTCGGTGACGGCGAAGACGGTGCCGCTGGTGCCGATCGACACGATCACGTCGCCGGCCGCGGCTCCCAGGCCGAGCGCGGCGCCGGCGTTGTCGCCGGCGCCCACGCCCACGACCAGGCCGGCCGGGATGCCCGGCAGCTGCACGGTGGTGCCCATGCTCTCGCCCGGGCCGAGTACGCGGGGGAGCTGCGCGTCATGGCCGAGGCCCCGCACGAGCAGCTCACGGTCGTAGTCATTGGTGGCGGCCGAGAAGTAGCCGGTGCCACTGGCATCCGACCGGTCGGTGGCGAGTTCGGTGAGAACCGGGCCCAGCGCGCTCTCGCCGGCCGGACCGTAGCCGCGCAGCCGCCAGCTGAGCCAGTCGTGCGGGAGGGCGACGGCGGCGACCCGGGCGGCGTTGGCCGGTTCGGCGTCCTGCAGCCAGCGCAGCTTGGTCACGGTGAACGACGCCACCGGAACCACCCCGGTGCGGCGGGCGTACTCGGCGGCGCCGACCTCGTTGATCAGGTCGCGCGCGGCGGGGGCGCTGCGGGTGTCGTTCCAGAGCAGGGCTGGGCGGATGACCTGGCCCGCGTCATCCAGGACCACCATGCCGTGCTGCTGGGCGGCGACCGACACGGCGGCCACGTCGGCCAGCCCGCCGGCATCCGCTACCGCGGCCAGCAGGGCGTCCCACCAGGCGGCCGGGTCGACCTCGGTGCCCACCGGGTGGGTGGCCCGGCCGGTGCGCACGAGCGCCCCGGTGTCGGCGTCGCGCACCACAACCTTGCAACTCTGTGTCGACGAGTCGACTCCGGCAACCAACGTCATGACGCGCTCCAACCTCGAAAAAGCCCCGTGCGCATGCATAACTCCTGCAATATTCTCGGGTAGCGG
>Ga0247816_10000803_pt1 | contig 16478 bp, 14 predicted proteins | sample UWRJL209509C1_FD_179930 | JGI IMG/M metagenome (GOLD analysis project Ga0247816, IMG submission 179930) | Plant litter microbial communities from Arlington Agricultural Research Station in Wisconsin, United States - UWRJ-L209-509C-1 | ecosystem: Environmental > Terrestrial > Plant litter >...
GTCAAAGCGTTCCAGGTAGCCGCCGGGCACCGGCTGCCGCGACCGGGTGCGCAGTGCCCGGTGCTCGGTGTGCTGCTGCACCAGCACGCACTGCAGCACAAACGCCTCGGTGAAGCGAAGCGTGGCCCTGGCCGCGTTCCATTCCTCGTCGGTGACGGGGCGGTGGATGAGGGTGAGCGCGTCGCGGTGCCCGAGCAGGGACCGCTCCAGGCGCATCTGCTCGGGGATCGGGTCGTCGACGGGACCGAGCTTCCCCAGCACGTCCACGATGATCTTCGCGATCTGCCAGCTGGTCATGGCCGCGGTGGCCGGGTAGATGGGGATGGGCCGCTGCCCCCAGAGCCGGGCCTCCGCCGCATCGGCCGGCGAGATCGTGGCATCCATGGGGTCGTCACTGCCGGGCACGATCTGGTAGTCGGGCTGGGCGAGCTGGCGGGCCTTGTTGAAGACCGTGACCTTGCCGGAGAACATGCCGCGCATACCCGGGCGCAGGGTCTTGATCAGCCACGGCTTGTTGAAGAAGGTGAGCGGGAGTATCCCGTTGCCGTCGGAGATCACCACCTTGGTGCGGTGCAGAGCCTTCTTGCCCGGCTGCGCACGACCGTAATCCTGGACTGTCACCGAGATCACCTCGGCCAGCACCGTGACGGCTTCGTCGAGGGGCAGTTCTGCCAGCGTCGTGAGCTCACCGCGCCGGGCGTAGCGCCGCGGGTAGTGACTGAGCAGGTCGCCCACCGTCGCCATGCCGAAGGCCTTGGCCAACACGGTGGCCGGCCCCGCGGGCAGCACCAGGCGCAGCGGGGAGTCCAGTCCCAGCGGGGCGGGGTCGTCGAAGGGGTCGCGCGGGGTGGCGGCGGCATCCGAACCGGTCATACTCCGATGCTAAACGTCACCACCGACAGTGGGTGCCCGCTCTGCAGTCTGTGGATGCCGCACGACGGCTAGGCTCGAAGGCAAATGACGCGAATTGTCGCCGGGTTCGCCGGCTCCCTCACCCTCACCGTGCCGGCCAAGGGCACCAGGCCCACCAGCGACCAGGTGCGCGAGGCGCTCTTCTCGGCGCTCGACGCGCGGGACGCGATCCGGGATTACCGGGTGCTCGACCTGTATGCGGGGTCCGGCGCTCTCGGCCTCGAGGCCGCCAGTCGCGGTGCCAGGGTGGTCACCCTCGTCGAGAACGGCTTCGCGGCCGGCCAGAGTTGCCGCAAGAACGCCGCGGCCGTGCAGAAGGCCGCCCCGAAGGGCTCATCCCTCGCCATCGCGGTGTCGACCCAGGCCGTGCAGTCATTCCTGGCCGCCACGCCCGACGGCTTCGATCTGGTTTTCCTCGACCCGCCGTACGACCTCGCCGAACCGGAACTGGCCGCGAACCTCGCTGCGCTCACCCCACTCCTGGACCCAGACGCCCTCGTGGTGGTGGAACGCTCATCCAGATCGCCCGAACCCACCTGGGGACCCGGCCTCGAACTGGAGCGCCGCAAGGACTACGGCGACACCACACTCTGGTACGCCGGAGTAGCCAGCCAGGCGTAAGCGGCGCCTCTGCACCGAATACCCCTAAAGAGGGCTGGTCAGAGCCGGTTTGTGGGCATAGCCTCATGGTGTGGGCACTGACGCCCACCACACCCGGAAGGTCGCCCTCGTGCGCGTAGCGGTAGTTTGTGCCAGCCATTACGGCTCCACCAGGGGCATCGCCGAACGGATCGGCTCCGAACTCGGCCTCGCCGGCCTGGACGCGCGGGTCTTCGACGCCGCCACACCCCCGCACGCCGAAGACGTCGCGGGCTTCGACGCCTTCGTCGTGGGCAGTGCCGTGTACATGGGGCATTGGCTGAAGGATGCTTCGACGTTCGTGCGCCGCTACCAGCCGACCCTGCTCGAACACCCGGTGTGGTTGTTCAGCAGCGGTCCGCTCGGCCCCGAAGCCACGGCTGCCGACGGTGCCGATGCGAGCGCTGATTCGAGCGCTGTCGATGCGAACGGTGCCGACGTGCGGGAGAGCACGGTGCCCGCGGAGATCGCCGAGTTCACCAACACAGTGCGCCCGGTCGGGCACCGGGTGTTCTTCGGCGCCATCGACCCGCAAGCCTTGAGCCTGCCGCACCGCATGATCCGCAAGTTCCCCGGCGCGGCCGAGAAAATCCCGGCCGGTGATTTCCGGGACTGGCCCGAGATCGAGGCGTGGGCCAGGGACATCGCACGCGACCTGGTGAAGACCACCGGTTAGGCGGCTCAGGCGGTGGCACCGTCCCAACCCCGGTATGGGTCCCAGCCGCCCTGGGTGTGCGGCTCGCCGTCCACGAGAACGGTGCCGGCCTGCGCGGTGACGGTGCCCAGGCGCCGAAAACCGGCCGGCAGCGCCACGCCGGGCGGGAACGTCGCCAACAGGCCGTGGTCCTCTCCCCCGCCCAGCGCCAGCTCCCGCCTGTCACCGAGCGCCGCCGAGTCGAAGTCGACGCCGACACCGCTGGCTCGTGCCAGCCGGCCGGCGTCGATCGCCAGGCCGTCGGACACATCGAGCATCGCCGTCGCTCCGGCCTGCGCGGCCACCGGCCCGAGTCCGATCGGCGGAACCGGTGCCAGCTGGGCCTGGACGAACGCGGGCTCCCGCACCTTGAGGGCGTCGGCCTCACTGCGGCTCGGCACGCCCTGGGCGTCCACCCCGAAACGAAACAGCAGCCCGAGGCCGATGCCCGCGTCGCCCAGGCGCCCGGCGTGTGCCACCACATCGCCGGCCGCCGCTCCAGAACGCAGCACGGGGGCCCGGCCCTCGAGGTCGCCGAAGGCCGTGATCGACAGCGTCAGAACGTCGGAGGCGGACAGGTCTCCGCCCACAACCCCGCAGCCGGGGGCGAGGGCCTCGCAGCCGTCGCGCAGACCGTCGGCGATGCCGAGGATCACCGAGATCGGCGTCGACGGCGGGGCGGCGATCGCCACCACCAGCGCGGTCGGCCTGGCGCCCATCGCGGCCACATCAGACAGGTTCGTGGCGGCGGCCTTCCAGCCCAGATCGTGCGGCGTCGACCAGGCCAGCCTGAAATCGGGACCCTGGATCATCATGTCGCAGGTGACCACGAACCTGCCGTCGGCGGCGGAGAGCACCGCCGCATCATCACCGGGACCGAGCAACTCGGTGTCGGCGTGCGGCAGCCGCGGGAAGATCCGGGCAAGCACCTCGCCCTCGCTGAGGTCGGACAGGGTCTCATCGGGCGTTCCGGCGGTCGCGGCCGCAGCATTCGTCATGCTTCAAACGGTAACCTGAATGCGATGACTCCCCCGTTCACGAACCCGCACCGGTCAGGGCGCCGCACCGGCTTCCGCGCCGTCTCCGCTCTACTGCTCGCGGCCTCCGCCGTCGTTCTCACCGGCTGCTCTGCCGCTGTTCCGATGCAGCCGGCGGCGGATGCGGTGAACCCCGCCTGCGCCGACATCATCGTGCGCCTGCCCACCACCGTGGCAGACCAGCCGGAGCGGGAGACGAACGCGCAGGCCACCGGCGCCTGGGGCGACCCCACCGCCGTGCTGCTCACCTGCGGTGTCGAGGTGCCTGGTCCCACGACACTTCCGTGCGTGAGCATCAACGGTGTCGACTGGATCGAAGACGACACCGAGGCGCCCAAGTACCGGTACACGACCTATGGGCGTGAGCCGGCCACCGAGGTATACATCGACTCCGAGTTGGTCAGCGGATCGACCACTCTGGTCGACCTGGCGGCGGCAGTGTCGAACGTTCCCGCCACGAAGCAGTGCCTCGGCGCAGACGATGTGACCCTGCCCGGCGCCACCCCCTGAGCGAGACGCGTCTACCGCGAGTCACCGCAGAAGCACCCTTCCGGGCAGCTCAAGGGGCACTTTTTGCGCAACTCACGGGCGGATGCACCCGCGCTGGCTGCTGCTCTGGATCGCTGCGGCCGCTAGCTGGCCACGGCGGCGGATGCCGGGCGGCGCCGGCGCGCTGACCGGGCCAGAGCCACCTCGATCAGCTCGTCGATCAGCTTCGGGTAGGTGTACCCGCTGGCCAGCCAGCAGCTGGGGAACATCGAAATCGGGGTGAAGCCTGGCATGGTGTTGATCTCGTTGATCACCCAGCCGTCCGCGGTGAGGAAGAAGTCCACCCGTGCCAGACCGCTGGCGTCGATGGCCTCGAACGCGCGCACCGCGATGCGCTGCATCTCGGCGAGCTCCGCCGGCGCCAGGTCGGCCGGGCAGATCAGGTCGATGCCGGCGGCGTCCAGGTACTTGGCTTCGAAGTCGTAGAAGTCGCGGCCGGTGACCACGACCTCGCCGGCAACCGAGGCGTGCGCAGGCTCGCCGGGGCGTCCCTGCAGAACGGCCACCTCGAGTTCGCGGCCCACCAGACCCACCTCGATGAGCACCTTGTCGTCTTCGGCCAGGGCAACGGCCATGGCGTCGGCCAGCTGGTCAGGCGTGCTGACCCGGCTCACGCCGACGCTGGAGCCAGCCCTGGCGGGCTTGACGAAGGCGGGCAGGCCCAGCTCTTCCAGGGCGGCGTATGCCAGGCCTGGCGCGTCGGCCCAGTCGTCGGCGCTGATGGTGCGCCACGGGGCCACGGCCAGCGATGCGTGCTGCAAAACCGTCTTGGTGAAGTGCTTGTCCATGCCCAACGCCGACGCGAGCACGCCAGAACCGACGAACGGCAGGTCGACGAGTTCGAGCATCCCCTGAATGGTGCCGTCTTCGCCGTACGGCCCGTGCAGAATCGGGAAGACCAGGTCGACCGGGCCGAGGCTGCGTCGGCCGGAGCCGTCGACGACGGTGAGCTCGCGACTGCCGGCGGCGCCGTTCGCCGCGCTGTCCGGCCACACGATCCGGGTGCCGTTGTCGGCGACCTCCGGCAGGGCGGATGCGGTCAGCGCGAACTTCTGCGGGTCGTCGTCCTCGAGCACGAAGGCGCCGTCGCGGGTGATGCCCACCGGGATGACGGTGTAGCGGTCCCGGTCAATTGCTGCGAGTACCCCGCCCGCTGTGGCGCAGCTGATCGAATGTTCGCTTGAACGCCCCCCAAACAGCAGCGCTACCGTGAGCTTGTCCGTCATCGATGGTCCTTTCACCCTGCGGTGCGCCTGAGTCAGTGGTGAGGTGCGGCGCAATATCCCGCGGCTTCAGCGTACCCGCCAGCACCTGGCGCACCTGTTCGACGATGGGCATGTCGACGCCCTTGGCCCGGGCCAGCTCGAGGATCGGGCTCACGGATGCGAGCCCCTCAGTGGTCTGCTGCATCTGCGCGATGACGTCGTTGTAGCTGTAGCCCTGGCCGAGCAGCCGGCCCGCGGTGTTGTTGCGCGAGAGCGGCGACTGGCAGGTCGCGATCAGGTCGCCGAGGCCCGCCAGGCCGGCGAGGGTTTCCGGCTGGGCGCCGTACGCCACCGCGAAGTCGGTCATCTCCACAAGTCCGCGGGTGATGATCGACGCCTTGGTGTTCTCGCCGTAGCCGACACCGTCGACGATGCCGATCGCCACGGCGATGAGGTTCTTCAGCACGCCGCCGAACTCGGTGCCGATGACGTCGGTGTTCACGTACGAGCGGAAGTACTTCGTGGTGGCCAGCAGCGCTACCGCGTGCGCCGTCTCCAGGCTGGACGAGGAGACCACGGCGGCGGTGGGCTGCTCCTTGGCGATCTCCAGGGCCAGGTTGGGCCCGGAGATGGCGGCGATGCGGGACGGGTCGATCGGCAGGACCTGCTCGATGACCTCGCTCATCCGCAGCCCGGTGGACCGCTCGACGCCCTTCATGAGCGAGACGATGATGGCGCCGGGAGCCAGGAACGGTTCGGCCTGGATGAGGTTCTCACGCAGGGACTGGCTCGGCACCGAGACGAACACCTGCTCGGCCCCGGCGAGGGCCAGGTCGAGCCTGGACGTGGCACGGAGACCGACAGGCAGGTTGATGCCCTGCAGGTAGTCGCTGTTGCGGCGCCCCTCGGTGATCTCCCTCGCCAGCTCGGGGCGGCGGGCCCAGAGCACCACATCCGCGCCACCGTCGGTGAGGATCTTCGCGAAGGTGGTGCCCCAGCTTCCCGCGCCGAGAACGGCTACCCGGGTACCTGGCTGAACTCTAGGCTTCAAAACGGCCGGTCTCTTTCTGATCGTGCTCCGAGGGATTCCAGCGCTTCACGGGCGCGGCCTCGTTGCGAAGGTCCGCCAGCAACGCGGTGATGGCATCCATCACCACGGCGGTCGCCTCGTTCAGCGTCGCAGTGTTGAGAGTGCGGCCGCGGAACTCGGCCAGGTCGATCGGGTCGCCGATCTTCACCAGGATGGTCTTGCGGGGGAACACGTGCAGCTTCTTGGAATAGCGCGGCATGATCTGCTGGGTGCCCCAGTGCGCGGCAGGCACGATGGGGATGCCCTGTTCCAGCGCGATGCGTACGGCACCGGTCTTGCCGCGCATGGGCCACAGGTCGGGGTCACGGGTCAGTGAACCCTCCGGGTACACGACCACCATCTGGCCGCGGTCCACGAGCCGGCGGGCCGCCTTGACGGGTTCGCTGCCGCGCACCGAGCCGCCACGCTGCACGGGGATCTGCCCGGACTTCGTGAGCAGCCAACCGGCAACGGGCAGCTTGAACAGCGACGCCTTCGCGAGGAAGCGGGGCAGTCGGCCGAGCTTCCAGCTCACCATGCCCATCACGATCGGGTCGATCTCGCTGTAATGGTTGGGTGAGAAAACGAACGCGCCCTCGCGGGGGAACTTGTGCGCGTCGGTGATCTTGTACCGAGCCACGACGTTCATCAGCGGAACCACCAGCACGGCCAGCAGCCAGAAAATCGACGGCGTGCTTTTCTCCGACCGCACTTTCCGGGTTGGCTTCAACGGGGACGCCGCAGGTTCGGGCACGTTCGAGTCAGGCACTCTTGAATCTGGCACGGTGCCATTATCCCGCGAGATCGAAGTCAGCTCCCAGTAGACGCAGCTTGGTGATGAAGTTCTCGTACCCGCGGCTGATGATTCCCACGTTGCTCACCGTGGAGGTGCCTTCGGCCGTGAGGGCCGCGATCAGGTGGCTGAAGCCGCCACGCAGGTCGGGAACCTCGATGTCGGCGCCGACCAGCTTGGTGGGGCCGGCGATGACGGCCGAGTGGTTGAAGTTGCGCTGACCGAACCGGCACGGGTGCCCGCCGAGGCATTCGCGGTGGATCTGGATGGTGGCACCCATCTCGACCAGGGCGTCGACGAAACCGAAGCGCTGTTCGTAGACGGTCTCGTGCACGATCGACACGCCGTGGGCGTGGGTCAGCGCGATCACGAGCGGCTGCTGCCAGTCGGTCATGAAGCCGGGGTGGACATCCGTCTCGATGATCACGGGCTTGAGGTCGCCGCCCGGGTGGTAGAACCGGATGCCGTCGTCGTGGATGTCGAACGCGCCGCCGACCTTGCGGAAGACGTTGAGGAAGGTGAGCATCTCGGCCTGCTTGGCGCCGCCGACGAAGATGTCGCCGTCGGTGGCCAGCGCGGCCGCAGCCCAGCTGGCAGCCTCGTTACGGTCGAACAGCGCGCGGTGCTGGTAGCCCTGGAGGCTGTCGACACCCTCGATACGGATCACCCGGTCGGTGTCGACGGTGATGATGGCGCCCATCTTCTGCAAGATGTTGATCAGGTCCATGATCTCGGGCTCGATGGCGGCGTTCTTGAGCTCGGTGATGCCCTCGGCGCGCACGGCCGTGAGCAGCACCTGCTCGGTGGCGCCGACGCTCGGGTACGGCAGCTCCACCTTGGTGCCCTTGAGGCCGTTCGGGGCCGACATGCGGATGCCGTTGGGCTGCTTCTCGACGACGGCGCCGAACTTGCGCAGCACCTCCAGGTGGTAGTCGATGGGGCGATCGCCGATGCGGCAACCGCCGAGGTCGGGGATGAAGGCTTCGCCGAGGCGGTGCAGCAGCGGGCCGCAGAACAGGATCGGGATGCGCGACGAGCCGGCGTGGGCGTCGATGTCGGCGTAGTGGGCGCTTTCCACGTCGATCGGGTCGAGCATCAGGCTGCCGGGCTCGTCACCCTCGGTGACCTTGACGCCGTGGGCCTCGAGCAGGCCGCGCACGATGCGCACGTCGCTGATGTTCGGCACGTCGCGCAGGATGCTCGGGGTCTCGCCGAGGAGGGCGGCGACCATGGCCTTGGTGACCAGGTTCTTGGCCCCCTTGACCTCGATGCGACCCACCAGCGGGCGACCGCCGCGGATCGTGATTTTGTCGCCCATCAGGCCCACATTGGCTCCGTGGCTCTGCGCGTTGCCGCGTTCTGCGTTGTCCTGGAGGTTCTCGCGGACCTGCTCATTTTCACCGACGATGATCACAAATTTACCTGCCTTGCGGGGAGAGTGCGGGGGCGCCAAGGCTCCCGGTGGGATTCGAATTCTGCGATCCGCGCTTCGTCACGCAGGGTGAGGCCGATGTCGTCAAGCCCTTCCAGCAGTCGCCATCTAGTGTATTCGTCGACCTCGAATGAGACTGTGAGGTCGCCGACACTGGCAGTGTATGCAACCAGATCCACCGTCAGTTCTATTCCGGGTTCGGCCTCGAGAACGCGCCAGAGGGTCTCGGCGTCTTCCTCGCTGATCTGGCCCGCGAGCAGGCCTTGCTTGCCCGAGTTGCCCCGAAAGATGTCGCCGAACCTGGGGCTCAGCACAACGTCGAAGCCGAAGTCGCGGAGGGCCCAGACGGCGTGTTCCCTGGAGGATCCGGTGCCGAAATCGGCGCCGACGACCAGGACCTTGGGGTTCTTGTACGGTTCCTGGTTGAGAATGAACTCAGGATCCTGCCGCCAGCCGTAGAAGAGCGCGTCTTCGAACCCGGTCTTGGTGACGCGCTTGAGGAACACGGCGGGGATGATCTGGTCGGTGTCCACGTTGGAGCGGCGCATCGGCACGGCCACTCCGGTGACGGTGGTGAATTTCTGCATGAGGTGCCTCCTACAGCTTCACGGCGAGATCGGCGGGCACGGCGTTCGCGGGGATGGTGCCGTCCTGCACGAGGTCCCAGGGGCTCGACAGGGTGCCGCGGATGGCTGTGGCCGCGGCCACCAGCGGGGAGACCAGGTGGGTGCGTCCGCCCTTGCCCTGCCGGCCCTCGAAGTTGCGGTTGCTGGTGGAGGCGCACCGCTCCCCCGGCGCCAGCTGGTCCGGGTTCATGCCCAGGCACATCGAGCAGCCGGCAAAACGCCACTCGGCTCCGAACGCGAGGAAGATCTTGTCGAGCCCCTCGGCTTCGGCCTCGATCCGCACCCTGGCGGACCCCGGCACCACGAGCATCCGCACGCCGTCGGCGATGGACTTGCCCTTGATGATGTCGGCGGCGGCGCGGAGGTCTTCGACGCGGCTGTTGGTGCAGGAGCCGAGGAACACCGTGTCGACGTGGATGTCCTTCATGGCGGTGCCCGCGGCCAGGTCCATGTACTCGAGGGCTCGTTCGGCGGCGCTGCGCTCGTTGGCGTCGTCGATGTCGGCCGGGTTGGGCACGGTGTCGCTCAGCGACACGCCCTGGCCGGGGTTGGTGCCCCAGGTCACGAACGGTTCCAGGGTGTCGGCGTCGAGCACGACCTCGGCGTCGAAGGTGGCGCCCTCGTCGGTGGCCAGGGTGTCCCAGTACTCGACGGCGGCGTCCCAGTCGGCGCCGGCCGGCGCGTGGGCGCGCCCCTTGAGGTAGGCGTAGGTGGTGGCATCCGGCGCGACCATGCCGGCGCGGGCGCCGGCCTCGATCGACATGTTGCAGATGGTCATCCGCCCCTCCATGGAGAGGGCGCGGATAGCGCTGCCACGGTATTCGAGCACGTAGCCCTGCCCGCCGCCGGTGCCGATCTTGGCGATGACGGCCAGGATGATGTCTTTGGCGGTGACGCCGGGGCGCAGGGTGCCGTCCACGGTGATCGCCATGGTCTTGAACGGCTTGAGCGGCAGCGTCTGGGTGGCCATGACGTGCTCCACCTCGCTGGTGCCGATGCCCAACGCCATGGCGCCGAAGGCTCCGTGGGTGGAGGTGTGCGAGTCGCCGCAGACCACGGTGATGCCGGGCTGGGTCAGGCCCAGCTGCGGGCCCACCACGTGCACGATGCCCTGCTCGATGTCGCCGAGCGAGTGCAGGCGGATGCCGAACTCGGCGCAGTTGCGGCGCAGCGTCTCGATCTGGGTGCGGCTGGTGAGGTCGGCGATGGGCCGGTCGATCGCCAGGGTCGGCGTGTTGTGATCCTCGGTCGCGATCGTCAGGTCGGGCCGGCGCACCGGGCGCCCGGCCAACCGGAGACCGTCGAAGGCCTGCGGGCTGGTGACCTCGTGCACGAGGTGCAGGTCGATGTAGATGAGGTCAGGGGTGCCGTTCTCGCCCTTGGCAACCAGGTGCTTGTCCCAGACCTTCTCGGCCAGGGTGCGGGGTCGGGACCCCTGGATTACTGCGTTAGTCATGTTCGTGCGTCTTCCTCGGGAACGGTAGCAGCCAACGAAAAACTCCGCGACGGGTGAGGCCTTTAGATTCGGGACTCGTCGCGGCACAGAAGAAGAAGTCGACGTTGCAGCACACCTCAGGCTAACACTGCCCGCCTGAGACCGCCTCCTCAATCGATCGGGGCCGCAGAGCGGGCCGGGCAGCAGTCAGCCCCTGGAGACCTCGACCGGGAACTCGCCGAGCATCAATCGCATACCGGGCAGCACCGGCGTGCGGATGCCGGGCTCGAGTTCCACCCTGATCCCGTCGGTGCCGATCAGGCTCACGCCGTTCGTGGAGTGCAGGTCGGTGACCGACAGCTCGTCGTCGGCATTGAGTTCCACCAGGGCGTGCGACTTGGAGACCGAGAGCGCCGGGTCGACGACGCTGACCATGGTGGCGGCGCGCCGGGTGACCGGAACCGGGTCCCGGCCGAACACGAGCGACCCGGTGACGGGCATCCGCTGGCCGTCGGCCAGTCGGAGGCTCCACCCGGTGACGATGCCGGCGGGTTTCGCATCGGCCGGGTGGGCCGGCGCAGCGGCGCGCGGCGGCACCGGCGCTTTGCCCAGCGGCGCCGGCACGAACGCCGGAATGGCCACGACCGCGGGAGACGGACCCGTCGGCGGTGCGGCGTCGCCGGGCTCAAACGCCGGCGTCACCGGGGCGGCGTGCGTCGGCGGCACCACGACGAGTGGCTTGGCGTGGTGCACGCGCGCTGTCGACTGGTCGTCGTTGTCGCTCGTCGGAAACATCCCGGGTGGGGGAACGATGAAATTCGGCTTATCCACGGCGCAACTCTACCGGCGACCCCGCGTGGCGGCACGGCTGCCGCGCACGTTGACCTGGCTCCAGTCGCGTTTGGACCGCAGGCGGAAGCGGCTGAACAGGCGGCGCAGGCGGCCGGCGGATGCCCCGGCGGTGTCCAGCGACGCCTGAGCCTGCACCCAGGTGCTCTCCACGACCTCGTCGTCCACGTCGGTGCCGCCGAACACGGCGCTGTCCACAGCGTCGGCGACGGGAACCAGGTGGTGCGAAGCCACGAACGCGGCAGTGTCGACGACCTCGATCGTCGGAGCGTCGGTGCCCGCATCCATCGATGCAGGCGCCTCTGTGCCGTCGGTGCCGGTCGCTGCGGTCTCGTCATTTCCGGCGACCCGGTTGCGGGGCTTCCGCGGCTTCCGCGGCTCCGCCTGGCCCGCCAGTTGTGCGGCGAGTTGCGCGTCCAGGCTCAGTGCGACCTGGCGGCGGGTCGAGTCCCGTGGCACCTCGAAGCCGAGCTCGGCGAACCCGTCGGTCAGCTCGGACCAGGCGCCTGCGGCACGCTGGTCGCCGGTGCCGCTCGTTCGGCGCAGGCGTCGGCGCCGGGACTTGAGCGCGGCCACGATGAGCAGGGGCACGCCGAGCAGCAGCAGCGGGATGCCCAGAACGCCGATGATCGCCCAGGCCCAACCGGGCAGCACGAAGTCCTTGTCCTGGTTCTCGTTCTTGGTGTCGTCGATCTCCACGGCCGTCAGCAGGTCGTCGGCCTCGTTGTCCATCCGCGGCGGCTGGCGCACCTGCGGTTGCGGCTCGGTCTTGGGCTTGGGGGTCTGGTCCTGGGGCACATCCGTCTGGTCCGGGGTGGGGTTGAACGCGACCCAGCCGATGCCCTCGAAGGCAACCTCGACCCAAGCGGTGACGTCGGTGCCGGTGATCTCCACGCTGGTCGCGTCTTCAGACACCTCGGGGGCGAATCCCATGACCACTCGGGCGGGGTAATTGAGGCTGCGCGCCATCAGGGCCATCGCTGCGGCGTACTGCTCCTCGTCACCGACCATCTGGGTGCGGGTGAAGAGCTCGTTGAGCCTGTCGGCGCCGTGACCGGCGCGGGAGGGGATGCCGTCCGACGCCAACCCGTGGCTGAGGAAGCCCTTGGTTTTCAGGGCCTGTTCAATGGCGCGCAGGCTGTCGATCGGGGTGTCGGTGCCACCGGAGAACTCGATGGCCTTGGCCACCACGACGTCGGGGATGTTCTCCACGCTGGGCAGGGTGACCTGGGCGACGGGCACGTCCGTGAGGTCCTCATCGCGGTACGTCTGCTGAAGCATGGCCGACATGGTGTATTCGTAGCCGGGCTGAACGCCGTTCGTGAGCACGGCGGTGCCACTGTCGGCGTTGTAACGCAGGTTCTCTGCCTCGGCCTGGCTGTCGGCGTCGTCGAAGTCGACAGTGGTGGGGTACCCCACCCCGGGCAGCCAGACGTCTTCGTAGCCGACGACGTCGATGGTGACCGTGCTGTTCTGGGCGCTGGTGACCAGCGGCGGCTCGGGGATGGTGCGTCCGACCAGGCGGAAGCTGCCGGACCCGTTGACCACGCTCTCGGCGGCGGCCACGTTCCACAGCTTGCCGTCGTACGCGTCCATGCTCGCCAGACGCAGCACCTCACCGGGCTGGAGACCGGTGACGGTGAACAGGGGGGTGTCCGCGAGGGTCTTGGTGTACTGCCGGAAGCCGGACAGCGGGCTGGAGAACTCGAGCGGGTCGAAGGGCGGCTGGATCTCCTCGCGTAATACGAAGCGGTCCTTCGGGTCGGGGGCCAGGACCCCGCCGACGAGGGCGCCGATCAGGATGGCGCCCAGCATCAGAGTGGCGGTACCGAGCAGTTTTTTGCGGAGCAAGCGGCTCCGGCCGGCGGCATCCGCGCCCTGCACGCTGGTGCGCCTCCAGCCGACCCAGACGACGGCGATGACGGCGAACGCCACGCCGCGCAGGCCGGCGAAGTAGGTCTTGTCGGTACCCATCAGGATGCCGATCAGGTAGAGGAGCACCGGCCCGATGAGCAGGACGCCGGTGCGCCAGGCCGTGCGGCGACGCCCGGGCAGCCAGCGGCTGGCCAGCATGGTGCCGACCATTGCCACCAGCCAGGCGGCGAAGTACGGCAGGACCGGCATGTAGTACGGGGCCTCGACGGGGGTGCCGAGGGTCACGATGTCGGCCCAGCCGAAGACCGCTCCGAGTGCGAGACCCGCGGTGGACGCGATGCTGGGCAGCACCCCGATCAGCGCCTCCCCCGGCATTGTGAAGGGTGTGCCGAGCAGGAAGTAGAGCAGGATCGCGGCGAGCACATTGGTCACCACGCCGAGCCGCAGCATGTAGCCGAGCACGGCGGCGCCGGTTCCCACGATCAACCCGCCCAGGCCGGCGACCAGGAAGTTGTAGTCGCCGAATGACGTTTCCAGGCCCAGGACGCCGAGGAGGGACAGGAACGACAGTACGGCGACGTCGGTCCAGCCCGTGCGGGGGAACGGCCGGAAGACCAGTCGGGCCTTCGGCGTGCCCGCCGCGGTCGTGTCCGCCCCGGCCGGCGCTGACGCCCCGGATGACTGGGTCTTGCTGCGGGGCGTGCGTGTGAAGCGGCTCATCGGTGGACCCGTCGGAGAAGTTTAGGCAGGTCGGCGAGATCGCCGATGGTGAGGACAGTGAGGCCGGACACCGTGGACAAGCGGGACTGGGCCCCGGGTTCGATCCGGAACGCGAGGGTCGTGGCGTCCTTGCCGAACAGGGTTTGCGCTGACCTGAATTCGGTGAGGTCGATCAACGAACCGGCGATCACCATGACCACGCTGGGCGGGGGAAGGCGCCGGGTGGCGGCGCGGGCGAAGTCGCGCAGGGTGGCGAAAACGTCGCTGACGGCCTCGATGCGGGAGGAATCATCCAGCAGGGCCACCGGGGTCGCTGTGCGCAGGGCGATCTTCTCGCTGACCACGCTGAGCCCGGTACCGTCCCTGATCACCTGCAGCGCCAGGGATGCCGTCACCGACACGGCGAGTTCGAATTCGTCCTCCGAGGCGTAGTAGCGGGAATCCGCGGTGTGCACGATGGTGAGCTGGGTGCGCCGGGTTTCCTCGAATTGCCGCACCATCAGCTGACCGGTGCGCGCGGAGGTTCGCCAGTGCACATTGCGCAGGGCGTCGCCGGGTTCGTAGGCGCGGAGGGCGTGGAAGGAGATGTCGTCGCTGGTGATCTTCTTGGTGATCTCGCCCTCGAGGTCACGCATGAGGCCGGCGGCGGATGACGCGATGCGCGTGGTCACCGGGTGCACGAAGAGTTCCACCGCCTCGGTCCAGCGCACGATGCGGCGGAGCAGGCCGAGCTGGTCGCCGCGCACCGAGACGGCGGGACCGGCGACGATCACGGCGCGCCGGTGGGTGGGCACGGCGAAGAGCTCGTCGTGCTCGGCGGCCGGCGCCAGTCCGGGAATCACGAACTCGGCCAACCCGCTGCCGACGGGCAGCTCCATGCGGGCGGGCAGCAGGGCGCGTTCGCCCGAGTTGGTGACCGTCATCTGGCCGAGCGCGCGGCCTCCGGCCACCACCCGGTGCGGGTTGAGCTGCAGGTCGACGGTGTACGTGGCCCTGCCGACGATGAAGGGGATCGCCACGAGGACCGCGGCGAGCAGGGTGGTGGCCAGGTAGGTGAATTCCACCCAGCCGAAGGTGATGCTGAGCGCGTAGGAGAACACGGAGCCGACCAGGACGAGCCGGCCGGCCGGGCCGATCACATCTGTGACCGGCCGGATCCGCTGCGCCACGAGAGCCAGCACCTGACGCAGCAGGCGCCAGGCGTTGCCGGCCCCGGCGCCGAGCGCGCGCCCCAGCGACCTCAGGGCGTGTTCGGCCGGTGAGGTTCTGCGGGGTGCGCGTTCGGTGCGGGGTTTCATGCGGCGCGGAAGGCGGGCGGTGCGACCTCGACCAGGATGCGGTTGACGATGTCTTCTGCGGTGACGCCGGCGAAGTCGGCCTCGGGGTCGACCATGATGCGGTGGGCGAGCACGGGCACGGCGAGGTCGCGGATGTCGTCGGGGGTGACGAAGGTGCGGCCCTGGGACAGCGCCCAGGTCTTGGACGCGCGGGCGAGGGCCAGGGCGCCTCGCATGCTCACGCCCAGGGTGGAGGACACGTCGGTGCGGGTGGCGGTGACGATCTCGTTGAGGTAGCCGAGCACGGCGGCGTCCACGAAGACCTCCGAGGCGAGCTGAGCCATGGTCACCACCGAGCTCGAGGCGATGATGGGCGTGATGCCGGCATCCCTGGCCCGGTTGGAGGAGTCGAGCAGCAGAGTGACCGCAGTGTCGTGGTCGGGGTAGCCGAGCGAGGTCTTGAACAGGAACCGGTCCAGCTGGGCTTCCGGCAGCGTGTACGTTCCGGCTTGCTCGACGGGGTTCTGGGTGGCGATCACCATGAACGGGCTGCCAACCTCGTGGCTGACGCCATCGACGGTGACCCGGCCCTCTTCCATGACCTCCAGCAGGGCGGACTGGGTCTTGGGGCTGGCCCGGTTGATCTCGTCGGCGAGCACGATGGAGGCGAAGATCGGTCCCTTGTGGAACTCGAACAGGCCCTTGCCCTGGTCGTAGATCGTGACGCCGGTCACGTCGGACGGCAGCAGGTCAGGCGTGAACTGGATGCGCGAGTGCGTGCCGTCCAGGGTGTTGGCCAGGGCCTTGGCGAGCACGGTCTTGCCGGTGCCAGGGAAGTCCTCGAGCAGCACGTGCCCGTTGGTGAGCATCGCGGCGACCACCAGACGGATCACGTGCTCCTTGCCCAGGATCGCCTGCTCGACGTTTCCGGCAAGCTTGCCGAAGGCCTCGGCGAACCAGTCTGCCTGTTCCTGTGTGACGCTCATCTGCTGTTCTTCCTTCTGGGGTTCGTTAGCCGGAGCACGTGTTCGGCGCCATGTTGTTCCAAGCCTGGCCTGAAATGGTGTTGGTATATGGGATGTTGGACGGTCCGCTGATGTCGACCCGGATGTTCTCGCCACCGGGGCGTACGCCCATCCAGTTCAGGAGAGTCTTCTTACCGTCGGTGGCCAGGTCATAGGGTCCGCTCCAGGTGAATCCACTCGTGCTCCCGTTGATCGAGGTGACCAGGCGGTAGCTACCGCCGTTGAAGTTCGAGTACTTCACCACCACTGAGTGGCCGCCCTGGTCAGTCCCACCCTTGCAGATGAAGGCCGAGGGCGTGGGCACCGGTTTGGGTTGCGGGACCTCAACGTTAGAGGCTGTC
>Ga0247816_10000804_pt1 | contig 16477 bp, 18 predicted proteins | sample UWRJL209509C1_FD_179930 | JGI IMG/M metagenome (GOLD analysis project Ga0247816, IMG submission 179930) | Plant litter microbial communities from Arlington Agricultural Research Station in Wisconsin, United States - UWRJ-L209-509C-1 | ecosystem: Environmental > Terrestrial > Plant litter >...
CACTTCCAGTGAGGACAGATTCCATGCAAGACGTCGTGATTGTTGCTGCCACCCGCACCGCCGTGGGCAGCTTTCAAGGTTCGCTGGCGAGCATTCCGGCACCGGAGTTGGGCGCTGCGGTGATTCGCCGCCTGCTGGAACAAACCGGTCTGAACCCTGCTGAAGTGGATGAAGTGATTCTCGGCCAGGTCCTGACCGCAGGCTCGGGCCAGAACCCGGCGCGCCAGGCATCGATCCTCGCCGGTTTGCCTCACGCCGTGCCAGCCATGACCTTGAACAAGGTCTGCGGCTCGGGCCTCAAGGCCTTGCATTTGGGCGCGCAAGCCATCCGTTGCGGTGACGCCGAGGTGATCATCGCCGGCGGTATGGAGAACATGAGCCTGGCGCCATACGTGCTGCCAGCCGCCCGCACCGGCCTGCGCATGGGCCACACATCGATGCTCGACAGCATGATCACCGACGGCCTGTGGGACGCGTTCAACGACTACCACATGGGCATTACTGCAGAGAACCTGGTGGACAAATACGGCATCAGCCGTGAAGCCCAGGACGCCTTCGCCGCAGCTTCCCAACAAAAAGCCTCGGCCGCCATCGAAGCCGGGCGCTTCAGCGACGAGATCACGCCGATCCTGATTCCCCAGCGCAAGGGCGACCCGGTTGCCTTCGCGGTGGACGAACAACCCCGCGCCGGCACCACGGCTGAGTCCCTGGCCAAGCTCAAGCCGGCCTTCAAAAAGGATGGCAGCGTCACCGCTGGCAACGCTTCGAGCCTCAACGACGGCGCCGCGGCGGTGCTGCTGATGAGCGCTGACAAGGCCAAGGCACTGGGTTTGCCGGTGCTGGCACGTATCGCCAGCTACTCCAATGCCGGCGTTGACCCGGCGATCATGGGCATCGGCCCGGTATCGGCCACTCGCCGTTGCCTGGACAAGGCTGGCTGGAGCCTGGGCGACCTGGATTTGATTGAAGCCAACGAAGCCTTTGCCGCACAGTCGCTGGCGGTGGGCAAAGAGCTGGAATGGGATGCGACCAAGGTCAACGTCAATGGCGGCGCGATTGCCATCGGCCACCCGATTGGCGCATCAGGCTGCCGCGTGTTGGTGACCCTGCTGCACGAAATGATCAAGCGCGATGCCAAGAAAGGCCTGGCGACCTTGTGCATCGGCGGCGGCCAGGGTGTGGCGCTGGCACTCGAACGTAACTGATTCAACGAGCAACATGGACGGGGCCCGGTTCCACGAAAACCGGGCCTTTTCTTTATCCCTCAGTCCCGCGCCTGAGGCACCGCAAACACCGCATTCGCCCGCACCACCACCTTCTCCCCCACCTGCACGCTGACCGTGGCAAATGCCATCTGCCGCCCGCGCTTGTGGTGCTCCAGCCGCACCTCAATCCACTCCCCTACCTGCACCGCCCCGAGATAATCCAGAGTCATGCTCGCCGTGATCAACGGTAGCGGCGGCTCACTGGAAAACGCCATGGCGTAGCCCATGCCGACATCCGCCAGAGTCGCCAACACGCCTCCGTGTACCGTGCCGCGCCCGTTGGCATGACGGTGGTCGGCGCGCAGGCCGATTTCCAGTTGCAAGCCTTCGCCACGGCAATACACCGGGCCAAGCAGGTCAAGGAGCGGACTGCTGCGGGGCAGCGGGACAAAACCTTCGGGGATGGCATGGGCGGTCATGGCTGGCTCTTCCTTGGGATCAGGCCTGATATGTAACCCACACCACTTGCCGCGGCCACCAAGATCAGCCCGGCAAATTCCTGGCGATAAGCCTAACGCTTCATACAACGCTGATACCGCTCATCCACGCGCTTGGCGAACCAGGCCGTGGTGAGATTGCGTGTGATCTTCGGGCTCTTCAGCACGATGCCCGGCAGGATCGCCCGGGGCAGCGGTTTGCCGGCGGCCTTGTCGGCCAGGGCGAATACGCGTTGATACAAGGTGGTGTCTTCGAAATCCAGACGCTCGCCCTGCTCCAACTGGCTGCGGATGCTCGGGTTTCGTATATCCAGCGACTTGCCCAGAGAGCGCACCGCCAGTTCGGTGGTACCCGGCATGATCGACCCGAAGCGAATCAAATCCCCGTCCAGCGCCAGGTTGGCCCCCGAGAGGCGGCTGACCGCCGCCTGGAACGCCGCATTGCGGCTGGCGTACCAACCGGCATTGAAGTCGGCGAAGCGGTACAGCGGTTGATCGTAATTCACCGGATAACCGAGTAAATGGGCGATGCCGAAATACATGCCACCACGACGGGTGAAGACTTCCCGGCGAATACTGCCATCCACTGTGTAGGGGTAATCCCGCGCCTGCTTCTGCGCAAACTCGATGCTGACCTGCATCGGGCCTGCGGTGTGCACCGGATTGAATCCGCCAAACAGGCTATTGCCCAGGGGCACGACGCCAATAAAGTCGTCAAAGATTCCGCTGAGATCCTTCTCGGTGCGTGCGGCGCTCAAACGTTCGGCGTAGGTCTTGCCCGTAGGCGAGCGCAGTTGCAGCGCGGTGCGCACTAATACGGCAGGCACATGCACCTTGGCAGCACGGCGCATGATTTCGTCCTGGGCGATCTTGCCCATGTTCGGCACTGGAGGGTCGACCTGATAGGTGGACTCCTGCTCGGTTACCGCCAGCACTGCACAGAGGTTTTCCGTACTGGGATAGATTTTTTGTGCGTTGAAGGCGGTGTAGATGTCCTGGGCCCAGCCGTTGCGGTCCGGTACGCTGGCCGGCATCAGCCGCACGACCTGCGCCTTCACCTCGGCTTCGCTGCGCTCAGGTGGCTGTTGGCTGCGCTGGCTGGAGCAACCGGCCAGCACCAGCAACGTGGTCAGGCACAGGATCACGCGAGATGAGGGCATACGGCTTCCTTGGCGTCGTTTTTTGTAGGAGCGAGCTTGCTCGCGAAAAACCTGAGACCGCCGCTGGGTGTCAGGTACCCCGCGGCATCGTTGGCGACCTTCGCGAGCCAGCTCGCTCCTACAGGAGGGTTACGGGATATCAAATCCCGGCCAGTGCCAGGTCCATCGCAAAGTAGGTGAAGATCAAGTCGGCTCCGGCCCGCTTGATCGAACCCAGGGTTTCGCGAACAACCCGCGCTTCATCAATCGCGCCAGCCTGGGCGCCGAATTTGATCATCGCGTATTCGCCGCTGACCTGATACGCCGCCACCGGCAAGCGCGAGGCTTCGCGGATGTCGCGGATGATATCCAGGTACGCGCCGGCCGGCTTGACCATCAGTGCATCCGCGCCTTCCTGTTCATCCAGCAGCGATTCACGCACCGCTTCGCGGCGGTTCATCGGGTTCATCTGGTAGCTTTTGCGGTCGCCCTTGAGCGCGCTGCCGCCGGCTTCGCGGAACGGGCCGTAAAGCGCCGAGGCGAATTTGGTGGAGTAAGCCATGATCGGAATGTGGCTGAAACCAGCTTCATCCAACGCCCGGCGAATCGCCTGGACTTGCCCGTCCATCGCAGCAGACGGCGCGATCACATCGGCGCCGGCGCGGGCCGCAGCCACCGCTTGCTTGCCGAGGTTGACCAGGGTGCGGTCGTTGTCGACCTCGGCACCGTGCATCACACCGCAATGGCCATGGTCGGTGTATTCGCAAAAACAGGTGTCAGACATCACGATCATTTCCGGCACCGCGTCCTTGATGATCGAGGACATGCGCGAGACCAGGCCACGTTCTTTCCAGGTGTCACTGCCCGATGCGTCCAGGTGGTGGGACACCCCGAACGTCATCACCGACTTGATCCCGGCCTTGGCGTAGCGCTCGATCTCACCGGCCAGCTTCGACTCAGGAATGCGCCGCACACCCGGCATGCTGGTGATCGGCACGAAGTCGTCGATTTCTTCTTCGACGAAAATCGGCAGCACCAGGTCGTTGAGGGTGAATTCGGTTTCCTGGAACAGACCACGCAACTCCGGGGAGCGGCGCAGGCGACGTGGACGGGCTTCGGGGAACTGGCTAGACATTGATACTCCTGAAAAAACGAGCCAAGGCATATAACTTAAGGGCGAAAGCTTAGGCCTGGATTGACCGGGAGCACAAACATCCGTTCCAGAACAGTGCTTTTCTTATTCCGTAACAATCGTGTTTAGGGCTACTCTCAGCCCACAGCAAAGGAGCGCTCGGCATGTTTGATATCCAGAACTACGGCAGTTTTATCGCCGCCATCCTGATATTCCAGTTGATTCCGGGACCTGGCACCTTCGCCATTCTTCACGCCACCGCGCGCAATGGCATCCGCGCCGGGTTTGGTGCGGTGTTCGGCACGGTACTGGGCGATGTGATCTTCATGCTCGCCGCCTCGGCCGGCCTGGCGGCACTGATGAAAGCCAATCCTATGCTGTTCATGGCGTTGCAGTGGGTGGGTGCGGCGTACCTGTGCTGGATGGGCCTGCAACTGATGTTCAGCCCCGTCAGCCGCGATGCGGCCGGGCAGGAACCCAAGCGCTCGGGCTGGATCTACTTTCGCAAAGCCGTCGCCGTCAGCCTGACCAATCCCAAGGTGATTCTGTTTTTCGTGGCGTTTTTTCCGTTATTCATTCGCCCGGATTCGCCCGGCAGCACCTTGGTCGCGATGATGGTGCACGTCACCCTGATCGGTTTTTTGTACCAGGCGCTGCTGGTGCTGGTGGGCAACGCGCTGGTCATCCGCCTGCGAGCCTTTGCGCTGGCGCGCAAAATCGCCACCCGCGTGGCCGGCTTGGGGTTGATTGGTTTTGGCATCAAGCTGGCGGCAAACAACCGTTAAAGGCTCACCCGTCCTTCAATGCACAGCGCCACGGCGCCGCCAATCCAGATTTCATCGCCCTGCTGATCAACCAGAATCCGCCCCGCGCGGCCAATGGCCGTGCCTTGGCTGACCACATACCGGCTCGGCGCCAGCCCTTCGCCCAGCAGCCATTGCGCGATACCGGCATTGAGGCTGCCGGTGGCCGGGTCTTCCTGCGCACCGTCGCCGGCAACAAAGGCACGCACTTCAAACTGCGCTTCATCGCCGTCCAGGTCTGGGTTCCAGGGGGCGATCACGCCCACCGCCAAACCCTGCAACTGCGAATAATCCGGACGCAAACCCAGTACTTGCTCACGGTCCTCAAGCATAACTGCCAGCCAGCCGGCGCCGTTATCGACCCATTGGCTACGCAAAATCGCACCCGGCTCCAGCGCCAACGCGCGCCGCACACGCTCAACCAACTCGGCGTCCAGTGGGCCTGATCGCAACAGCGGTGGCGCAATAAACGCCAGTTCATCGCCTTGACGCCGAACGCGCACCAGGCCGATTTCACACTCCTGGATAATCTCCTCGCCTTTGGGGCGGCCGCCGGCTTGCAGCCAGGCATGGCAACTGCCCAGCGTCGGGTGGCCGGCGAACGGCAGTTCCTTGAGGGTGGTGAAGATGCGTACACGATAGTCGGCCCGTGGGTCTCGGGGCTTGAGCAGGAACGTGGTTTCGCTGAGGTTGGTCCAGTTGGCGAAGTCGGCCATTTGCTGGTCGCTGAGGCTGTCGGCGCCCAGCACCACGGCCAACGGGTTGCCCTTGAGGGCGATGCTGCTGAAAACGTCCAGCTGCTTGAAGTCGAAAGATGACATTGGCTGCCTCATGCAGGGATGTTCAAGCCACGGATCACCGCTGGCCGCGCGACAAAGCCGTCCAACGCCCGCAGCACGTTCGGAAAGTCGACAATCCCCACCAGGTCGCCCGACTCATAGAAGCCAATCAAGTTGCGTATCCACGGAAAGGTCGCGATGTCGGCAATGCTGTACTCATCGCCCATGATCCAGGTGCGGCCCAGCAGGTGTTTTTCCAGCACCTCCAGCAAACGCCGGGACTCGGCGACATATCGGTCGCGGGGGCGTTTGTCTTCGTAGGCCGCGCCGGCGAATTTGTTGAAGAACCCAACCTGCCCGAACATCGGCCCGATACCCGCCATCTGGAACATCAACCACTGGATCGTCTCGTAGCGCGCCGCCGGATCTTCGGGCAACAACTGGCCGGTTTTCTCGGCCAGGTAAATCAGGATCGCGCCCGACTCGAACAACCCCAGCGCCTGCCCGCCCGGGCCATTGGGATCGATGATCGCCGGGATCTTGTTGTTGGGATTCAGCGAGAGGAATTCAGTGGAGAGTTGGTCCTGGGTCTCGAAACTGACCTTATGCGCCTCGTACGGCAGGCCAACCTCCTCCAACATGATCGACACTTTGACCCCGTTGGGCGTCGGCAGCGAGTACAGTTGCAACCGCTCGGGATGCTGGGCTGGCCATTTTTGGGTGATCGGGAACGTGGAGAGTGAGTTCATCGGGAAACCCCTGGGTACAAAGACCCCATGATAGTCACCCCGGGCAAAGCCTGCACCGTTCTTCAATTCGCAACATCCGCTCGCTAATCTCCCCGCTGCGCGAACCAAAACGCCTGAGTGCACTCTTAAAGCACTCATGAAAGATGCATGGAGGCACCTCGCCACATCGACAGGGAAAACCACACGACGCCGGATGCGTCGCTGGGGCCGGGCTTGTCCGCCTTAATCCGATGCACTGAAGACTCGAATTACAATGACGATCAAGCCTCTGTGCCTTGCGAAACGTTTTAAACGCTATTCATACATCATGTTGCCAGTTCTGCTGGTTGGCGGCGCCATCATGCTGACCCTGGAGGCCCGCGAAAGCCGCGCCCAACCAGTCGACGGCGTACAAACCCTGGTATTTCTGCGCCACGCGGAGAAACCCGCTGGTGGCCTCGGGCAACTCAACTGCCAGGGCCTGAACCGCGCGATGAACCTGGCCACGGTGCTGCCGGGAAAATTCGGCAAAGCCAATTTCGTGTTTGCCGCCAACCCGACGCGCAATGTCGAGGAGGGTGAATTCGATAACTCCTACAGCTACATCCGCCCGCTGATGACCATCAGCCCCAGCGCCATCAAGCTTGGCCTGCCGGTGAACATCAAGTTCTCGGCCAACGACACCAGCGCCCTCGCCAACGAACTGGTGGAAGACAAGTACCACAACGCAACCATCTATACCGCCTGGTCCCACGGGTACTTGCCGGAGTTGATCAATAAGGTGGCGTCCGAGGCAGTCGGCGAAAAACACACCATCACCGAGGACTGGTCCGGCAGCGATTTCGACACCCTCTACGTGCTGACCCTGACCTGGCACAACGGCAAGGCCACGTTGCTCAGCCGCAACTACAAGCAAGGGTTGGATAACGGCCAGCAGACATGCCCGGATGCGACACAGGTGAGTGCGGACATCTGACAGCGGAGTATGATGCCGCGCTATTGACTCATCTGCGGATCCATCGACATGCCCAACCTCTCCTCCACCCAGCCCACCCGGGGCTGGTCATTCTGGTGGAAACCAGCGCTATTCCTGCTGGTGGCCTGCGTCGGCCTCTACTACGTGAAGTGGTCGCCGTACTACCTCAAGGCGTTTGTCGCGGCAGATAACCACAGCATCGGCGCTTCGATTCTCAACGACCAACAAACTGCACCGCTGGAGGCGGCACTGGCCTATGCCCAGGTGTATTTCCTGGCGATCTGGAAAGCCGCGGTGCTGGCCGTGATCCTCGGCTCATTGCTGCAGGTATTGATTCCGCGCGACTGGCTGTTGCGCCTGTTCGGCCGTGCCGGCCTGGGCTCGACCCTGCGTGGCGGGCTGTTCGCGTTGCCAGGGATGATGTGCAGTTGCTGCGCGGCACCGGTGGCTGCGGGTATGCGCCGTCAGAACGTGTCGGTAGGCGCGGCATTGGCGTTCTGGATCGCCAACCCGGTACTCAACCCTGCCACGCTGGTGTTCATGGGCTTTGTTCTGGCTGGGGTTTTACCGCATTGCGGCTGGTGGCAGGGGTTGTGCTGGTGGTGGGTGTGTCCCTGGTGGCACAGCGTATCGCCCGGCCCGATCAAGTGCCGCAAGCGGCGCTCGAGGCCGTGGCAGACGTGAGCCATGCAGAAACCGAAGGCTTTCTGAGCCGCTGGCTGCGCACCTTGTGGCAGCTGTTCTGGAGCACGATTCCGATCTACATCCTGGCCGTACTGATCCTGGGCGCGGCGCGGGTCTGGCTGTTTCCGCACGTTGACGGTGCGATGGCCAACAGCCTGGTCTGGCTGGTGCCGCTGGCGATTGTCGGGACGCTGTTTGTAATCCCGACAGCGGCGGAAATTCCGATCGTGCAAACCATGATGACCCTGGGCATGGGCACGGGCCCAGCGGTGGCCTTGCTGATGACCTTGCCGAGTGTGAGCCTGCCGTCGTTGCTGATGTTGCGTAAGGATTTCGACGCACGGGTGCTGGTGACGGTGGCTGGGCTGACCATGCTGGTGGGTGTGGTGTGTGGGTTGATTGGGGCGGTGATTCTTTAGTTATTTGCCGAGGTTGAGGCCCTGGCAAATCAACTGCTGGAACTGGTTTTACTGCAGGAACTGGTTTCCCTGTGGGAGCTGGCTTGCCTGCGATGACGGTGTGTTAGTTGATATATGCATGACTGACACACCGCCTTCGCGAGCAAGCCCGCTCACACATTTGGACTGCATTTTGGATCGTTCCCACGCGCAGCAAAGGAATGCCGCCTGGGACGCTCCGCGTCCCGCTGCGAGTGCAAGACTTGAGTCCTGCGCAATGGTGACGCAGAGCGTCACGGGATGCATTCCTTTGCTGCGCGTGGGAACGATCAACTGCATTTTTTTCAGCTAAACCGAGGTGTCTGCATCGCAGGCAAGCCAGCTCCCACATTTTGATGTGTGAATACATTCTAATGTGGGAACTGGCTTGTCGAGCCGTCGCACCGCTGCGATGAGCCCGAACAGTCAAAGATCAGCCCGACCGAACCGCCCTCTCCCGCAAATACGCCACCACCGCGCCCTGCTCTCCGGCAAACTCGATCCGTGCGCCTTTGCTGTCACGCTGGAACGCATACATCGGGTCGTAGTACTCGCGCAATAACCCTTCAATCCAGCCGCGATGCAAATCCACCGCGCCGCTACGAGCCTGTTCCGCCAACGCGTCCTGCATGATCACGTGCAACCGCGAAAAGCGCTCACCGCCCAGGCGTTTGTGGATATTGCCCAGGCTTTGGGTCAGGCGCTCGGCAAACAGCTCATGCCCGGACTCACCAAACACGGCGATGAATTCGTCACACAGATCCACCACATAATCCTTCAAGATGCGCTCCACCCGGCCTTCAACGCTGTCTTCCAGCCAGACCATCGGGAAGGCCTGCATGCCCTTGTGCAAAGGCAATGGCAGCGCACAACTGCCGATCATGCGGCTTTCATCTTCAACCACGAACTGCTCGATGCCCAAGGCGCGCTTTTTCAGCAGGTCCACCGCCAGGCGGTTCTCGAAGTCGATGTTGGAGGGCTGCGCGGTGGCCCGCTTGCCGAAGCTGGAGCCTCGGTGGTTGGCATGGCCTTCGAGGTCCAGGGCGTTGCGCAGTTGGCTGAGCACCTCGGTCTTGCCGGTGCCCGTCATGCCGCCCAGCAACACGAAATCACACTGGACGGCGGCCTGCTCAACGGTGTCCAGCAGGAAAGTACGCATGGCCTTGTAGCCACCGCCCACCCGCGGATAGTCGATGCCCGCCTCGGTTTTCAGCCACTGCTGGACGATCTGCGAACGCATTCCGCCCCGAAAGCAGTACAGCACGCCATCGGGATTGGCCTGGGCAAACTGCGCCCATTGTTCGATGCGTTCGGCCTTGACCGCGCCGGACACCAATTCGTGCCCAAGGACGATAGCCGCCTGCTGGCCCTGCTGTTTGTAGCAGGTGCCGACCCGTTCACGTTCCGAGTCAGTCATCAACGGCAGGTTGATCACACCAGGGAATGCGCCCTTGATGAACTCGATCGGCGCGCGGGTATCCATCATCGGCCGGTCGTTTAAAAAGATCTCGCGGTAATCGGTGATGTCGATAGGCATCAGAACACCTCTACCGCGTTGCTCTGTCGCTCAACCAACTGGCCGATAGGCTCAAGGCTAAGGCCCAGTTCAGCCGCGACGGCGAGAAACTCGGCATTGCCTTCAGGCGTGACCGCTACCAGCAGGCCGCCGCTGGTTTGCGGGTCGCACAACACGCGTTTGTGCAGCTCGTTCAGGCGCCCCAGCTTGCTGGCGTAGCTGTCGAAGTTGCGCAAGGTGCCACCAGGCACACAGCCCTGCTCCAGGTAGTACTCGACGCCTGGCAGGCGCGGGACTTTTTCGTACTCGATATGCGCAGTCAGGTGGCTGCCGTCGGCCATTTCCACCAGATGCCCCAACAGGCCGAAACCGGTGACGTCGGTCATGGCGGTCACCCCGGACAACTTGCCAAAGCGGCTGCCGGGCTTGTTGAGGGTGCACATCCAGTCACGAGCCAGGCCAATGTCGGCTTCGCGCAGCTTGCCCTTCTTCTCGGCGGTGGTGAGGATGCCGATGCCCAATGGCTTGGTCAGGTACAACTGGCAGCCTGCGGTGGCGGTGTCGTTGCGTTTCATGTGGCGCTTTTCCACCAGCCCGGTCACAGCCAGGCCAAAGATCGGCTCCGGGGCGTCGATGGAGTGGCCGCCCGCCAGGGGAATGCCTGCGGCGTCACACACCGAACGACCGCCGCGAATCACTTCGCGGGCAATTTCCGGCGCCAGCACGTTGACCGGCCAGCCGAGAATGGCGATGGCCATCAATGGATCGCCGCCCATGGCGTAGATGTCGCTGATGGCATTGGTGGCGGCAATCCGGCCGAAGTCGAAGGGATCATCGACAATCGGCATGAAGAAGTCGGTGGTGGAGACCACGCCGCGCTCTTCGTCGATGGCGTACACCGCCGCATCGTCGCGCGAGGCGTTGCCCACCCAAAGATTGGGGTCGAGGTTTTGCGCACCGCTGCCGGCGAGGATTACTTCCAGCACCTGAGGTGAGATCTTGCAACCGCAACCAGCACCGTGGCTGTATTGGGTCAGGCGAATCGGCTCGTTCATGGGTGTACCTCAAGGCGTCAAGTTGCCGGATTCTATCAGACAGCAAAAGGCCGGCTGGGCTCTAAAGCGCGCAGCCGGCCTTTTGGTTTGAGCCTTTAGTGTTCTGCAGCCAGGCGTTTATGCCGGTTGCGTCGCATCATGTTCAGGCACTCGATAGCCGCCGAGAACGCCATGGCCGCGTACACATAGCCTTTTGGCACATGGGCGCCGAAACCTTCGGCGATCAACGTCATGCCGATCATGATCAGGAAGCCCAGGGCCAGCATCACAATAGTCGGGTTGTCGTTGATGAACTTGGCCAGCGGCTCAGCCGCCACCAGCATCACGATCACCGAGACCACCACGGCAATGATCATGATCGGCAAATGCTCGGTCATGCCCACGGCGGTGATGATGCTGTCGATGGAAAACACCATGTCCAGCACCAGGATCTGGCCGATGGCCGAGGCAAAGCCCAGAGTAACGCTGGGCGTGCTGCTCTGCTCGGTTTCAGGCTCGGGGTCCATGCTGTGATGGATCTCGGTGGTGGCCTTCCACACCAGGAACAAGCCGCCGGCGATCAGGATCATGTCTTTCCAGGAGAACGACTGCCCCAGGATGTCGATGACCGGCTCGGTCAATTGCACGATGAAGGCAATGGTGCTCAACAGGCCCAGGCGCAGGATCAATGCCATGCTGATGCCGATGCGGCGGGCCTTGGCCCGATGTTGCACCGGCAGCTTGTTGGTGAGAATCGAGATAAAGATCAGGTTGTCGATCCCCAGCACAATCTCCATGACGATCAAGGTGGCCAGTGCGATCCAGGCGGTCGGGCTGGCGGCCAGTTGTAAAAGGTAATCCATAGGTCAGTCCTGACGTGGGTGCTGGGGGTTAGGCTTCGTGCGAGGCGGGCTCAGGTTTGTTGGTTTCCTGTTCCGCTTCGTTTTCCTTGTCCTTTGGCGCGATCAAGCCTTGTGTCGCCTCACTCAAGGCCTGTTCGGCGGCCTGGTGGGTATCGTCAATCACTTGCTTGGCCGACTCGGTGGCTTTGCCGAGCAGTTGCTGGGCGCTTTTTTCCGCTTGATCACAGCCGCTGATCATCACTAATGAAAGCGCAAGAAACGATGTTGCGCCCAGGGAATTGAAATTCATGATGCATTCCTCGTTAGAACCGTCGGGTCCAAGTAGTGGCCCCTCGATAGCGACGCATTCTATGCAGACGAATACTTCAGGAAAATTCGTATTTTTTTCGCATATACTTCGATTTTCACGAAGTGATCGCCACCATGCTCAACTATCGCCAACTGCACTATTTCTGGGTGGTCGCCAAAACCGGCAGCATCGTGCGCGCCTGCGAGCAACTGAACCTCACGCCGCAGACCATCAGCGGGCAGATCAGCCTGCTGGAGCAGACGTTTGGGGTGTCCTTGTTTCAACGGGTTGGCCGCCAACTGGAGCTGACAGAGGCCGGGCGCCAGGCGCTGCCTTATGCCGAGCAGATGTTCCAGACGGGCAATGAGCTGGAAGCGATGCTGCGCGCCCAGCCCAATGAACAGCAGATTCTGTTTCGAGTGGGCGTGGCAGACGTGGTGCCCAAATCCATCGTCTACCGCCTGATCGCGCCCACCATGGAATTGAGCGAGCAGATCCGCATCACCTGCCGCGAAGACAAACTCGAACGCCTGCTGGCAGACCTGGCGATCCAGCGCCTGGACCTGGTGATCTCCGACAGCCCGATGCCTTCGCACCTGGACATCAAGGGCTACAGCCAGAAGCTGGGGGAATGCGGCATCAGTTTCTTCGCCACACAGGCGTTGGCTGACCAGTATCGCGGCGATTTCCCACAGTGTTTGCAGGGTGCGCCGCTGTTGATTCCGGGAGCCGAGACGGTGGTGCGCAGCCGCTTGCAGCGCTGGTTTGCCGAGCAGCAGGTGCAGCCACGGATTGTCGGGGAGTTTGACGACAGCGCCTTGATGCAGGCTTTCGGCCAATCCGGCAGTGGGATTTTCATTGCCCCGAGCGTGATTGCCGATGAAGTCGAGCGCCAGTACGGCGTGGTGCTGATCGGCCAGACCGACGCGGTGACCGAGTCGTTCTACGCTATTTCGGTAGAACGCAAGGTCAAGCACCCCGGCATCGTGGCGATTACCGAGGGTGCCCGGCGCGAGCTGTTTACCAGCCTGCCCTGATCAGGCGCAGGCGACGCGGCTCTTGGCGGTCATCAGCCACAGGGCCAGGAGGATCGACAGCAGGATAAACCCCGAAGCGGCAAACCCGAGGCTGCCCAGCCCCAGGGTATCGATCACATGCCCACCGACCATCGCCCCCAGGCCAATCCCCAGGTTGGCCCCGGCAATGTTCAGCGACGCAGCAAATGCTGGCGCATGGGGCGCGACCTTCATCAAGCGCACGTGGCTGACGAGGAACAACGCGGCCTGGGTCACGCCCCAAACGGCCATCGCCGCTGCCAGCCCGACGGTGGAGTGGATGGCCGGCACCAGCGCCACCATGCCGGCGATCAGGAAACCGCAGAACACCATCGAGGCAATCAGCGGATGCCGGTCCACCATGCGCCCGCCCAGGGAGTTGCCGATCAGGCCGACCGCGCCAAAGCCCATCAGGCACCAGCCCACCAGCGTGCCATCGAAGCCGGCCAGGCGTTCAAGAATGTCCGCCAGGTAGGTGTAGGCGGTGAACATGCCACTGAAGACCAGGATCGACAGCAACACATGGCCCTGCATCAACGGGCTGCGCAGGATCTTGAACTGCGAGCGCAACGTCACCTGCTCTTTTTTCACACGAGTGGCCGGCAGGTAGATAAACAGCAGCAGCGCCTTGGCGAATGCCACACCGGACAAAATGCCGAACGCGGTGCGCCAGCCCCACATATCAGAAATCAGCGTGCCCACGGGGATGCCGAAGACGGTCGCGCAGACAATGCCGAAACCAATCTTGGCAATCGCGCGGCCGGCATAGTCAGGCCCGACGATGTCCACCGCCGTCTCACTGGCCAATGCCCAGAACACCGGCAGCCCCAGCGCCGGGATCAACCTTGCCACGGACATGACCCAGATATTCGGTGACAGCGCCGCCAGCGCGTTGGCCAGGCCGAACATGATCAGGATCGTGATAAACAGCCGCTTACGCTCGAAGCGCGCGAAATATGCGGTAAGGAAAGGGCCAAATGCGGCGACGGTGAACGCAAACAGGGTCACCAGCAAGCCGGCCTGGGGCACGCTGACGTCCAGGTCCCGGGCGATCGCTGGCAACAGGCCAACGATGACGAACTCTGTGGTCAGCACAGTAAAACCGGCCGCCGACAGCAGCAGGATCGGAAACAACATGAATAACTCCAGAAACAGCGACGCCAACGACAGCCCGAGGGCCCGCTGACAGAGAGGAAAAAAGAATGCCAAATATTAACAGAGTGTGACCGGTTTGGGGACCGCCCCGTGCCAGCGGCGCCTAAGCGCCGGCGACTGAACGCCGCACCAGGGTAGGACACGTCCTACAGCATGTTAGACTTTGCGGTCTGCCCGGCCTCCCCTGCATGCATCGCCGTACATATTAAAAAAACTAGAGACAACTCTTTATGACTGCTGCCCCTTCCCTCCTTCATCGACTCATGCGCGTTAGCCTGGTCACCCAAATTGTCATCGGCCTGGTTGCCGGTATCCTGCTGGCGTTAGTGTTCCCCGGCGTTGCCCAATCCACTGGGTTTATCGGCAAGGTGTTCGTCTCGGCGCTGAAAGCCGTCGCGCCAATTCTGGTGTTCGTGTTGGTGATGGCCTCGATTGCCAACCATAAGCTTGGGCAGCAGACGCACATCCGGCCGATCCTGTTCCTGTACCTGCTGGGCACCTTTGCCGCCGCCGTGGTCGCCGTGATTGCCAGCACATTATTTCCGTCGTCGCTGGTACTGGCCACCCACGACGTGGCAGTGAGCGCACCGGGTGGCATCGAGGAGGTGCTGCAAAGCCTGCTGCTGAGCGCGGTGGACAACCCGGTCAGTGCGCTGATGAACGCCAACTTCATCGGCATCCTCGCCTGGGCCATCGGCATGGGTATTGCGATTCGCCATGCCGGTGACACCACGCGCACCGTGCTGGGCGACCTGTCCGACGGCGTCACATCGATCGTGCGCATGGTGATTCGCTTTGCGCCGCTGGGGATTTTCGGCCTGGTGGCCTCCACCCTGGCCACGTCCGGCTTCGGTGCGCTGTTGGGCTACGCCCACCTGCTGGTGGTGCTGATCGGCTGCATGCTGTTCGTGGCGCTGGTGATCAACCCGGCCATCGTGTACTGGAAGCTGCGCCGCAACCCCTACCCGCTGGTGCTGATGTGTCTGCGGGAAAGTGGCATCACCGCGTTCTTCACCCGCAGTTCGGCGGCGAATATTCCGGTCAACCTGGCATTGAGCAAGCGTCTGGGCCTGCATGAGGACACTTACTCGGTGTCGATTCCGCTGGGTGCCACCATCAATATGGCCGGCGCTGCCATCACCATCACGGTGTTGACTCTTGCGGCCGTGCATACCCTGGGCATCGCCATCGACCTGCCGACCGCCGTGCTGCTCAGCGTAGTCGCTGCGGTGTGCGCCTGTGGTGCATCGGGCGTTGCCGGTGGCTCGCTGCTGCTGATTCCGCTGGCGTGCAGCCTGTTTGGCATTCCCAGCGAAATCGCCATGCAGGTGGTCGCGGTAGGTTTCATCATTGGTGTGTTGCAGGATTCGGCAGAGACCGCGCTTAATTCCTCCACCGACGTGCTGTTCACCGCCGCTGCCTGCTTGGGCAAGGAAGAACAGGCAGCGTAAACCTTTCGCGCACAAAAAAGCCCGGGCGGGTTCTTGAGTGAACCCGCCCGGGCTTTTTTATGCGGCTTTAGAAAGCGGCTACTTAGAAGTTACCCATGTAATCGCGCTTGCCGACCTCCACACCGTTATGACGCAGCAAGGCGTAGGCGGTGGTGACGTGGAAGAAGAATTGCGGCAGGCCGTAGCTCAGCAGGTAGGACTGGCCGCTGAAGCGCTTCTCTTTCGGGGTGCCCGGACGGGTGACGATTTCGATGCCTTCCTTGCCGTCGATCTGCGACGCAGGGATGGTGTCGATAAACGCCAGGACCTTGGCGATCAGCGCTTGCAGGTCAGCGAAGGTGACTTCGGTATCTTCATATTTCGGCACTTCGATCTCAGCCAGGCGTGCAGAAACGCCCTTGGCGAAGTCGACAGCGATCTGCACCTGGCGCACCAGCGGGAACATGTCCGGGTACAGGCGCGCTTGGAGCAAGGCGTTTGGGTCGATGTTCTTGGCGGTGGCGTGGGCTTCGGCCTTGTTCAGCACATCGCTCAGGGCGTTGAGCATTTGCTTGAAGACCGGGAGGGAAGCGGCGTACAGGGAAATAGTCATGACAGTCTCGACAGTTGTGGCAGGATTTGAAACAGCGGCGATTATAGACATGCCCGCCACCGCTGCCGCTTGTCTTTTATTTTTTCAGGATTAGGCTAGTGGGCTCACTGCATTAGGGAAAGCGCGATGACCACCGAGCCCG
>Ga0247816_10000805_pt1 | contig 16456 bp, 11 predicted proteins | sample UWRJL209509C1_FD_179930 | JGI IMG/M metagenome (GOLD analysis project Ga0247816, IMG submission 179930) | Plant litter microbial communities from Arlington Agricultural Research Station in Wisconsin, United States - UWRJ-L209-509C-1 | ecosystem: Environmental > Terrestrial > Plant litter >...
ACCTATGAACACCGAAACTTCAGAGGAGAATCACGATGCTCGTTCATGCTTTGTTAGAGACCTAGTCCAACAAACTGGGGGCCTTGATGTACCAAGTGCTATGTATACCAGAAAAATTCCGAAAATTATTGTTCAGTTTTGGGATAATTTAGAACGTCTTCCGCCAGACGTAAGACAGTGCATTGAAACGTGGGATAAAGCGAAAGACCAGGGAATTGAGCGACTGCTTTTTGATAAGGAACGAGCAGATGATTTTATTTATCAAAAATTTGGCTTAAGGCATAAACAAGCATTTGACAAATGCTACCATCCAGCAATGCAGTCAGACTTCTTTAGACTCTGTTATATTTCCGCGGAGGGAGGGTGCTATATCGACACTGATGACGTTTTTACAGGCTCTCAAATCCAAAGCCATTTTAGCGACGGGCGATTGAAAATTCAGCCTCTATGCTATGATACGGCGACGCAAACAATGGTGCCCCCATCGATCTTCACGAAACCGGGAACGAACGCCTCTAGTTGGATTTTCTATTTTAACAACAATCCGCTAATTGCCGAAAGCGGTCATGCAGTGATCGAGCATGCGCTTGAGCAAGCTATGATATCGCTTGAAAAAAATGCAATTAACAGCTTACCAGAAATCCAATCGACGACTGGCCCCGGAAATCTCACAAAATCTATTTTTAATGTTGTTACAGATAATGATGAAAATAAACATACACTGGTAGTATTATCTAACTGGCAAGATACTGCCGAAAGTAAATGGGAACTAAGTTATAGAAATGATGCTAGGAACTGGAGACTCTCGAATCGTCAAGAATACGGTGAACTTTAAAACCATAATTTATCTTATTTTATGAAACATGCCTCTCCCTGGTCTGCAATCTCAAAGTTTTTATTTGGCATCGCGTTGCGGTGTAGAAGGCTAATACCCTCCAATAAATGTCAGGCATTTGGAACCTTAAATACTATTGATAAGCCTAGAATAGAGCGAATTTATGTTATCAATTTGAATCGCCAACCGATGCGCTGGTCAGAAATGGAAAAAGAACTTAAGTATTTGCCCAATTATAATGGAAATACATTTTGGAATCTTACTGAAAAATATGCCGCGGTAGACGCTAAAAATTTTTTGGAAGATTGTATCGAAGATGACGATATTGATCCATATTATACACTAGGTGATCAATTATTTGTCGAGCCTCAACCGCAAGCATTACCTACAATTATGCAGCTTAACTTTCCGATTCAGATGAGTCGACCTGAAGTTGCGGTTGCAAAATCACATATTGGCATCTGGCGGCAGGTCGCTAAAAGTAATTACGATTATGTACTCATTCTTGAGGACGATGTGTGGTTTCGGCCCGGATTTGCAAAAAGTATGGATCGAGCCTGGGCTGAGATAACGACTGATACCGATTGGGGAACAAGATTCGATATTCTCTATTTGTCATATGAGGAGGTGAAGCACGGCGCACCGAAAATCTTTCTGTCAAATGAGATATTCCAACCAATTCGTGGGCTTTGGAATCTCTCTGGCTATGTTATTTCCCGTTGGGGCGCGGAGAAACTCCTTCAACTTTTGCCTTGTCGCGGCCCAATTGATTTATGGCTAAATCACCAGTTTAAAGTTATAGACGTTCGTGCAGTGAGAAAATCTCTAATTAGTCAACGTCCAGATTTTGGATCCACTAACTCATATTCGATACTCCCCTCTCTTACAAAAATAGGCGCTATTAATAGTGAGGGAGCTGCCTTATTTCACACTCGACCAAGTGAGCAACCTGTATTTGTATTTGGGCCTAGAGGTTCTGGGTTGACGTCCATTGCAATGGCTCTTTCGATGCTTGGATATAGGTGTTGTAGCGATCTTCAAACCCTCCCATTTTCTGAGCTTGAGTTATTGCTTGAAGGAAATACTATTCGAATTTTTAATGCATATGTGAACATTGGCTCCTTAGCACATGAGGTTCGAATGCTTAAAAAACAGTATCCTCAGGCGAAGTTCATTGTTACCACTATTACTACTAAAGTTCCAAATGATGATGACGTGAAATTAATAGGAGAACTTTCTGACATTAACGTCGTTGAAATTGACATAGATTCACCTAAAAAATGGCAGTTGGTTTGCGAGCACCTAAGATGTGCTCCACCAATTTCTTCTTTTCCTGAATTGATTGATGTTGGCCAAAGACAGCTCATCTCCAAGACAATTGAGATTGACAAATTATTAAGTTCTGAAATACCAAAGCGTGATAGGTCGCCTTGGATAATTGAGCAGCGACAATCATGGAATGGCATCCACTGCATATCGCCAGAAATAGGAGTAAAAGCCAAAATAACCAATGATTGTTTTAAATCAATTGACCCTCATCGGTGGTATTCTAGAGAGGATACTTTCACTGATAACCTAGCGTTATTTCGCCCCTCCAACATTAAATTACATTGTGAAGGGCTTGCGTTTAATATTAAAAAAGAAAATCTGGGAGTTCGCGGCTATAGTGCTGCTGCATTAACCAGTAATAAAAAATACCTGTATGGACGATTTGAGACAACTATCAAAGTATCAAATGCCCCAGGTGTCATAACCGGTTTTTTTCTTCATCGAGATTCGCCGAGGCAAGAAATTGACATTGAAATTGCGGGTAATCAAACAGATCGCCTTCTAGTGAATGTATTTTATAACCCTGGCGGGGATGGAGCTAAGTTTGACTACGGCTATAGAGGTGCGGCCACTTCAATAGAACTGGGCTTTGATGCATCTGAGTCTTATCATCAATTTGCGATTGAATGGGGACCTAACGAAATCCGATGGTTTGTAGATAATCGACTAGTGCATGCCCGAGGAGAGTGGCAACCAACGCCTATACCCCACTTACCAATGTCGCTTCATGCAAATTTTTGGCCATGCCGATCCAAAGAGCTTGCGGGACAGTTGGTTGATCGGAAGCTTCCTGCGAGCACATTTATAAAATCTATAACAGTAGAAGCAAATCAATACCAACTCTAATATCCTTATGAATATACTTTCTTATAATCCTGGCCATGACGGTGCGATAGTTTATCTTAAAGAGGGTAAACTAATGTTTTCTATTGAGGCAGAGAAAAATTCAAATTGGAGACACTCGCCAATTTGTAGTCGTGACGTTTTCGATGCACTCAATAAAATCGACGAAATTCCTGATATAATTTGTACAGGGGGCTGGTGGCCACGAGATCACTACGAGTACTTAAACGGTTCGCGTGTTCAGTACCGTGGAGTTTCGAAGAAAGATGTAATCATAGATCAACACCTACTGTTGGGAAAGTCGGCCCATTATTTCTCTTCTTCCCATGAACGATCGCACTTGCTATGCGCTTTCGGCATGTCTAGTATGCCGAAGAATTCTCCATGCTATGCGTTAGTATGGGAGGGCGAAATCGGCGCCTTTTATGAGATTGATTCCGGCTTGAACATAACACTTCTCGCCGACGTCTTAAATCAAGTGGGTAATCGCTTTGCTCAACTTTATGGCCTCGCCGACCCAACTTTCCCTAAGGACGGAGCTTTTCCTCGGGTAGAGGACCCGGGAAAACTCATGGCATTGGCTTCATTTTCAAATCGACATGTACCATTAGCAGAAGAAACGAAATTGCTCGATTTTTTGCTGAACGGGCCGCGGCGAGAATTGAGTGCATATCCAGATATTGCGAAATCAAGGCACTATAACGTTGGGTTGGACGATCCAGAATTTAGGAATTTTGCAGGTATTTATAGTGAAAAAATCTTCGACATTTTTTACCAGTACGCAAAAACGAATATGAGAAAAGGATTACCACTATTAATAGTGGGTGGATGTGGGTTGAACTGCGATTGGAATACCAAATGGAGGGAGACCAATCTTTTCCCTGAAGTGTTCGTGCCACCAGTTGCCAATGATTCAGGCTCGGCGATCGGGACTGCAATCGACGCTCAATTCCACTTTACTGGCAACCCTAAAATTGAGTGGAATGTGTATTCAGGCTTATGCTTCGACATGAATGATTCTTTCGACGTGATGCAATATGATATTTATGAAGCTGATAATGCGATGATTGCCGATATGCTTGCAAACGATCTTATTCTTGGCTGGGTAAATGGGAAATATGAGATTGGACCTCGAGCACTTTCTAATCGATCAATCCTGGCGGCCCCATTCAGTGAAAATACCCGGATAAGAATAAATAGAATTAAACAACGCGAGCAATTCCGACCGGTAGCTCCTGTTTGTTTGGAAGCGGACGCTGCGCAATGGTTTGGTTGCGAATACCCAAGTCCATATATGCTTTATACATTTAATGCCAAGACAGACGCATTGGCAGCTGTGACGCACGTAAATAAAACGGCTCGCATTCAAACAGTATCATCGTCGACCAACAATAGCATGTTCAATTTACTTTTAGCATTCAAGGCACTTACCGGTTTTGGTGTCTTGTGTAATACTTCATTAAACTATAATGGCAGGGGCTTTATAAACAAAATAAATGATCTTTCTACTTATACCATTGAGCATAACCTAGATGGCTTTGTAGTGGAAGGGCGATGTTACATACTAAAGTCGTCAGGTTATTATCTGGCCTACATGAAGAAGGGAACCAACGAAAGCAAAAGAATAAAGGATTAGTTTGGAACATCAAAATAAGTGGCTATGCTAATTGCTTCCCTTTTCGTATAATTAAGCTATAAACATAAATTAGCATTTCCCATCAATGGAGCCGAATTCAGTTGAGCGCTTATTCTGTTTAATGACGAAAACAACAAATAGTCATAGATGATAGGATTTAAACGATATTAAGGGCAACATCACCCCTATGTTAATGTTAGCTTTATTCTATCAATATAAATATATAACTCAAATCCTTTTTTTTCAGTTAAATAATTAGGTTGGTAACTAGTTGCATGCTAATGAAATGCGCAGGCAACAACTATGGGCTAATATAAAAGATAATTCATAGAAGAGAGAGTATAAGAGAAATATACGAATTGTTGCACAAGTCTTACTCTTAAAGAGGTTCCACCAGATATTTTTCATAATTAAAGGTTATAAAACATTAATAATCGGCAGATGGTTTACACAGATTTTTCTGATAGGTCATGTTTTATGATACTACATCGACCTGCCTCAGTTTGCTGATTACCTGCTTTTCAGCAAACACAAGGCACCGGCGCAGTTTACTTTATTGGCTGCTCCTTAATAAATATTTATGACGTCAATTATACCAAAATATCTATGGTGTTAAAAATTCACTGTATAATAGCTTTACGTATTTTAAAGCTCTAATTATAAATTACTACTATTAGTTTGTAGATTAATCTATCTATTGATGCCGATTTTAATCCTAATAAAAGGCTAGTTTCAAATTTATTTTTTGCTATCCATAAATTAATGTTTATGCATAATATTAGTTGGGGGGCAAACACATCCTTATAATTAATATGAATGAAATAGTTATTACGAAAAATGCAAGATGCACAAATAAAAAATGTCTGAAATGCGCATAGGCAGTTGAAGCATTACAGCTAAAAAAATGAAGCATTTGGTTGATTAAAAATATCATACTTAGGTAGTAAATAAATCACTAATAATGGAGAAGCTGACGTCTCCTTTATTGTATTGACCAGATAACGCAAAAGCGAACTTAAGTAATAAAATTTACTCGGAGCTAATCAATGTGACCACAGAATATATGATCCATAATATACAAAAAGATAACAGAGCTTGTATCCCGCAAAAAAAAGCTAATTAAATTAGCATATTCCAATATATTTACTAACATTTGTAGCTATCATATTTATTTAGGAAAAAATCATAAACATGATCCATTCACAAATAAATGAAACTTAAGTTAGTTTGTCACGTTAGATAGTCGTATAATGCATAAAATATATTATTAATATAATTGCACTATATAATAATAATAGCGTTACTTTAACATAATCATACATACCATGATCATAGAAAAAGAATTTAACAACGCCTTTTCAAATACAATTAGCCCATTTAAAGAAGTAGTTGCTTACGAAGCATTGTGGGCACAAAATAAGGCGACCTTTAAGACCTTATCAGAATTATTTAAAGGCAATCCAGGAAGCGTTCCCTCCGATTTTATACAAGACATTTCGGATATTTATAAGGATCTATATCCCAAGGTGAAAAACCTAATAGTTAATAAGGATTTTAATTATAAAACTAATATTCTTATTAACAAAACTTTAGACTACCCCATAGCATTAAAAGATGCAGCTGAGCCGGTTGAGATCCTCTACTATTCAGGAAATCTAAATTATTTGCAAACCAGGTCTGTTGCAATTGTAGGATCGCGTAATCCGTCAACTGAAGGACTTATGAGGACTAAAATTATAAGCCAACGATTAGTAAAAGATGGCTTTACAATTGTTTCAGGATTAGCTAAAGGCGTAGATACTATGGCGCATGAATCAGCCATGGCTGTTGGAGGAAGAACAATTGCTGTCATAGGTACTCCATTAAATAAAGCTTACCCTAAAGAAAATGCAGGTATGCAAGAGTTTATTGCACTAAATCATCTTTTGGTGAGTCAGGTGCCTTTTTATAGATATAGTCTACAATCACCTTTGGGTAATAGACTTTTTTTTCCAGAGAGAAACAAAACTATGTCAGCGCTAACTGAAGCAACTATCATAATTGAGGCTAGTGATACTTCAGGTACATTGATACAAGCTAAGGCTGCAATACAACAGCGCAGAAAGCTTTTCATACTAGATAGCTGCTTTAATCATTCTGACATTAAATGGCCTGCTAAATTTGAAAAAGCGGGTGCTATTAGGGTTAAAGAATATAGCGATATTATAAGTATACTTGGTAAGCAACAAGAGACCTTATTATAGATGGGATATAAGGCTATAAAGATTGACGAACTTACAATAGATGACCATTATCATCTTGGAAGTGATGACAAATGTTATTACCTTATGGAATACACTAAAGGAGCGGGATACCGCACTCCAGAGAATAGTCATATTCACAACTTTAAAAAGTTAATGACACAGAAAGGTAAGAGCGATTGGCATTATAAAACCGAAGCTATCGAAATAATAGCAAAACTGTTCCGCTCCATCTATATACCAATGTTGAATTTAGAAGAGTGGACATTAATTCCAATTCCTCCCTCAAAATGTATTGAAGATCCACTTTATGACGACAGAATGACCAAACTACTTAAACGATCCTGTCTGGGAATGGCATGTGATATAAGGGAAGTGATTCTTACTATCGAAAGTAGAGAGGCTTCACACACTAGTAGTAGTCGAGCCAGTGTTGCCGAAATACGAAACAACCTTTTTCTCGACCAAGATCAAGTTGATGAACTAAGAATGAACATTATACTTTTTGATGATGTATTAACTTCTGGAGCTCACTATCTTGCTTGCAAAAATATTATATTAGAAAAGTATCCAGATGCCAATATCTACGGAATGTTCATAGCACGAAGAGTCTTACCCAATGTTACAGATGATTTTGATGACTGGGATACTTTCTAGTGTCAAGGCGACAATTCTAATCACTCTTTCAAGAAGTTTCCCGACCTGGTCGACTAGGGAAATGAGCTGACACCTGAAGAATCTGGGTAAGTTACATCGCCTATATCGACACTCAGCATGGTGTATTAGAGATTCTGGACGATGTTGACCCCACTAGAATGTGCTTGAATAATGGGATGTCTGATTGGTAAAGCCTGACATTCCGGCGCATACTGACCCCCTTGATTTCAAGTAATTGCTCGTACCGGAACATGTTTACCCCTTTAAATTTAGCAGTTGACCTAACCATTTACCCGCGGCGTCATATTCATTTTGTTTACCAGCGTAGGCTATGTCACCTGATATGATTATCCCGTCTGCGTTTTGTTTATCGAGCTGAACTACATAGTCATGTGCATCCGCTAGTAATTGCTCTTTTACATCATCATGGATATACATGTCACCACCCTTTTCTTGGCCAAAATGTATATCGGATAAATGAACGTAGATAAGAGACCTTGATTTTTAATTTGGTTACTAATTATCTATAATTATATTAATATTAGTTATAAACGATGCTATTGTTCAATTTTCTTTATCATCAATGATATTATAACAATTATTTACAAGAATACTTCCACTTTGGAAACAAGCATTTCTTTTGAACATCCTTCTAAATGCATCGATTTTCCCTAATCATATTGAGTGGATTAATATCGGTCGTATATTAAAAAAGGGTAAAATAATGATAATGACTTAACGAATGCCTTTGTTTTCGTGTAGCACTTCACCCAGGCTTACAGTTTCAAGACTTATCTGTACAGTCCCTTTATTTGGAACCAGTTTTGATGTCCGTTAATGAACTCAGTCGTTCGTTTGAAGGATGCGTTCAGCAATTTTAGTTTTCCAGTGCCAACCATTTGTAAAGGATATAATCATTTTCCAGAGTCAAGACTATGGGAATGGCCAGATCGGATACTTGAACTGCCCAAGCCACATATTGTAAAGCGTTGAAGATTTTCAAAAAATTAGAAAAAATGTAATCGACCTGGGATTCGAAACCGTGTACGAGTGCGTGGCGGTTAAGCTCGTCGTTGATTGCCAGATTCGTTCGCAGTAAGCAGCCCTATTTTTGCAATGCTGTCCTTGCTCTATAATTTTCGTTCTAATCAACCAGCCATCTTGATGACAGGTCGTTTTCAACTTGTTTTCACTTAGCCTCATCTAATATTGATTAATTATAACTTCCATTAATATTTTTGGGAATTGATAGCTGAATCGATACCTTGTACAACCAAACTATACAACTATGGCCAAAGAAAGCGTTCTCAGCAAGGCTGAAAAAGAGTCCTTTCAAATCGAAAAATTCATTTTTCATATCATTTTTAAAGATGATTTTCAACCTGAATATTTGGAGGAAGTAACACTGAATGAGGCACAGGAAATGTTCTTCAAATCCCGTTTCTCGGAGATTTCCGAAGGTACTCAATTCATTTTTCCGGATAAATCGCGTGCGCCGCTGTACCGGCAATGCGTGGATATATTGGCAGATCCGGGCCTGAATTTCATTGAGACATCCAAAAGGATTACATATGATTTTCTTAAAAAGCACGTCAAAACTACTACTGATGGAGTGTTTATCACTGCATTAGTTAGTGTTAGTGATACCCATACATTGGTTTTCTTGCTTAAACTGGATCACACAAAAGTATATCAATACAAGAAAAATAAAAAAAACAAGGCCTTACTGGAGGAGATCAAGGATACCTTTTCGGAAGACAAAAGGGCGATCCAGAAAGCTGCGATTGTTGATGTCAGCGATCATTACAAATGGGATGTCTTGGTTAAAGACCGCTCTGCGGCACAGATGGACAGCGGGATCACGGACTATTTCAGACGTTTTCTAGATGTGTCCGAACTGGAGACGCCTTCCAAACTGACTGAGCTTGCGGTTAGGGTTGCGACCCGCTGGGCGAGTGGTAACATCGGTGACCTAGACCCTGATCAGGATCCATCGGCTTACAAGAGCCGCGCCATTAGTTACCTGAAAAGTTCAGATAAATTCGATAGTGATGAGTTCATTAATTTCATAATATACGATAAAGACCCCAAACGTAGGGAAATCCTACGCGAATCACTAAAAACATTAATGGATGAAATGGGTCTAAGTGGACAATCTTTCCGCCCTAATACAGGAACTCTGACTAAAAGCCAGACAAAGAGCGTTAGGGAAACCGCAGAACAGGTCAAAATCGAATGGCAGGGTGAGGCGGTAGAGTCCAATGTATACATACCTAATGAGCCCGATGAAGATGGTTACTTTACGATTACAATTAAAACCACTCAAATTAATAACTTAGATCGCTTTAAATAATCTCATGACGCTATATCTTGAGAATCTGGCTTTGTTGAAAGATCTTGCCGAGCAGGCAGTGCTTGTAGAGGAGAAATGGGGTCATCTGAAACTTTCTGGAAATGCCTTGCCAGATCTAATTTATAAATACAACGGCCTAAAAACCGGTTTTGGGACTTTGGGGTTTAATAATATTTTGAGCCTAACGGTCAACGGTAATCCCGTTCCGGCAGACGACTTAGAACTCTATGAAAAGGTCACAGTAGCAGATTGGTCGATTAATTTAAATAAGCTTCCGATAATCAGCAAAAAAAATTCTGATGGATGGTATTATAACATTTTCCTGAAAACGCAGAACTGCACGGAATGGTTGAAGGCAAGTAACCCGCTGAGTAAAAAACATCCTTTTAACGAACTCAGTCCCCTGAGAATCATTGCGGATGATTTGACAGAAACTTTCGGAGGTGTTGGGCTCCAGTTCCTAAGTCCTACAAAGCAGACCTTGAAGGCTTTAACTCCGGCAGAGCTACAGGCGCATGCTGCGATAAAGCTTCCGTCCAGTCAAGCTTTACGGGAACATACACATTTCATTACTAATGAAGAGGTAGAAGTAAACCCTACAGCTTTTCATGTGTATGGAGGTAATGCTCTTGACATCAAAACTGTTTTTCTGTACAAGGCTTGCCAAGTACTTTCCCTCTACTTGTTAAATGAATATTACAGCAACGACAAAGTGGTGATTGATGGGATCAAGCGGGTAGTACTGAAACTTGATGACGGATCGGCTTCTGTGTCTGAAAAATTCTACCGAGAGCTGCTGGCCCTGGTAAGCTGGATCTATGAAGACCGAGTGAGTGTTAGGAGAAAGCTTTTCAATGAGCGACTGAGCCTTGATCGCGATGAGAGCGACACACTATTAAAGGCTTTGATTAAAAATATTAGCAGCGGGGCGGCGCAGGCGAAGGAGCGCTATAATTTTGTAATTATTGACCGTAAAGATGCATATGTCAAGGAGCTGAAAGAATTGCTGAAGGACATCCGAACGCAATCTGAACTGTATTCGGGCAAGATTAGGGCTTTACTGTCCAATTTCTTGCGTGATTTGCTGGCGGCGATTGTTCTCGTCGGTTTTACGCTCTTCACTAAGTTTACAGAAAATGCCAAGCTTGTGAACCAGGACCTTTTGCAGTATGTGTTTTATAGTTTGACGGTTTATTATTTAATTTCAATTTTGATGCAAAGTCTAGTGGATATCACTGATATTCAAGTTTCTAAGAGGGAAATAATCTACTGGAAGAATGCCACCAAAGAATTGTTGCCTGAAAAGGAATTCAAGGATCATATTAATAAATCCCTTAAAGGCAGGCAGCGCTCACTCCAAATCATTTACCCAATCATTGCGGCATGCTATTTGGCGGTTGCGTTTGCCTGCTTCAAGTACCCAGTCATCTTTAAATCATTAAGTATTAATGCTCCATTTGTAAAGCCGAATTCCACCGTTAAGCCCATGAAGGGTTACATAAAAGTTAGAATTGAGGTCAATCAGACAACTCCTGCCGCTCCTGTTCCAACCTCGAAATCAGGATTATTAAAGGATAGATCGATTGGAGAAAGCCAGAATAGAAAACTGCCATTAATCCTCAAAATGGACTAAAATCTAGCTTTGTCTGATCTCTCGTAGGTTGGTTCTGTTGCTCGGGAATTGCAAACATTGCGTACGATGACTTTCTACCAACAAGTGACGGGAGATAGGATATCTTTAAATAACAGAAGTGGTTGCTTAATATATTCCAGTGAAACAGGCAAATGGTATACCCCTAGAGAGTTTGTTGAATCTGATGAAAAGTTGTTATACTTGGAAAGGGTAACGGATTATCATAATTTCAGCACCTTTTATTTACCCACCGGATTTCATTAGTGGAATGAATGTGGCCGGATTTATGGAAATAAACGAGCACGGAATTGTCGTGAGCCTCTAGATAAAGACCTACGGTTTCGTATTGCTCCTATTCACGGGATCTGCATTATGAAATTCTTTGCCTGGAAGGACCGGAAATACAAAACGGATAAAGATGCTAAAGACCTGGCTTTTATCCTGTCGAATTACCTGGACTTGAAAGAGGATCTTTTATTCGATAAATACATTGATATCGCTACCGATGAAAGTTATGATACCATTATTTCTGCCGGCCGTGATCTGGGCAGCGATGTTAATGAAATCCTTTTTACCAACGCCGTTGTGCTCAACCAAGTTCGCACCATCATCGAAAATGAATTAATAGATGAAGAGGAGTGTTTACTTGCCAGAAAGATGGCTTCAGCTACGCAATTCAGCTATGCAAAGTTCTACTCGGCATTGAAAAGTATACTGGCGGGCATCAATGACCCACGATCAATAGCGTAGTATGCAACGCAACTCAATCTTGATGAAGGTCATTTGAGGCTATTCTATAATGCACATTATGGAAAGACATTGGGTGTACAACTTAATGAATACACGTTTTCAGCAACAATTACATATCATCTAACAACTCTGTAAATGTGAGTAAAGATATTTCTTACCGACTAGATTCCTACGTAAATTGCATTGTCAATCAGGGAATTGACCACAAGCAGTTTACGAATATGAATACATTTAAAAAAGGAGATGCTTTTGAAGCCAGATCTTACAGGGTAATTGACCGGGCATTACACAATTTAAAGTTGGGTGTGATTCCGGAGTGTTGCAGGGTTTTCGCAAAGAAAGGATACTATTCCAAAGACCGGGAATCTAATATTATCTTTGACCTTAGCATTGAAGTCTGGCTTCCGGGGGCATTAAATTATTCCTGGCTACTGCTATTTGAATGTAAGGACTTAAACCATAATGTTCCTGTTGATGATCTTGAAGAATTTAAAAACAAGGTATCGCAGGTATCCCGTGCAGCTAAGCTGGTATTTCTGAGCACAACACCACTATCCCGGGGTGCTATGACATTTGCCCAAAATAACCAATTCACGGTCATCCAGGTGGATGAAAAAGACAATGACACAGTTATTTTATACAATTCCAAAAAGAAACCTGACCTATCCACAGATACCGATTTCCTGAGTATCCAAGAAGAGCTGCGGGAGCTATCGGAAATCCAGAGTTTCCTGTTTTCCGATCTCAAAAACAAAGATTTCAACTGGAACGAGCTGCTGGAGAAATTTCTGAAGCATGCCTTGGCCGGTAACCTCAACGAGGAAGGAACGGGTGAAACGCCGATCATTGGACTGGAACGCTTGTCATCAAAACACATCGTTCATATGACTTCGCGAATCCTGGATGACTTCGATCCCAATATACAAAAGCACTACTTCGCACTAAATCTGGATAGTTTTATTTCATACTTGAAAGATCGCTATGGTTTAACGGTCATTATTGACCAGACGATTTCTGATCAAAAAGGCAGGGTGATTAAGGGGTTAATTGACCTGAAGAATAAGACCATCGCCATAGACCGTTCCATCGCTGAAGGCGAAAGGTTTGCCTTTGTGCTGCTGCATGAAGTTGCCCATTACTTTCTACATACAGGATTGCAGATGAATCAGCAAACTTATGATAACCTCTCAGACTCTGATTACAATGCGGCAATTGGGAACCATGAACTGGTCAACGAGCGGCACTGGATGGAATGGCAGGCCAATCATTTTGCAGCCTGTATACTTATGCCGGAGTGGGTTGTGAAATTTCGGTTGATCGTATTTCAGACAACAAACTATATCCGCAATAAGGGATCGATCTACGTGGATGCTGCACCGGAAAACATTCAACTTTTTAAAGTTACCATTGATAATTTGGCAACCTATTTCGGAGTCAGTTTCTCGGTAATGGAGTACCGTATGGCAGATTTGGGCATCATTTGTTACGCAAGCGGGGTCAGAAGGCCAAGCATAGCCTTTACCGGTAAATTAAAAGAGGCCAAATCAATCAGCCACATCTTCAAAAAAATGGAGTTTAAGATAAGTGATCAAGTCGATGATTCAGTAGCTGATGAAGAAGCTCCTTTTTAAATTCAACTGATATTAATGAAAGATAACTCTTGGCGTATTTATTTTTTCTACCACTACGCAGTATCCTACCTCGCAGAGCATATTAGCGTTTAATTTTTGCGCACACCTTGATTTACTTAATATTTAGGTTCCATTTTTAAATTAGTTGGGGCAAGAAAAAGTGCTATCCACAAACTGAATGCGATTGCCAAAATCCTCCACGATATTCAATGTATCTTGAACTTGAATAAGCATATGACACAGACAGGTCATATGCTTCAGTAAAATTCTCACGAATAATATGCAGAGCCCTTGCAAGGTTAACCGATTTTTTATTCCTTTAACTAGCCGAGGCTCCGTTTAATGCAGATAAATCACCACTGTCTAAAATCAAATCTGTAGCTTTAATCAAATCATCTAATTGTGCAATATTAGTTGCGCTAGCTATAGGAGCGGTAATACCCGGGTTACTCAATACCCAAGCGATAGATACCTGCGCACAATTACTATTATGTTTTAATGCTACTTTATCTAGCGCTTCTAATATTGAAAAACCCCTTGGTGTAAGGTACTTTTCTACAAAACCACTTCTTTTACTAGCAGAAAGGTCAGTAGCGCTCCTATATTTCCCTGTCAAAAACCCGCTCGCCAATGAAAAATAAGCAATAACTCCTAATGAACGCCCCGTGGTAAGGTGCTCAATGTTTTTTTCAAACGCTTCCCTGTCAAATAAATTGTACTCAGGTTGAAAAGTTTCATATCGTGGTAGATTACCCATTTTACTAACTTCCAACGAATCCGCCAGTCGCTCTGGCGTAAAATTGGATGCACCGATGATTCTTATTTTACCTGCAGCAATCAACGTTTGGTATGCCTCTAGTGTTTCTTCTATAGGTGTGTCGAGATCATCATAATGAGACTGATAAAGATCAATATAATCTGTTTGCAGGCGCTGCAGAGAACTCTCTACCGCCGAAATAATATACTTTTTACCTAGGCCTTTTCGCTCCTTACTTAATTCCGCTCCGACTTTAGTAGCCAATATAATCTGATCTCTTTTTCCTGATTTTTTTAACCATTTACCTATTACCGTTTCAGATTCGCCACCTTCAAGCCCATCAACCCATGCAGAATAAACATCTGCAGTATCTATGGCGTTAAAACCATTGTCAACAAAGTGATCCAATAATCTGAAAGCCATTGCATCATCTGTTGTCCATCCAAAAATATTTGTACCAAATACCAAAGGAGAGATTGCGATCTCTGACTTACCTAATTTTCTCTGTATTCTCATTTTTATATTTTTAATTGCTCGAATCTACCTTATTACCAAACTACCGCCCAGACAATAAATAAAAATTGTAATTTTGTTCCACATAAATGAACTTATGATACATTCTGTAAAAAAAGCATTTGACATTCTGGAGTACATCTCAAATAATGGCAACATGGTGCGATTAAATGATGTAGCGCAGGCGATGGAACTCAATAAGACTACTGTTCACAATTTCCTGGATACGTTAAAGCAAATGGGGTATCTTGAACAGGATGAATTGAGTCCAAGATATCGCATTACCTCTAAGATCCAGTGTCTCCATGCGCCGGATATTTCTTCAGAAATCCTGAAATCAGAACTTCGTCCAATACTGCAACAAATTACGGAGAGCACAGGAGAATCTACATATCTCGCTGTGCAGATGGGTTCGTTCTACAGACATGAGTTGAAATCTCTACCTAACAGGACACTGCGGATTACCTTAAACATGGGAAAGGAATATGAAATGGGTACAACTGCTATCGGAAAAGTATTTCTAGCCAATTCTGAATACTTGCAAATTGCCCAGAAAAAATACAAGGGTGAAACAGAATATTTGGATTTAAAAGATGAGCTTGATACAATTAGAACTAATGGTTATGCGTTGGACGTTCAGCAATATGATCCTGATTTAAATTGTGTAGCTGTCCCATTATTTTATCAGCGTAAGATTATTGCAGTTCTTTGCGTGTCTGGGCCTTCTTACAGGTTTGGACAAGTCCAGTTCCATCAAGCGATAGATATCATCACTCAAGCGTTAAAAAACTTGACCCAGTATACAATCAAGATATCCACCAAGAACCATACGCCTGTAAACTCAACAAAAGCAAAACGGGAATGATCTTGATGACCATTCCCATTTCAAATTAACGCTTTCACTGCTTAGAGTTTAACCCTGGCCGTTTATTTCGTGGAACTATTTTCTATCTGCAAAGTTATTTTGGCAGTGTTGAAAGGAAACCAAGTACATCATTTCCAATCTCTCTGCTATTTGTCTCTAATGCAAAATGACCAGTATTATAGAATTTCACAATTGCTTTAGGTAAGTCTTTCTTATAAGCAGTTGCTCCAGCTGGTAAAAAGTATGGATCTTTGCTTCCCCATACTGCCAAAAACTTTGGCTGAAACTTTCTAAAATATTCCTGAAACTGGGGATACAGGGCAACATTTGTCCTATAGTCCTTTACAAGATCCAATTGGATATCAATGTTTCCTGGGCGATCTAAAAAATGCTGATCTAAGGTGTAACTTTCTG
>Ga0247816_10000806_pt1 | contig 16452 bp, 18 predicted proteins | sample UWRJL209509C1_FD_179930 | JGI IMG/M metagenome (GOLD analysis project Ga0247816, IMG submission 179930) | Plant litter microbial communities from Arlington Agricultural Research Station in Wisconsin, United States - UWRJ-L209-509C-1 | ecosystem: Environmental > Terrestrial > Plant litter >...
TGTAAAAGAAAACATGAACATTTATATCGATGACAATGGCGGAGAAGACACAATTCAACCCGAATACGTCGCTCATATTATCGATAAATTAGCCAATAAAGATGCGATTTTTACCGTAGATACCGGAATGACATGTGTCTGGGGAGCTCGTTTTATTAAAGGAACCGGAGAACGAAAAATGCTGGGCTCTTTTAATCACGGATCGATGGCAAATGCAATGCCAATGGCTATTGGTGCAGCTCTCGCACACCCCGAAAGACAGGTTATTGCCATGTGTGGCGATGGCGGTTTGTCTATGTTATTGGGTGATTTAGCAACCATTCATCAATATAATATTCCTATCAAAATTATTGTTTTTAATAATCGCGCTTTGGGAATGGTAAAACTCGAAATGGAAGTTCAGGGATTGCCAGATAACGAAACGGATATGACTAATCCTGACTTTGCTTTAATAGCTCAGGCAATGGGGTTTCAGGGTGTAAATGTGCATAAACCCGAAGAAGTTGAAGGAGCAATTGAAAATGCATTCCGACACAATGGTCCCGTTTTATTGAATGTCTTTACAAATCCAAATGCATTGGCAATGCCTCCAAAAGTAGAATGGGAACAAGTAATAGGCATGGCAAAATCTATGACACGATTAATGCTGGGCGGTAAAATGGATGAAGTTTTAGATACCGTTAAATCAAATTATAAACATTTGAAAGAAGGCTTTTAAAAGGTTCAAAGTTGCAAAGCAACAAAGGTTCAGAGGTTTCAAAGTATAGCAACTTTGTCCCTTTGAACCTTTGTTGCTTTGTACCTCAAAAGTCACTCTTTCGTAACAACAATCGAAGCTTTAAAACCTGCAGCAAGATTGTTCCAATAATCATTGGTTATTAAGGCTCCTTTATCATCGTAAACCTGAATTTCTGCAGTGTTTCCTCCCAATGTTCCAATGTTTAAGGCTTCAAAATCGAGTTTATTAAAACCATTAACAAGGTCGATTTTTACCTGTTTAAAGCTGGCATCCAAAAATAATTGATTTGCAATAACTCTATCATTGGATGAAACTCTGACCAAATCTCCATCAATGGCACCAAAATCCCTGAATTTTACAATAAAATATTCTGATTTGGTTCTGAAATCTCCAAGGGAAATGTTTTTCTTAACCAATTCTCCCCTTCCTTCTTTTAGTCCGGCATCTTTTAAGGCTTTATCCAGTTCTTTCTCCATTTTGGGCACATAACGATCGCCGGGATTGGCAAAATCAGTTTCTGTAGACATGGTGAATTTACTTTTTTCTTCTCCAATCTGAAATTTTGATTTTGGAGTTATACTTGTATTCTCAAAAACGTTGGGTGTCTTTATACTCGGAATATCTGAATTTTCTCCCTGAGGATCTTTTACTTCAGGAATTTTCTTTGGCTTTGCACTAAACTTTGGTGCAGGAATACTTTTGTATTTAGTACTAAATTCAGTTTGTGCCGACATTGCTGCGGCAGTAAAAAATAATATGAAAAATAAAATATGTTTCATTGAAATAGTATTATCGAATCGGCTTTTAAAATTTTACAAACCCAAAAGTAGCTTCACAAAAATAGCATAATTTAGTTAGGCACTACAGCTTTAAGATTTTTATAACAATATATTAGGCTAATTTTTAGAATCAAAAAACCTGCCAAAAAAAAGCGATCGTAATTTTACTCTCTCAAATTATATAAATAAAAAAATCCGACTCATTTTCATAAGTCGGATTTGTTATTCTCTTTTAATCTTTAACAATTACGGCTGTTAGTGTAGAAACATCTAAGGTTTTATTTGCACTAAAATTCAGATGAACATAATCAGAATAAGTAACTCCGGCTTCCAAATAATCTACATACGTTATTCGTTGAAACACCTCACCGTCAGTGCTTTTTGCAGTGAATTTAACAGAGAACGTTCCTTGCTCATAAACACTATAGGATGTTTTTGAAGTGTTTTTTACATCAAAATCTATGGCGAGATAATCACCATAAAGTTGTTTTCTTGTTATGTTTAAAGAAAAATCGGCTACATTAAATGCTGCATTATTTGATGGAATAATTTCGTCATCGTGACTTGAACTGCAATTAATAAATAGTAACGACATTGCTACTAATAGCACAATACTGCAAATTGGTTTTAGGAAAGATAATTTTCTCATAGCTAAAATATTAGATTTTATTTTTCTTTATAATTTTTTTAATTGCCTTAAAGAAATAGACAATAGTCTATATTATTTTACAATAATAGACAAAATCCTATATTAATAAAACTAAATTGTAAGAATTATTTTATTTTAACGTAATGAGAAATTATTTTTTTTAAGAAAGTACCAAAATAAAATTTTGAAAATCATCAACTTATTCCTAACTTCAATACCTTAATTATTCCACTAAAAAAACACAGAAAATGGATTATATAGACTATTATAAAACATTAGATGTTTCAAAATCAGCCACAGAAACTGAGATTAAAAAAGCGTATCGAAAACTGGCCAGAAAATACCATCCTGATTTGAATCCGAATGACAAAGAAGCGGAGAAAAAATTTAAGGAAATCAACGAAGCAAATGAGGTTTTAAGCAATCCCGAAAATCGAAAAAAATACGACAAATACGGCAAAGACTGGCAACATGCAGACGAATTTGAGAAAGCGGGTTACAACCCAAATCAACAGCGATCAGGACAACAAAGCAGTTCTGATTTTTCGGGCGGAGACTTTTCTGGTTTTGGTGGCGATTTTTCGGGAAGTGATTTTTCAGATTTCTTCAATTCCATGTACGGATCTGCAGGAAGAAGTTCCAGAAGTCAGGCAAAATATCGAGGCCAGGATTTTAATGCAGAATTACAATTAGATTTAGCCTCGGCATATACCACACACAAACAAAATTTGGCTGTGAACGGAAAGAATATCCGAATCACAATTCCGGCAGGTGTCGAAAATGGTCAGATTATAAAAATTCCCGGTCATGGCGGACCCGGTGCAAACGGTGGTCCGAATGGTGATTTGTATATTACTTTTAATATCGAAAATAATTCTGATTTTAAACGTGAAGGAAATAATTTATATTCAGATGTTGATCTCGATTTGTATACCGCAATTTTAGGCGGAGAAATTTTCGTGAATACTTTTGATGGAAAAGTAAAAATTAAAGTTCCTGCCGAAACCCAAACCGGAACGAAGGTAAAACTGAAAGGAAAAGGATTTCCGGTTTATAAAAAAGACAATCAATTTGGCGATTTATACATTACTTATAATGTAAAAACGCCAACAAAATTATCTCAGAAAGAAAAAGAATTATTCGCAGAATTAGCTAAAATCAGAAACCATGAATAGTAAAAATTTAATCCAGATAAAACAATTTTGCCTGTATCACGAAATTGAAAATACTTTTATAACAGAGCTGAATAATTATGGTTTAGTTGAAATTATTATTCAGGAAGAAGATGAATATTTACAGCCGGAACAATTGCCTGCAATAGAAAAAATGATACGAATGCATTATGATCTCAAAATCAATCTGGAAGGAATTGATGCCATTTATCATTTATTGAATAAAATTGAAACTTTACAGCAAAACTTAACGGCGACGCAAAATAAATTGCGTCTTTTTGAACAGCATCAAATAGAATAATCATTTCAATTTTAAGATTCAAAATATCACAAAAAACAATAATTTACAGATGGATTTCAAACAAAATCCCTCCTTTTCAGCAACATATTTTATAAATTGCAGCAGAATTAATTAACCCGAATTTGTTTTTAAAATTGACAAAAACGATTCAGAAAAACTAACAAAATGAAAAGAGAAAACATCTTGACAGGATCACCATGGGAAGATAAAATGGGATATTGCCGTGCTGTAAGAATTGGTAATATTATCGAAGTTTCAGGAACTGTGGCAATTGTTGATGGCGAAAAAGTAAAAGCTGACGATGCTTATGCTCAGACGTATAATATTTTGGAACGTGTTGAAAAAGTTCTTGAAGATTTGAATGTTGGAATGAAAGATGTAATCAGAACCCGTATTTTTACTACCAACATTTCAACTTTTGAAGATGTTGCAAGAGCACATTCTGCTTTCTTTAAAGATGTAAAACCTACAACCGGTTTTTATGAAATCAACAAACTGGTTGCTCCCGAATATTTAGTTGAAATTGAATTTACAGCTGTGATACAATAATATTTTTTTAGCCACGAATTCACGAATTACTATTCTAAAAAGATCAAAACAGATATTTTTTTCTAAATTCGTGAATTCGTGGCGAAAAATCTGCCCGCATTTACATTAATGACTTCTCAAAAACTAAAAGAAATATTCCTTACCACTTTCAAATGGATTTTGATCTGCGTTTTGATAGGTGTTTTTTCAGGATCTGCGTCGGCGTTTTTTTTAGTTTCTTTAGAATTTGTTACTCAATTTAGAATTCATCACGACTGGATTATCTGGTTTTTGCCTTTCGGCGGATTATTAGTTGGATTGACTTATTATTATTGGGGAGAATCGGTTGTAAAAGGCAATAATTTATTGCTGGAAGAATACGAAAATCCGCAAAAAATAATTCCGTTTAAAATGGCTCCGTTAGTTCTTTTTGGAACTTTAATTACTCATTTATTCGGAGGTTCTGCAGGCCGCGAAGGCACGGCTGTACAAATGGGCGGCGCAATTGCAGATCAATTCACGAAAATTTTCAAACTAGACAATTCCGAACGCAAAATCCTAATTATTCTCGGTATCAGCGCTGGTTTTGCATCTGTTTTTGGAACACCTTTGGCGGGCGCTATTTTTGCTTTAGAAGTTTTATATTTCAGTAAAATAAATCTTAAAAGCATTCTTTTATCCTTTTTAGTAGCTTATGCCGCTTATTTTACGGTAGAATTCTGGCAGGTAAAACACACGCATTACAGTATTCCAGAGATTCCACAAATTTCAATTTCCACCATATTTTATACCATTATCATTGGCGTTTTATCCGGACTTGCGGCTTTATTATTTTCGAGAAGCACGCACTTTTGGGGTTCGCTTTTTTCAAAAATTAAATTTCCACCTTTAAGACCTTTCATTGGCGGAATCATTTTAGCCATAGCAATAGCAGGTTTTGGATTTACAAAATTCTCAGGATTAGGAGTTCCGGAAATTGTTGATTCATTTTCAAATCAAAACCAATGGTATGACTTTTTACTCAAGATATTATTTACCGGATTTACGTTAGGAGCCGGGTTTAAAGGCGGAGAAGTAACTCCGTTATTCTTTGTAGGTGCCACTTTAGGAAGTGGTTTATCTGTAATTATTCCGATGCCAGTTGCACTTTTGGCAGGTTTAGGATTCGTAGCCGTATTTTCTGGCGCTACCCACACTCCTATTGCCTGCACCATTATGGGACTGGAATTATTCGGTCTTCAACCGGGAATTTTTATTGCAGTTGCTTGTATAGTTGCCTATTTTTCTTCAGGTTCTGTTGGAATTTACAAATCACAAATTGTCTCGAAAAATAAATTCCAATTTTTTAAATTCCAAATTCCAAAACTTTCGTGAATCTCTGTGAATTCTTTGAGAATCTCCGTGGAATATCATCAAAATCTAAAATAAATCCGTCTAAATCCGCGTTTTCGCTTTAGCGAATCCGTTTCATCCGTGTTCAATTTTTCAAAATTCAAACCAAGAATTAACCAATTCAAAAAACTTTTAATCAATAACCCATAACATCTAACTTAAAATATAAAATGATTTCAGCATTACATTAAAAAAATGTAAATTCGCACACTATGAAAATACAAGATATTCAAGCGATACAATTGTTGCTCGCAACCCCAAAGAAAATCGCCATAATTCCGCACAGAGGCCCAGATGGCGACGCCATGGGATCTACGTTAGGTTTATACCATTTTTTATTAAAAAACAATCATCAGCCAACGGTGATTGCGCCTAATGATTTTCCTGATTTCCTAGCCTGGTTACCAGGTTCTGAAACCGTAAAAATATTCGAAAAAGACACTGAAAACTGTACCAAAATATTAGAAGAAGCTGAGTTAATTTTTACACTTGACTTTAATGCTTTTCATCGTACAGGCGAAATGGAACATACTTTGGCAAAACTAACTGCGCCATTTATCATGATCGATCATCATCAAAAACCTGATGATTATGCTACTTATATGTACTCTGATACCGCTTTTGGTTCTACCTGCGAAATGGTGTATAATTTCATTTCGTTTTTAGATAAAAAACAAGATTTAGATAAAACCATCGCAACTTGCATTTATACGGGAATATTAACGGATTCCGGATCATTTCGTTTTCCCGGAACAACAGGAAATACACATCGCATTATTGCCGAATTGATAGATTTAGGAGTTGAGAATACTCAAATTCCGGTTCTTTTATTTGATAATAGTTCTTACAGTCGTTTACAATTATTAGGTCGTGCATTGCAAAACATGAAAGTTTTTGAAGAATATAAAGCTTCTTATACAACACTTACCCAACAAGAATTAGATACATTTCATTATGTTAAAGGCGATACAGAAGGAATTGTTAATTACGGATTAAGCATAAAAGGCATCTGTTTTACTGCTATTTTTATAGAAAATAAAGACGAAAATATTATTAAAATATCTTTCCGTTCGCAAGGAGGATTTGACGTAAATCAATTCGCCAGAGATCATTTTAATGGTGGAGGCCACAGCAACGCTGCCGGAGGAAGATCTGACGTTTCTATGGAAGAAACGGTGAAAAAATTTGAAGATTTAGTAACAAAACTAAAAATATAACCCAAATGAACTACTTAAAACTAAGCATTTACACCCTACTTTTTGCTGTTTTATTGGTTAGCTGTAAACAACACGAAGAAGCAAGAAGACCTATTTCGAGATCTTCAGGTTCTTTTATGAAAAAATCGGCTGACCGTAATAAAAAACTGGTTGCAAGCGAAGAAGATGTTATTAAAAAAATCATCAAAAGCAATCCGAAAGTAAAATATTATGCAACCAGAAAAGGTTACTGGCTTTCTTATGATGAAAAAAATCTAACCGATACACAAACTCCCAAAAAAGGAGATATCGCTTATTTTAATTTAGAAATAAAAGATATTGAAGGTAAAATTATTTATTCTGAAGCAGAGCTTGGCCCGCAAACTTATTATGTTGACAAACAAGATATCATGATGGGATTACGCGACGGTATTAAGCTAATGCATAAAAATGAAACCGTTACATTTTTATTTCCATCACATATTGCATACGGATATCATGGCGATAATAAAAAAATCGGAACCAATGAATCGTTGATTTGCACTGTTACACTAAGAAATTTTGTTCCGGATCCGGCCGTTGCAACAACTTCAACAGCAACTCCTCCAACTACAGGTACAACAACTGCCGCTACAACAAAAAATCCAGCGGTTCAACCAACAAAACCGGCAGTTAAAAAAGCAGCCACTGAAACTAAAAAAGACACTGTAAAACTATAAAAACAACATCTTAAAAATGAAAAAAAGTATTTTATTATTACTATTAGCCGTTTCATCATTTTATTCTTGTAAAGACGAGCATAGCAATTTGCCTGATGGTTTATATGCAGATATTGAAACCAACAAAGGTCATATTATTGTTGAATTAGATTATAAAAAAGCACCTGTTACTGTTGCTAATTTTGTGACTTTGGCCGAAGGGAAAAATGAATTTGTAACTAAGGATTATCTAAAAGGAAAACCGTTTTACAACGGATTAAAGTTTCACAGAGTTATCGAAGATTTCATGATTCAGACAGGAGATCCTGAAGGAACAGGTTCTGGTGATACAGGATATAAATTTAAAGATGAATTCACTGATCTAAAATTTGACAAAGCCGGTGTTTTGGCAATGGCAAACAATGGTCCGGGAACAAACAGCAGTCAGTTTTTTATTACTCATGTTGAAACGCCATGGTTAAACGGAAAACATACTATTTTTGGTCATGTGGTTGAAAAAGGACAAGAAGTTGTTAATCAGGTAAAACAAGATGATACTATCGTTTCTGTTACTATTATCAGAAATGGAGAAGCTGCTAAAAAGTTTGATGCAGTAAAAGTTTTTAATGATTATTTTTCAGATATAGCAAAAGAAAAAAGCAAATTTGCAGGAGTTCAAAAAGAAAAAACTGACTATTATGCTGCTCAAAAAGCAAAAGCAACTAAAACTGCAACAGGTTTAGAATATGTAATTACTGAAAAAGGAGCCGGTAAAAAACCTGCAATTGGAACTCAGTTATACATTCACTACGCTGGATTTTTAGAAGACGGGACTTTGTTTGACACAAGTATTGAAGACGTTGCCAAAACTTTTGGAAAATTTGATCCTGCAAGAGCTGAAGCAAAAGCATATTCGCCAATTCCTTTTCAGGCTGGTAAAAAAGACGGTATGATTCCCGGATTTATTGAGGGTATTGAAAAGCTTTCTTTTGGTGATAAAGCTGTTCTTTTTATCCCTTCTCATTTAGCTTATGGAGCTGCGGGAGCTGGTGGGGTTATTCCTCCAAATGCTAATATTATTTTTGAAGTACAATTACTGGAAAAACCGTAATAATATTCTTATTTTTGAAACATTATTACAGACTTAAATTCTAAAACACGATGAAATTTAAATTTCTATTTTTATTTTGCCTTGCAATAATCAATGTTCAGGCACAAGCAACAAAAAAAACTACTGCAAAAAAACCAGCTACAGCAAAAGCAGTTGCACAGGCCAATCCTAATGAGGGAATTTTTGCCACTATTTCTACAACTAAAGGTGATATTGTTTTGTCTTTAGAATATGTAAAAGCGCCAGTTACTGTGGCTAATTTTATTTCTTTGGCAGAAGGTACAAATCCTAATGTAAAAGTAGAAAGACTAAAAGGAAAGCCATTTTATGACGGCTTGAAATTTCACAGAGTTATCAATGATTTTATGATTCAGGGTGGAGATCCTGATGGAAACGGTTCCGGAGGTCCGGGATATTCATTTAAAGATGAATTTGTTGAAGAATTAAAATTTGAAAAAGGCGGTGTTTTAGCCATGGCAAATTCAGGTCCGGCAACAAACGGAAGCCAGTTTTTTATCACACATAAAGAAACGCCTTGGTTAAATGGAAAACATACTATTTTTGGTCACGTAGTTTCAGGAATGGACAATGTAAATAAAATTGTTCAGGACGATATCATGACAAAAATTACTATTACTCGTAAAGGTGCTGCGGCTAAAAAATTTGATGCTTTAAAAGTTATAGCTGATGATGCAAAAAAAGATGAAGCTAAAAAAGCGGAAAGTAAGAAAGTAATTGCTGAAAAAGCGGCTTATTTTGCTGCTACTAAAGCCAAAGCAACTGCAACACCATCTGGTCTACAATATGTTATTACACAAAAAGGAACCGGGGTAAAAGGAGCTGACGGATCTACAATTTATTTTCACTATGCAGGATATTTTGAAGACGGAAATCTTTTTGACAGCAGCATGTCTCAGGTAGCAAAAGCATATGGTAAATATGATGCTAACAGAGATGCACAAAAAGGATATCAGGCTTTTCCTTTTACAGTTGGTAAAAAAGACGGAATGATTCCTGGTTTTTTAGAAGCATTAGGTATGATGACCGATGGAGAAAAAGCAATTTTCTTTCTTCCTTCAAATTTAGCTTACGGAGAAAAAGGTGCAGGAGGGGTAATTCCGCCAAACGCAACTTTGGTTTTTGAAATCGAAACTTATCAAAATCAACCAGCTTTAAAATAATTTATTTTAAATTTTAGATATAAAAACCCATCATTATTGATGGGTTTTTTATTTTATTAAACCAAACATAAATCTAACAAATTCACAATTTTACGTCTAAAATTAAACCTGAAATCGCAACACTAATAATGTTTACAACTGTTTTCTATTAAATCCTAAACAAAATAGCTTACCTTTGCCGGCTTTTATTTTTAATTAAAACAATTTAAGATGTCACAAAACAATGTATTAAAGGGAGTATTTTTAGTTGCAATTGGTGCTACAACTTATGGAATGCTGGCTACTTTTGTAAAAATGGCTTATTCTGAAGGATATACTACTGCAGAAGTAACAACATCTCAATTTGTATTGGGAATTATTGGTATCTTATTAATTAATACATTTCAAAAAATAAAGCATAAAGATAATGTTGTAAAAGCAACACCAAAAAACATATTTAGCTTAATGCTTGCGGGAACTTCATTAGGAATGACCAGTTTATTCTATTATCTGGCTGTAAAATATATTCCGGTTTCTATTGGTATTGTTTTATTGATGCAAACCGTTTGGATGGGTGTTTTGCTGGAAATGATTCTGGAAAAAAAATTACCTTCAAAACAAAAAGTTATTGCCGTATTTATTGTTTTGATTGGAACTGTTTTGGCGACCAATATTATCAATAATGATATAAAATTGGATTGGAGAGGTATTGCATGGGGAATTATGGCTGCAGCCTCTTTTACGACAACTATGTTTACTGCAAATCGTGTTGCGACTGAAATTTCATCTGCCCAGCGTAGTCTTTATATGCTATTAGGAGGAGCAGTAATTGTATTTTCATTTGCATTTGCGACTCAGACAACTGCTTTTAATCTTGCCATTTTCATGAAATGGGGAATCATTTTGTCTTTATTTGGTACAATAATTCCTCCAATGCTTATGAATGCAGGGTTTCCGTTAACGGGAATTGGTTTAGGAAGCATTGTTTCTGCTCTCGAATTACCAGTTTCGGTAATGATGGCATATGTTTTATTAAATGAAAAAGTTATCTTTTTACAATGGGTTGGAATTGTTTTAATCATTCTTGCCATTATTATAATGAATATAAATTTCAACCGTAAAAATTAACAAATTTACGTTCTATTAAAAATAAAGTAATTGTAAATCATTTTTTGTTAATTTTTTTTATAATTTCGTGATAAATAATCATATCATGAACCTACCATGGCATTTATATTTAATGGCTTTTCTTTATATAATTGCGGGAATTAATCATTTCAAAAATCCGGGAATGTACATTAAGATCATTCCTTCCTATCTGCCAACCCCCAAACTATTAAATATTTTAAGTGGAGCTGCCGAAATTATTTTAGGCATCCTGCTAATAGTTCCTTTTACGACAAAATTGGCCGCCTGGGGAATTATAGCATTATTAATTGCTGTTTTTCCTGCAAATGTTTATATGTTTTGTAAGAAAAAAGGAGGTTTTTCTTTGTTAAAAATTATTTTATTAATACGTTTGCCCTTACAAATTGTATTGATTTTATGGGCGTATAAATATACCCTTTAACAAACAAACTATTAATTAAATTTATTTACTATGAAAAAATTATTTGCAGAGTTCTTCGGAACTTATTGGCTGGTTTTTGGTGGTTGTGGAAGTGCACTTTTTGCGGCAGGATTTCCTGAATTGGGGATTGGTTTTGCAGGTGTTGCATTGGCTTTTGGTTTAACGGTATTAACAATGGCATATGCTGTTGGTCATATTTCAGGCGGACATTTTAATCCCGCTGTTTCGTTTGGTTTGTGGGCCGGAGGAAGATTCCCGGCAAAAGATTTGATCCCTTATATAATCGCACAATGTATAGGTGCAATTGCAGCAGCAGGTACATTATATACCATTGCTTCGGGAAAAGCAGGTTTTGTAATTGATGCAACCAAAGCAGGAGCATTTGCATCAAATGGTTTTGGTGCTTTTTCTCCGGACGGATATTCTTTGGCAGCAGCTTTTATTGCTGAATTTGTGCTTACCTTGTTTTTCTTATTAATCATTTTAGGTGCTACAGATAAATTTGCAAACACCTCTTTTGCTGGTATTGCAATTGGTTTAGCCCTAACATTAATTCACTTAATAAGCATTCCTATTACAAATACTTCTGTTAATCCGGCAAGATCATTGTCTCAGGCAATTTTTGTGGGTGGAGAACCTCTTTCGCAAGTCTGGCTATTTTGGGTTGCACCAATTTTAGGAGCTATTGTTGCCGGATTTATTTATAAAACATTATTACAAAAACAAGACGATACAGAATAGTATTATTTACAAATAACATTAAAATTTAAAATATGGAATTTTTATATTTCTTACTTATTGGAGCAATTTCAGGATGGTTAGCGGGTCAGGTTTGGAAAGGTGCTGGCTTTGGATTAATTGGTAATATCATCGTTGGAATTATTGGTGGATTCATCGGCGGATGGATTGCCGGTAAACTTGGAATTGGCGGAGGCGGCCTTTTATGGCAAATACTAATCGCTGTTGGAGGAGCCTGGGTTTTATTATTTATTATCAGCCTTATCAAAAAGTAATAAATCTTTATTAAGATAATTTATTCAAGAGAAAATCTTATATATTTATATTTGATTTTCTCTTTTTTTGTGAAATATCAGTAATTTTAATACGCTTATAAAGCGACAAAGTTTATTGTATTTAAATGATAGTTTATTATGAATGAAATCATTGCTTATTTCAGTACGATTCCATCTTCACACCGAAGTTTAATTTTGGTTGGAGGAATAACTATTTTTTGGCTTATCGAAAATACATTTCCACTATTCCGGATGCAATATAGAAAATGGCATCACGCAGGAATAAATATCTTTTTTACGATTACAACTATTATCGTAAATTTCATTTTAGCTTTTATACTAATTAAAACTGCTGCCTGGACAACTGAAAATAATTTTGGAATTTTGCAATGGCTGCCAAAAATTCCAATTTGGCTTTATACCCTTATTGGTTTGCTTTTATTAGATTTAATAGGCGCTTATTTAGCGCATTTTATCGAACATAAAATAAAATTTTTATGGCGTTTTCATTTAATTCATCATACAGATACCTGGATTGATACTACAACTGCAAATCGACATCATCCGGGAGAAAGCATCATTCGTTTTTTATTTACAACTGCAGGCGTTTTAATTGTGGGAAGTCCGATGTGGATGGTTTTTCTTTATCAGTCATTATCTGTCATAGCTTCTCAGTTCAATCATGCTAATATTTCGCTGCCTCCTAAATTAGATAATATTCTGAGTTATTTTATCGTTTCTCCTAATATGCACAAAGTACATCATCATTATGTTTTACCTTACACTGATAGCAATTATGGAAACATTTTTTCTGTTTGGGATCGGCTTTTTGGCACTTTTACAACGTTGCCAAAAGAAGAATTAATATACGGAGTAGATACGCACATGGCAGCAGATGAGCATAACAAATTGAAAAATTTATTAAAAATTCCGTTTCAAAAATCAAGATCCGAAAAAAACAAGCAAAATCATTAAAAAAAATACACCTGATCGAACCAACTAATTATTTTTTTTATTAATATTGATACTTAAATTGAAAATCAATCTATTAATCATTAACCCCTATTTTGAATTAATTTTCACGTGATGAAAAAGAGTAACCGCAAAGAGTTGAGCTGGGAACAAACGGAAAAACTTGTTTCGTTGGCATTGGAAGAAAGAAATCCATTTGAAATTATAAAAAAAGAATTTGGATTGGCAGAAAAAGAAGTTCTGGAAATTATGAAAAAGAAAATGCCACTCGAAAAATTTGAAATGTGGAAAAAGAAGGCGATCGCAAATAAACCAAAACCAAAACCCGTTAAAATAGATGATTTTGATGAAGATTTGGATGGAAAATATTACATAAAGAACAAACTTGACTAGCATAAAACTCCTGTGAATCGGGAGTTTTTTTTTATTTTTAATTTTATGTAACATTATTACATTTTATAAGTCAAATACACATAACTAAACATAAACAAATGAAAAAAATACTTTACACATTAGCTCTCGCGGTAACGTTTTGGAGCTGTAAAACCGGTACGGGTTCCGGAGCTGCAAAAAATAATACCGTAGCCGTTACTATTAATCTTGTCGATGTAAAAGACGATAAAGTTTTGGTAACCGTTACTCCGCCGGAAATAAAAACAGATGAAATTATTTATAGTATACCAAAAACAGTTCCCGGAACTTATTCTACAGATAATTACGGTAAATATTCTGATGATTTTAAAGCTTTTGATGCTAAAGGAAATGCTTTAACAGTAAAAAGAATCGACGATAATTCATGGTCCATTTCAAATGCCAAAACATTAACAAAAATAACTTATTTAGTTGGTGATACTTTTGATACTGAAAAAGGAACCGGCTTTGGTAATGATGACGTTTTCTCGCCTGCAGGGACTAATATCAACGCAGGAATCAATTTTATGGTCAATACACACGGTTTTGTGGGGTATTTTCAGGATAAATTAGATGTTCCGTATAAAGTTACCATTACGCATCCTGAAACACTTTGGGGAGCAACTTCTATGAATGATGAAGATGCAAGCAAAACAAGTGACGTTTTTACAACGCCACGTTATGCTGTTTTGGTTGAAAATCCAATTATGTATTCTAAACCCGACTATACAACTTTCAATGTAAACGGAATGGATATTTTAATCGCCGTTTATTCTCCAACAGGAAAATTTACAGCCGAAAGTATTACACCCGAAATGAAAACAATGATGACAGCGCAAAAAAACTTTTTAGGAAAAGTAAATGCGACTAAAAAATATACTGTTTTATTGTATTTATCAAGCATGGCAAAAGATGATGCACATGGTTTTGGTGCCTTAGAACACCCAACTGCTACAACAGTTGTTTTGCCGGAATCAATGCCAAAAGAAAAATTGGTTGAATCTATGAAAGATGTAGTTTCTCATGAGTTTTTCCATATTGTAACTCCGCTAACTGTACATTCAAAAGAAATTCAGTATTTTGATTATAATGCACCAAAAATGTCAGAGCATTTATGGATGTACGAAGGTGTAACTGAATACTTTGCAAACCTTTTTCAAATTAATCAGGGTTTAATTGATGAAGCCGAATTCTATACTCGTATTGCTGATAAAATAGAACAGGCAAAAGGTTTAAATGATACAATGTCGTTTACGGTAATGAGCAAAAATGTTTTAGAGCCACCTTACAAAGACCAATACTTAAATGTATACCAAAAAGGAGCCTTAATTGGTATGTGTATAGACATCATTATTAGAGAAAAAAGTAATGGAGAAAGAGGAATTCTTGACTTAATGCATAAATTATCCAGCGAATATGGCGTTGAAAAACCATTTAACGATAATGAGCTTTTTGCAAAAATTACTCAATTGACATATCCTGAAGTTGGTGAATTTTTAAAAACTTATGTTGCGGGAACCACTCCTATTCCTTATGAAACATATTTAGCAAAAGTAGGCGTAACAAAATCTGTTGAAAAAGCGCCCGGAACAATTTTCATTAAAGGACAGCAGCCTTATATTGGTGTTGATAAAGCAACTAAAGCAATAAGTGTTCGTAAGGATGTTGACTTAAATGTGTTTTTTACAAATTTAAATCTTAAAGCCGGTGATGGTATAGCAACTGTAAATGGTAAAACTTACAACCTTGACAACATCTACGATTTGATTACAGAAAGTGAAAACTGGAAAGAAAATGATCCTATTACTCTTCAAATAAAGCGTGACGGCAAAGAACAGACTATAAAAGGAACTGTAAAACTTCCATACGAAGAAAAAGAAACTTTTAAAGCTACAGATGCTTCAAAAGAGAAACTTAAAACTGCGTGGTTGAAAGGGTAAATTTCTTTCTAAAACTAAAAAAAAACCGACAAGTGATTGTCGGTTTTTTTTTGTGTCTTTGCGGGTCAGATCTTTGTCAAATTTTAAATTTTGACAAAAGTTTTTGCTGCTATTTCTTCACCGGAAACTTCCAGTCAAATTCATCTTTATCATTAATGATCGCTCCTACTTCAAACTTCACAACTTCATCAAATTCTGTTTGAAGAATAAACCAATTGTCTTCATTGAAATAATTTTCGAAAGTATCAAAAGTTTCCTGAGTGTATTTTGTGATTCCTTTTGCAGCAAAATCTTTCTTTACATCAGCAATTTTTCTTCCGATTAACTTGAATCCAAAAACTTCTAAATCATTACTTGAAGCTACTAAATAACCTAATTTTAATTCTTCTTCTTCATAAAATGTCAATCTGATTTTTTGTGCATTGTATACAAAAATCACATTATCATCTTCGTCTTTATAATTTTTATCAGGTTTTCCCAAAGCAGCCGTTACATCGTTTTGCTTCATTCCGAAAAGCAATTTATCAATTCCTGATTTTAGATTTATTTTCATAATTATTGTTCTAATATTTGAAGTGCAAATTTCGTGAAGTTTTTGCAAAGTTTGTTATGTTTAGAGTTTTTGTTTGCTGTATTTTTTCGCCACGAATCCTGCAAGGTTTTCAAAACCTTGTAGGTATTATATATCCATCACCAAAATAGACCTACAAGGTTTTGAAAACCTTGCAGGAAGTCAAAATCAATCCTAATTTTAACACAACCTAGTAATTCCTCTTATTCGGTTTCGAACTCATATAAAAAGTAATTTTCCCGCCATTTAT
>Ga0247816_10000807_pt1 | contig 16449 bp, 18 predicted proteins | sample UWRJL209509C1_FD_179930 | JGI IMG/M metagenome (GOLD analysis project Ga0247816, IMG submission 179930) | Plant litter microbial communities from Arlington Agricultural Research Station in Wisconsin, United States - UWRJ-L209-509C-1 | ecosystem: Environmental > Terrestrial > Plant litter >...
AGACACCCGCCGACGTGGTCCGGGAAGACCGGAGCCGGCTGGGCGACGCAGCCGCGGGGCCGTGACGGCGATGCCTGCCACCGTTGCATCCGAAGCCCTGCTGGTGTGCCTGGCCGTGTTCGCGGCCGCCACCGTCAGCACCTGGTTGCTCTCCGTTCTGACCCGGGAGTACTCCTGGGTCGACCGGGCCTGGTCGATTCTGCCGCCCGTCTACCTGTGGGTGTTCGCCGTGGCCGGCGGGATGGTCCACACCCGGCTGGTCGTGCTGGCGGCGCTGGGCACCCTGTGGGGTCTGCGGCTCACCCTCAACTTCGCCCGCAAGGGCGGCTACCGGCCCGGCGGTGAGGATTATCGGTGGGCCGCGCTTCGCCGACGGATGAGCCGGCGCCGGTTCGCGCTGTTCAACCTGGGTTTCATCTCGATCTACCAGAACCTGCTGTTGCTCGTGATCACCCTGCCGGCCTGGATCGCCCTGCAGCACACCGGCACGCCGTTCGGCGCCGGTGACCTGGCGCTCGCGGCGCTGTTCCTCGCGTGCCTGGCCGGTGAGACCGTCGCCGACCAGCAGCAGTGGGCTTTCCAGCAGAACCGCCTCCTGCTGCGGGCCAGGGGCGCGGCAGACCCCGGATTCCTCAGAGGCGGGTTGTTCAGGTTCTCCAGGCACCCCAACTATTTCTTCGAGATCGCGCAGTGGTGGCTGGTCGCGGGGTTCGGCGCTCTCGCGGCGGGCAGCATCCTGCAGCCCGGCACTCTGGGCGCGGTGCTGCTGACCCTGCTCTTCGTGGGCTCGATCGCCTTCACCGAAAGCATCTCGTTGGAACGGCACCCGGACTATGCGGCCTACCGGCACGAGGTCTCCGCGCTGGTGCCGTTGCCGCCGCGTCGACCGGCGGCCGAGACGGCACGGGTGCCTGGCGGAGACGACCCGATCAGACCAGGCGGTCCCTGAGCGCCGGCCAGCTGGCCGCAAACCCCGGATGCAGCGGCAGGAGCTCCACGTCGGCCGGCGGCACCCAGCGCAGAGCAATGCTCTCGGTGTCACTGATCACCGGCTCAAACGGCTCCAACGCCCGCACCACCACGGTGGTGTACGACCAGAAGCCGAGGTCGACGACCGAACTGAAGTCCACCTGCAGCAGGTGGGCCGGCACGCCGGCCTCCTCGCCGGCCTCCCGGATCGCGGCGTCGAGCGCGCTCTCGTTTTCGTGCCTGGCACCGCCGGGCACTCCCCAGGTGTCACCCTGATGGCTCCAGAGGGCACGGTGTTGCAGAAGCACCCCGAGCTCCCGATGATGCACGAGCAGGCCGGCGGCGCCGTAGCGGCCCCAGAACCTGGCGCCATCCGGCCCGTAGACCCACGCATCACCGCTGCTCGTCATCATCACCGCCGCTCATCGCTTAAGCATGCCGCACCAGCCCGGGAAGAATGTGCCCACGCCGAGTAAGATCGAGCCCGGCGGGCACCCACCGCCCCTCCCAAAGGACTTACGAGCATGACGTCATCCACCCCCGCCCCCGCACTGAACACTGCCGGCCTGGCCCGCTACATCGACCACACCCTGCTCAAGCCCGAGGCCACCCAGGCCGACGTCGCCGCCCTCATCGCCGAGGCCGTCGAGCTGGGCGTCTACTCGGTCTGCGTGTCGCCGTCGATGCTGCCGCTGACCATTCCCGTGGATGCCGACCTCAAGGTCGCCGTCGTCTGCGGGTTCCCGAGCGGCAAGCACGCCAGCTCGATCAAGGCAGCGGAGGCCGCACTGTCGGTGGCTCAGGGCACCGACGAGGTGGACATGGTCATCGACGTCGGCGCGGCCAAGGCCGGCCGGTTCGACCTCGTCGAGGCCGACATCAGCGCCGTGCGCGCCGAGATCCCCGCACCGCTGGTGCTCAAGGTGATCATCGAGTCCGCCGCCCTCACCGACGACGAGATCGTGGGCGTGTGCCGTGCCGCGGTGAACGCCGGCGCCGACTTCGTCAAGACCTCCACCGGGTTCCACCCGGCCGGCGGCGCTACTGTGCACGCCGTGCGCCTGATGCGCGAAACCGTGGGCGACGCGCTCGGCGTCAAGGCCTCCGGCGGAGTGCGCAGCCACGCTGACGCCCTGGCCATGATCGAAGCCGGCGCGAGCCGGCTCGGCGTCTCGGGCAGCAAGGCCGTGCTCTCCGGCGCGCCCGTCGAGCCGTCCGCGAACCCGGCCGCCTACTGAGCCGCCCACAGAGCCGCCTACAGGGCCACTGTCAAGCCACTGGTTAGCGACGACCGCCCGCAGCATCCGCCCGTCGACCCGCCTCACTCGAGGTGGGCCGGCGGGTTTTTCTGTTCCTGCGTTCGAAGGCTAGACCGACACGATGGTGTGCACCGGCACGTCGGCGCCGATGCGGCCCCGCCCGTCGAGCTCGGCAAGTTCGAGCACCACTCCAACACCGATCGTGCTGTAGCCGGCCCGCTCGATGAGACGGGCGGTCGCCGCGACGGTGCCGCCGGTGGCGAGCACGTCGTCGACGATCAGCACCCGGGAGCCGGCGGGCAGCTGCCCGACCTCCAGCTCGAGGCGCGCTGAGCCGTACTCCAGGTCGTATTCCTCGGTGAGAACCGTGCCGGGCAACTTGCCGCCCTTGCGCACAGCCAGCACCGCGCACTCCGCGGCGTATCCGATCCCGGCCGCGAGCAGGAAACCACGCGCCTCGATGCCGGCTACGGCATCGAACTGGCCCCGGTAGCGCTCGCTCAGGTCGTCGATGATCGCCCGGAACGCCACGGCATCGGCGAAGACAGGGTTGAGGTCCCGGAACAGGATCCCGGGGAGCGGGAAGTCAGGGTACGAGGCGAGGAGGGTGTGCACGTGCTGGGCGGCGGGAACAATCACGTGCTCAAGGGTACCGCGCGGCGTCATTGCCCTCCGGCCGGCGGACCCGGGCGGCGGGCCGGGTCTAGTCGGTCGGGCTGGCGGGCACGACCTGCTCGACCGGTTCGGCCGAGTCCGCCGGCTCATCCATCGCGCCGCTGAGTTCGTCGAGGAAACCGACCACGGCGAGTTGCTCCGACGCGGTGAGTTTCTCCGCCGCAGCCAGCATCCGCTGGTGCGCCGCCCCCATGACGCGGCGGATCTCGTCGTGGGCCCGCCGGGTGGCGTGCAGCACCTGGGCCCGCCGGTCGCTCGGGTGCGGCTCACGGCGCAGCCGGCCCGCGGCCTCCAGCCTGGAGAGCAGCTTGGCGGTGGCGGCCGAGGAGATGCCCAGCAACACGCTGAGGTCTTTCGGGCCGATCGACTCCGAGCGTTCCTCGGCCGCGATCAGATGCCGCAGGGCGACCAGGTCGGAGTCGTTCATGTCCATGTCGGACCGCGCCCTGATGCGCATGGCCACATCGGCAGCGCGGAACCGGCGGACCGCGCGCAGAACGTCTACGGCGGTCACGGCCGCGGCGATCACCGACGACTGCATCCCGGCGGGGCCGTCGGGATACCAGTAGCCCTCGGGGCGGGGTCGACTCTGTTCGGCGGCGGGTTCGACGTCGGCGGGCATAGGGACCATGCTAGCCTCGAATATCGCTAACTCGGTTAGGTACTTTTTCAGGTATCTTGGCTGCACGAGAGGGAGTCCCGTGATGCACACAGCAGAACCCATGATCGAAGTCGACACGGTCGGACATCAGTACACCGCTCCGACCGAAGATCTGGTCGTTCTGCTTGACGAGGACGGCCGGGAGATCGGCACCGCGCCCAAGAGCAGCGTGCACGGAGCAGATACCTCCTTGCACCTGGCCTTTTCCTGCTACGTGTTCAACGAGCGCGGCGAGGTGCTCCTCACCCGCCGCGCCCTCGGCAAGAAGACCTGGCCCGGTGTCTGGACGAACTCCTTCTGCGGTCACCCGGCGCCGGCCGAGACGCTCACCGACGCCGTGCACCGCCGGGCGACCTTCGAACTCGGCCTCGACATCCACGGCGTCGACCTGGCCCTGCCACTGTTTCGCTACCGCGCCACCGACAGCAGCGGCATCGTGGAGAACGAGGTCTGCCCGGTGTACCTGGCCAGGGCGACCGCCGACCCCGTTCCCAACCCCGACGAGGTCATGGAATTCACCTGGACCGACCCCGAGAGCCTCCGGCATTCGGTGCTGGCCAGCCCGTTCGCGTTCAGCCCCTGGATGGTGTTGCAGATGAGTGAACTGGAGACATTCCGTGCATGAAATCGCGACATTAGGCGTCGAAACCGAACTGCACAGGTTCTTCGCGGCAGCGCGGCTGCGCGCCAGCGACTACGGCGATCACTACGTGGCGCTCTGGGACTCCCTGGACCAGGCCAGCAGGGGCGGCAAGCGCGTGCGCCCGGCCCTGGTACTGGCGGCCTACGACGGCTTCGGCGGCACCGACCACACCCTGTCCACCCCGGTGGCGGTGAGCTTCGAGCTCCTGCACACTGCCTTCCTGATCCACGACGACGTGATCGACCGCGACCTGTCCCGCCGCGGGATGGCCAACATCGCCGGCCGGTTCACCGAACGGGCCATCGCGCACGGTGCGGCGACCGGGCAGGCCGAAGCCTGGGCAGCGACCGCCGCCATCCTGGCCGGCGACCTCGCGCTGAGCGAGGCCCACCGCGCCCTGGCGCTGCTGCCGGTGCCCGCCGAACTCCGCGGCCGACTGCTCGACCTGCTCGACCGGGCCGTGTTCGTCTCGGCGGCCGGCGAGCTGGCGGATGTGACCAACACCGTGAGCCGGGAACCGCTCACCATCGACCAGGTCATCCGGACGCTCGAACACAAAACGGCCATCTATTCCTTCGAGGCCCCGCTGCAGGCCGGTGCCGTTCTCGCCGGCGCACCCGAGGAGGCCATCGACGCCCTCGGCCGGTTCGGCCGCCTGATCGGTGTCGCCTTCCAACTGACCGACGACCTGCTCGGCGTGTTCGGTGACCCCGCCAGCACCGGCAAGAGCGTGCTCGCGGACCTCCGCGAGGGCAAACAGACCGCGCTCATCGCGCACGCCGGCGCCACCGACCGGTGGCCCCTGATCGCTCCGTTCCTGGGCAAAGCCGACCTCACCGAGGCCGAGGCCGAACTGGTGCGTGCGCACCTGCGCGACTGCGGCGCCCCGGAAACCGCGGATGCCCTGGCCCGTGAGTACGCGAGCCGGGCCGTGGAGGCCCTGCAGGGTGCGCTGATGCCCGATGAGCTGCGCGCCACCCTCACCCAACTCGCCCTCAGCGCCGTGACGCGGCAGAAATGAGCCGGGACACGGCCGCACCGATCATCGGCGGCTCCAGCACCGGTCTCGACACCTACAACGCGGCCGCCCTGGCCAGCGCCACCACGGTGATCGGGCAGTACTCCACCTCGTTCGGCCTGGCCGCCAGGCTCCTCGCCGCCGGGGTGCGCGACGAGGTGCGCAGCATCTACGCCCTCGTGCGCATCGCCGACGAAATCGTGGACGGCGCCGCCAGCGGGGCCGGTATCGACCTGGCCGGGCAGCGCGAGCTGCTCGACGACCTCGAGCACGAAACCGAACGCGCGATGGCGCGCGGTTTCAGCACCAACCTCGTGGTGCATGCCTTCGCCGTCACCGCGCGCCGGGTCGGCATCGACCCGTCGCTCACCCGGCCGTTCTTCGCCTCGATGCGCCGGGACCTCGACCCGGCCCCGTTCACGCAGGCCGGCGTGGCCGAGTACATCTACGGATCGGCGGAGGTGGTCGGGCTGATGTGCCTGCGCAGCTTCCTGCACGGATCGCCGCGGTCGCCCGAGGACCTGGCCGTGCTCGAACACGGCGCCCGCAGCCTCGGTGCAGCGTTCCAGAAGGTCAATTTTCTGCGCGACCTCGCCGCCGACCGGGACGCGCTCGGCCGCAACTACTTTCCAGGCGTCGACCTCGCCAGACTGACCGAGCCGGCCAAACACCTGCTGCTCGACGACATGGACGCAGACCTCGAGGCCGCCGAACGGGTGCTGCCACTGCTGCCGCCCGGCAGCCGACGCGCCGTCACCGCTGCCCACCGGTTGTTCGCCCGGTTGGCTGCGAAACTGCGGGAGACCCCCGCCCAGGCTTTGATGAGCACCCGCGTGCGGGTGCCGGATCCGGAGAAACTGATGATCGCCCTCTCGTCCTCGCTCGGCCCGCAAGCGTGGCGTCGGTGAGCGGCCCGAACGCACCCACCCGCACAGGTCCGACCCGTACCGGTGCGCCCCGCACTGATCCGATCCGTACCGTCGTCATCGGCGGCGGCATCGCCGGGCTGGCCAGTGCGGCGCTGCTCGCCAAGGAAGGTCATCAGGTGACCCTCCTGGAGGCCCACGACACCCTCGGCGGCCGGGCGGGTTTCTGGGAGAGCGAGGGATTCCGGTTCGAAACCGGTCCGTCCTGGTACCTCATGCCCGAGGTCTTCGAGCACTTCTACCGGCTGATGGGCACCAGCGCCGCCGAACAGCTCGAGCTCACCCGCCTCGACCCCGGCTACCGGGTGTTCTTCGAATCATCGCCAGAGCCCGTGGACGTGCGCGCCGAACGCGCCGACAACATCCGTCTGTTCGAGAGCCTCGAGCCCGGCGCCGGCGCCCAACTCGAGAAGTACCTGACCAGTGCCAAGGAAACCTACGACATGGCCGTGGACAGGTTTCTCTACACGAGCTTCGCCTCGTTCAAGCCCCTGCTCGTACGCGACGTGCTCTCCAGGATGGGCCGGCTCGGCCGGCTGCTGCTGCAGCCGCTGGACAGGTTCGTGGCCGGCTATTTCCGCGACCCGCGGATCCGCCAGATCCTGGGTTATCCAGCGGTCTTCCTCGGCTCCTCGCCCGACCGCACCCCGTCGATGTACCACCTGATGAGCCACCTCGACCTGGCCGATGGGGTGCTCTACCCGCAGGGCGGCTTCACCCGCCTGATCGAGAGCATCGTCGATATCGCCCGCGCCGAGGGCGTCACCATCCAGACCGGCGCCACCGTGCAGGCGATCCGGAGCGGCGCCACCCCGTCTGGCCGGGGCGCCAAGGCCGCCGTCGAGGGCGTCACCTACACGACCGCGGCCGGGGCGACCGTGACGCTGGATGCGGACATCGTCGTCTCCGCCGCCGACCTGCACCACACCGAGACCGAGCTGGTCGAGCCCGCCAAGCAGACCTACCCCGAGCGCTGGTGGCAGAAGCGCACCTCCGGCCCCGGCGCTGTGCTCGTGCTGCTCGGGGTGAGCGGTGTGCTGCCCGAGCTCGCCCACCACACCCTGTTCTTCACGAAGGACTGGGCCGACAACTTCGACCGGATCTTCGGCACGAAGACCTCTGTGCCCAATCCGGCCTCGTTCTACGCCTGCCTGCCCAGCAGCACCGATCCCGGCGTGGCCCCGGACGGCGCCAGCAACATGTTCCTGCTCATTCCCGTTCCCGCTGACACCGGCATCGGCCACGGCGGCATCGACGGGGCCGGTTCGGCCGGTGTCGAGGGCATCGCGGACGCCGCGATCGGCCAGCTCGCCGAGTGGGCCGGCATCCCCGACCTCGCCGAACGCATCCTGGTGCGCCGCACCATCGGGCCCGCCGACTTCGCCGACGACCTCAACTCCTGGAAGGGCGGCGCCCTCGGGCCCGCGCACACCCTCAAGCAGAGCGCGTTCTTCCGCGGCACCAATGTGTCCAAGCACATCGAGGGCCTGTACTACGCCGGCGGCACCACGATCCCCGGGATCGGCCTGCCGATGTGCCTGATCAGCGCCGAGATCCTGCTCAAACGGATTCGGGGCGACGTGAGCACCGGGCCGCTGCCGGAGCCGCTGCCCGCCGTTCTGCGGTGACCGGGGCGATGCTGAGCTTCGCCTACCTGGCCGCCCTGCTGGTCTCGCTGACCGGGATGGTGGTGCTCGACCGCCGATTCGGCCTGTTCTTCTGGCGCGCGCCCCGCGCCGCCGCCGTCGTGCTCGCGGCGGGGGTGCTCTTCTTCCTGGCCTGGGACCTGGTGGGCATCAACCGGGGCATCTTCTACCGCGGTGAAACCTCGTTCATGACCGGCCTGCAGGTGGCGCCGGAGCTTCCGGTGGAGGAGGTCTTCTTCCTGACCTTTCTCTGCTACCTCTTCATGAACGCCCTGCAGGGCGCCCGGATGCTGCTGGAGAGGCGGCGCACCGCGTGAGCTATCTCGGGCTGAACGCCCTCTTCCTCGGCCTGGCCGTGCTGGTCGCCGGCCTGGCGTTCTGGCGACGGCCGTCGTTCCGCCGACTGCTGCCGGCAGCGGGACTCGCCCTGGCGGCCGTTCTCGTGCTCACCGCGGTGTTCGATAACATCATGATCGGGGTGGGCCTCGTCGCGTATGACCCGGCCCTGATTTCCGGTCTGTTCGTGGGAATCGCCCCGCTGGAGGACTTCGCCTACCCCGTGGCAGCGGCCCTGCTGCTGCCGGCGCTGTGGGTGCTGCTCGGCGCTGAGCGCGGGCGGCCCGCCCGCCACGAAGCACCCGCCACACTCCCGCACGCAGAAGGACAGGACGAATGACCGAGCCGGCACACCCCCACGGCACCACCCCGGCCGCGGGCCTCGGCCACACGTTTCGGCAGGTGCTGCTCTCGTCCCGCCCGCTCAGCTGGATCAACACGGCCTTCCCGTTCGCCGCCGCGTACGTGGTCACCACCGGCCGGGTCGACCTGTTGCTCGTGGTGGGCACCCTGTTCTTCCTGATCCCGTACAACCTGCTGATGTACGGCATCAACGACGTGTTCGACTACGAGTCCGACCTGCGCAACCCGCGGAAGGGCGGCGTCGAGGGCGCGATGCTCGACAAGGGCCTGCACCGCATCGTGCTCATCTCCGGCGTCGCCACGGCCCTGCCCGTGCTGCTGCTGATGCTCGTGCTGGCCGGGCCCGACCCGTGGTCGTGGCTGGTGCTGGCGATCAGCCTCTTCGCCGTGGTCGCCTACTCCGCGCCGCGGCTGCGCTTCAAGGAACGTCCGGTGCTGGACTCGGTGACGTCGAGCATCCACTTCGTGAGCCCGGCCGTCTACGGACTCGCCGTGGCCGGCGCCCTGGTGACGCCCGACCTGGTGGCTCTGCTGGCCGCGTTCTTCTTCTGGGGCATCGCCAGCCACGCCTTCGGGGCGGTGCAGGATGTGGAGCCGGACCGGCAGGGCGGCATCAGCTCGATCGCCACGGCGTTCGGTGCCGCACAGACCGTGCGCCTGGCCATCGGATTCTGGCTGCTGGCCGGTCTGCTGATGCTCGTCACCGACTGGCCGGGGCCGCTCGCCGCGCTGCTGGTGATCCCGTACATCCTGGCCGCCTGGCCGTACCGGTCCATCAGCGACGCGGAATCCGAGCGCGCCAACCACGGCTGGAAACGGTTTCTCAGACTGAACTTCTTCACCGGGTTCCTGGTGACCATGCTGCTGATCCTCTGGGTCGTGCTGCGTTAGGCACCTGCCGCCGCCGCGTAGAGTCGAGGTATGGAGCTGCTGAGCGCACGGGTGGACAGCTGGGCCTGGGCGGTGCGGATGTACAAGACCCGCTCGCAGGCCACGGCCGCCTGCCGGGCCGGGCACGTGCGGGTGAACGGGGAACGGGCCAAGTCCGCCCAGACCATCAAGCCGGGCGACGAGGTGCGGATCCGGGCCAACGGTTTCGACAGGGTGCTCGTGGTGTCGCGGATCATCGTGAAGCGGGTGGGCCCGAGCGTGGCCGCCGAGTGCTTCGTGGACAATACCCCGCCTCCGCCGCCCCGCGAGGAGGTGGCCCTGGTGCCCATGCGAGACCGTGGGGCCGGCCGGCCCACCAAACGCGAGCGCCGGGAGATCGAGGAACTGCGCGGGCGCTCGACGACCGACTAGTCACTCCCCCTCTGGCGAGAGCTCGACCGGTGGAACGAGCGTGCCCACCTCGGTGCGCACCCACCACACGTGCTCGCTCCGGCGTTCGGCGCGAGTGCTGAACCTGTAGAGGAAGACCCGGGCGCGCACGTAACGCGGCGGGTGCGCGGGGAACGGATTGCCGGCCAGCATCCGCAGGGTGGCGCGGTCACCCTGGAGCAATCGGGCCAGGAACGCCTCGAACCACCGGGTGTCTCGTGACCCGAGCGCCAGGAACCACATCAGCCAGTCCAGCCGCAGGTGATACGGCGCGAACTGGCCGGGCAACCTGGACACTGTGCCGGGCTTGCCGCGGAACTCGTATTCCCGCCACGCCGTGCTGTCGCCGGGGTCGACGGAGTCGCAGCCCTCCACGATCACCTCGAAGCGTTCCTTCGTGACGGTGCCGAACGCTCCGTAGGCATTGACCAGGTGGAACGGGTTGAAACTCGCGTTCATGAGCTGGCGACGGCGCAGCAGGTTGCGGGCCGGCCAGTAGCTGAGCACGAGCAGACCGAGGGTCACCGCGAGCACCACGGCCACGAACCAGGGCGGCTGCTCCCCCGCCGTGGCCGCCGGTGCAGCCTGCGGCGCCCGCAAGGCCGGCGCAAACAGCCCGCCGACCCAGCGGAAGGCGGCGTCATCGATCGCGGCGGCGGCCAGCACGATGGTGATCCAGTTCAACCAGGCGAAGTTGCCCGTGACCACCAGCCACAGCTGACTGAAAACCATGACGCCGGCCGCGACCGAGGCCACGGGCTGCGGAGCGAAAATGAGGAACGGGGCGATGAGTTGTACGGCGTGATTGGCGAGCACCTCGCCGCGATGGAACCACCGGGGCAGGTGGTGCACGACCCAGCTCACCGGATTGGGCATCGGCTGGGTTTCGTGGTGGTAGAACAGGGCGGTGAGGTCGCGCCATTCCCGGCCGCCCCGCAGCTTGATCATGCCGGCGCCGAATTCCAGCCTGAACACCAGCCAGCGCAGGAAGAACAGCACCGGCAGCGGGGTGGCGACGGCGTCGGAGCCGAGGAACGCCACGATGAACCCCGCCTCCACCAGCAGGCTCTCCCAGCCGAACGAGTAGAACGTCTGCCCGACATTCACGATCGACAGGTACGCCGCGAACAGCGTGAGGAACGCCAGCATCGGCAGCCAGGCCTGACCGAGTTGTGGGAGCCCGAGCACGATCGATGCTGACAGCACCATCCCGCCGATGGCCACCAGGCGCAGCATCCGGTCTGAGTAGCGCCACTGAAAGAGGCTCGGCGCCCGCCGGAACGGCACGATGGCCACGAACCTGGGCACCGGGAGCAGGCCGCGCTCGCCCAACAGCGCCGGGAACTGGTTGTACGCCGAGAGGAAGGCGATCAGAAAGATGGCGGCGATACCCCGCTGCAGGATCTCTCGGGCGATGTCGTAGTCGCCCGTCGCGAACCAGTCCATGGTGCAGATCACCCTAGGCCCGCGGCACCGGCTCCTCAAGCCTGGTCGCTGGCCGCCCGGGCGGCTCTGCGGCCCGCTGGCGCGGCTTTCAGTTCCGCAATTGGTTCCGCTCCGGACGTGTGCGCCCGGTGTGCCGGGACCAGATGTCCGCCTGGGGAACAGATGGCGGTCACGGATGCCTTGACGGCGGCGACTAAACCGGTATAGGTTTTGGCTAAACCGGTTAAGGCGTCGCAGCGGCGCCGGTCGGTTCGCCATCAATGAGGAGGCTTCATGCATCCGGCCCAGGATTCCGCCAAGGTGACCATCGCCGATGTGGCCAGGGAGGCCGGGGTCAGCAAGGGCCTCGTTTCGTTCGCGCTCAATGACCGACCCGGCGTCTCCGCGGAGACGCGCTCGCGCATCCTGCAGGTGGCCGGCGCCCTGGGTTGGACGCCGTCGCTGCGGGCCAGATCGTTGTCGTCGAAGCGCTCGTTCGCGCTCGGCCTGGTCATGGCCCGTGATCCAGAGGTGCTCGGCTCCGACCCGTTCTTCACCTCGTTCCTCGCCGGCGTCGAGACCATCCTCGCCCCGCAGGGCCTCGCTCTGGTGCTCAGTGTCGTGCCCGACGAGACCACCGAGCTACAGACCTACCGCACCCTGGTCGGCGACGGGCGGGTGGATGGCGTCTTCCTCACCGATCTCCGTCACGACGACGCGCGGATCCCCTGCCTGACCGAACTCGGCCTTCCGGCGGTCACCCTCGGCCGCCCCGACCAGGCCAGCCCGTTCCCCGCCGTGTGCATCGACGACACCCACGGCGTCACCGAAACCGTGCGCCACCTCGCCACTCTCGGGCACCGGCAGATCGCCCACGTGGCCGGGAGCGCCTCGATGCTGCACGGCAGCCGGCGGCGCACCGCCTTCACCACCGCGATGCGCGACGCCGGGTTGGGCGACGGACAGGTCGTCGACACCGACTTCTCGATCGCGGCCGGCGCGGACGCCACCCGCCGCCTGTTGAGTCAGGCCGTGCCGCCCACGGCCATCGTCTTCGCCAACGATCCCATGGCCATCGCCGGCATCGGCGTAGCCCGTGAGCTCGGCGTCAGCGTGCCGGAGGATCTGTCGATCACCGGGTTCGATGACATCGAATTCGCCAGATACGTCTACCCCGCCCTCACGACAGTGGGCGCGACCCCCTTGGTCTGGGGCCGCGCTGCCGCAACCACCCTGCTCGCGCTCATCCGCACCGGGAGGTCAGACGATGTCGAGCTTCCCGCCGCCCGCCTGATCATCCGGGGCTCGGCTTCAGCGCCGGCGCCCTCCTGAGACGCACCACCTGCACGACCATTCCGCAGCAGAGCCGCTGCGAACACAGAAATGGAGAACGACATGCAACGCAGCATCCGTCCCACCAACACCCCCCGACGGACCAGGCGACTTCTCGCCGCCGCCGCCACCTCCGCCGCCATGGTCGTCGCCCTCGGGGCGTGCTCCAGCGGCGGTGGCGATTCCGACTCGGCCGAAGGTCGCGGCGACATCACCATCTGGTACTCGAACAACGAGAACGAGGTGAAATGGGGCAAGGCGATGGTCGACGCTTGGAACGCCGACAACCCCGACGAGCAGATCAAGGCCCAGGAGATCCCGGCCGGCAAGAGCAGCGAAGAGGTCATCGGCGCCGCCATCACGGCCGGAAATGCTCCCTGCCTGGTCTTCAACACCGCCCCGGTTGCGGTTCCGCAGTTCCAGAAGCAGGGCGGCCTGGTCGACCTCAGCAGCTTCGAAGACGGCGACGCCTACATCCAGGAGCGCACCGGCGACCTGAGCGAGCAGTACCAGAGCGAGGACGGCAAGTTCTATCAGATGCCCTGGAAGTCCAACCCGGTGATGTTGTTCTACAACAAGGACCTCTTCGCCGCGGCCGGTCTCGACCCCGAGAACCCCGAGCTGGCCACCTACGACGAGTTCCTGGCCACTGCCCGCACCCTGGTCTCGGCCGGTGTGTCGCAGTACGCGATCAACCCGGCGGCGACGAGCGAGTTCTTCCAGAGCTGGTTCGACTTCTACCCGACCTATGCGGCCGAGACCGATGGCAGCCTGTTCATCGAAGACGGCGAAGCCACCTTCAACTCCGACGAGGGGGTGGCCGCCGGCGAATTCTGGAAGACCATCTACGCCGAGAATCTCGCCGGCAAGGAGAAGTACACCGGTGACTCGTTTGCCGACGGACTGGCGGCCATGGCCAGTGCGGGACCCTGGGCGGTCAACGTCTACAAGGACGTCGTGAACTGGGGGGCCGTTCCCTTCCCCAGCAGCGCCGGCACCGACCCCGCAAGCGCGTACACCTTCAGCGACGCCAAGAACGTCGGCATGTTCACCGCCTGCGAGAACCAGGCCACCGCCTGGGACGTGCTGAAATTCGCGACCAGCGAGGAGCAGGACGGCCAGCTGCTCGAGCTGACCGGCCAGATGCCGTTGCGCCAGGACCTCCCCGAGGTCTACCCCGACTACTTCGCGGCCAACCCGGCCTACGAGCAGTTCGGTGACCAGGCATCCCGCACGGTCGAGGTGCCGCAGGTGCCCAACTCCGTCGCCGCCTGGCAGGCCTTCCGGGATGCCTGGACGAAGACAGTCATCAGCGGTGAGGGCGATGTCGCCGACGCGTTCGACGCCGCGGCCGACAAGGTCAATGAACTGATCGCGGAGTAAGTCTGATGTCCGCGACAGTCTCCTCAGGGAGTGTCACCCCGAGCTCCGCCGCCAGGCCCGCAAAGCCTGGCGGCGGGGGCCCCCGCCGGGGCCGTCGGCGTCGGGTGCTGGGCAGGAACCCACTCGGGCTCGTGCTCAGCGCCCCCTACCTGATCTTCGTGCTCCTGGTCTTCGCCTATCCGCTGGTTTTCGCCTTCTACATGTCGTTCCACGACTATTTCTTTGCCGCGCCCGGCGCCGTGGTGGACCGACCGTTCGTTGGACTCGAGAACTTCCAGGAGGTGCTGACCGACCCGGCCATCATCCGCTCGTTCGGCAACGTGGGTATCTTCTTGCTCATCAACGTGCCTCTCACCGTGGTGCTGTCGCTGGTGCTCGCCACGGCGCTGAACAAGATCGTGCGTGCCCGCACCTTCTTGCGGGTGTCCTTCTATGTGCCGTACGTGACGGCCAGCGTCGCCGTCGTCGTCGTCTGGCTCTTCCTCTTCAGCAGCAACGGCCTGATCAGCCAGATCCTCGGCCCGCTGGCGCCGGACCCGGCCTGGCTGATCAACCCGCTGCTGGCGATGCCCACGATCGCCATCTTCGTCACCTGGAAGCAGATGGGTTTTTTCATCCTGCTCTACCTGGCCGCGCTGCAGAACGTTTCGGACGAACTGTACGAGGCCGCGGCGACGGATGGTGCGGGCAAGATTCGCATGTTCTTCTCGATCACCGTGCCGGGCGTGCGGCCGGCAACAGTGCTGGTGCTGCTGCTGGCGACGGTCACCGGCGCGAACCTGTTCACGGAGCCGTACCTGCTCACCGGCGGTGGCGGACCCAACGGGGCCTCGTCGTCGCCCGTGCTGATCATGTACCAACGCGGCATCGAACAGGGCGAGCCGGGTATTGCCGCCGCGATCGGGGTCATCCTCGTGATCGGCGTGCTCATCCTGGCGTTCATCCAACGCAAGCTGGCCGGAGGGGACGAATCATGAGCAACGCAGGGAACCCGGCGGTCACGGAGGGCCTGGCCCACTCAGACCCCGCGAAGGCACCTCGGGTGCGTACTGGACGCAGCCGGGCCGGCCAGGTCAACGGAATGAGCCGGGGGCAGAACATCCTGCGGTACGTGGTGCTGTCCATCGGCGCCCTCCTGTTTCTGTTCCCGTTCTACTACATGGTGATCGGCTCCCTGCAGACGGCGCCCGACCCGACCATCGCCGGGGCGTTCCCCAATCCGGCGAACATCACCGGTCAGAACTACGTGGACATCAACAGCCGCATCAACCTGTTCCAGGGACTGGTCAACTCCGGGATCTTCGCCGGCGGCGTCATCCTGTGCACCGTCGTGTTCGGTGTGCTGGTGGGCTACGCCCTGGCCCAGCTGGAGTGGCGGGGACGCGGTGTGACCTTCGGGCTGATGCTGCTCGTGCAGGTGATTCCCTTCCAGCTGCTGATGATCCCGCTCTACGTGATGATCGCCAGGGATTACGGCCTGGCCGACAGTTATGCGGGCATGATCCTTCCGTTCGCGATCAACTCGACGGCGGTGCTCGTGTTCCGGCAGTACTTCCTGCAGGTGCCCAAGGCCCTTTTCGACGCCGCCCGGATCGACGGCGCCGGCGAGCTGAAGATCCTGTGGAGCATCGCGTTGCCGCTCGTGCGGCCCGCCCTGCTGACCGTGGTGCTGCTCACCTTCATCGGACCGTGGAACGAATTCCTCTGGCCGTTCCTGATCACCAAGGAAGCCTCGCTGCAACCACTCGCGGTCTCGTTGGCGAACTACCTCACCAACGTTGCGGGAACCGCCTCGAACCCGATCGGCGCCGTCCTCGCCGGCGCCTGCGTGCTGGCCGCCCCCATGGTCCTGCTCTTCATCATCTTCCAACGGCACTTCGTCTCGAGCGACATCGGCTCCGGCGTGAAAGGTTAGTCATGAGCTCCACCACAGAATTCCCCTACACCCTCACCAGGATGGGCGTCGTCATGACGCCGGAGGACGGCAACGACCTGGAGGCCGAAGGGGTGCTGAACCCCGGGTCGGGCCACACCCCGGACGGCACCCTGTACCTGCTCCCCCGGCTCGTGGCCTCCGGCAACGTCTCCCGGGTGGGACTGGCCAGGGTGATCATCGAAAACGGGGTGCCCACCGGAGTCGAACGCGAGGGCGTTGTGCTCGCCCCCGACCGGGGTTGGGAGCACGGCGCCGACAACGCCGGCGTCGAGGACCCGCGGGTCACGTTCATCCCCCGGCTCGGCCTGCACGTGATGACCTATGTGGCCTACGGACCGCTCGGACCGCGCACCGCCGTGGCCGTGTCGGAGGACCTGCGCGAGTGGCGGCGTCTCGGACCGGCGCTGTTCGCCTACGCCGAGGCCCTGGACATGGACCTGAACCTGTTCCACAACAAGGACACTGTGTTCTTTCCTGAGCCGGTCACCGCGCCGGACGGCGTGGAGAGTTTCGCGGTGCTGCACCGGCCGATGTGGGATCTGGACGAGACCAAACCC
>Ga0247816_10000810_pt1 | contig 16411 bp, 18 predicted proteins | sample UWRJL209509C1_FD_179930 | JGI IMG/M metagenome (GOLD analysis project Ga0247816, IMG submission 179930) | Plant litter microbial communities from Arlington Agricultural Research Station in Wisconsin, United States - UWRJ-L209-509C-1 | ecosystem: Environmental > Terrestrial > Plant litter >...
GCTCTCAACGTCGCCGCGCCGATCCTGGCCCGCAAGCGTTACCTGCAACAAGAGGCGCGTCGTCTGCGCCGGGAGACCGAAAAGTGAATCCGCTGCGTAGAAAGCGTCTGTTGATCATCCTGGCGATTCTGGTGGGGGTTGGCGCTGCCGTCGGCCTGGCCTTGAGCGCCCTGCAACAGAACATCAACCTGTTCTACACCCCGACCCAGATCGCCAACGGCGAAGCCCCGGTGGACACCCGCATTCGTGCCGGTGGCATGGTCGAAGCCGGCTCATTGAAACGTACCGGCGATTCACTGGACGTGACTTTCGTGGTCACCGACTTCAACAAATCCGTGACCATCACCTATCGCGGCATCCTCCCGGACCTGTTCCGCGAAGGGCAGGGCATCGTCGCACTCGGCAAGCTCAATGCCGACGGCGTGGTAGTGGCCGACGAAGTGCTGGCCAAGCACGATGAAAAATACATGCCGCCGGAAGTCACCAAGGCCCTCAAAGACAGCGGCCAGTCGGCTCCAACCCCTGCCAAGGAGGGCTAAGCAATGACGTCCGCACTGTTTATTCCAGAGTTGGGCCAACTGGCGATGATCCTCGCCCTGTGCTTTGCCGTCGTCCAGGCGATCGTCCCGTTGCTGGGTGCCTGGCGCGGTGACCGCCTGTGGATGAGCCTGGCCCAGCCAGCCGCCTGGGGCCAGTTCGCGTTTCTCGCCTTCGCCTTTGGTTGCCTGACCTACGCCTTCATGACCGACGATTTTTCCGTCGCCTATGTGGCCAACAACTCCAACACTGCCTTGCCCTGGTACTACAAGTTCAGCGCGGTGTGGGGCGCCCACGAAGGCTCCCTGCTGCTGTGGGCGTTGATCCTCGGCGGCTGGACCTTCGCCGTCTCGGTATTTTCCCGGCAGTTGCCGCAAGTCATGCTCGCCCGCGTATTGGCGGTGATGGGCATGATCAGCATCGGCTTCCTGCTGTTTTTGATCATGACCTCCAACCCGTTCACGCGCATCCTGCCGCAGATCCCGGTGGACGGTCACGACCTCAACCCGCTGTTGCAAGACATCGGCCTGATCGTGCACCCGCCGATGCTTTACATGGGCTACGTTGGCTTCTCCGTGGCGTTCGCCTTCGCCATTGCGGCACTGCTGGGCGGGCGCCTCGATGCAGCCTGGGCACGCTGGTCGCGGCCGTGGACCATCGTCGCCTGGGCCTTCCTCGGTATCGGTATCACCTTGGGCTCCTGGTGGGCGTACTACGAACTCGGCTGGGGCGGCTGGTGGTTCTGGGACCCGGTGGAAAACGCGTCCTTCATGCCCTGGCTGGTGGGCACGGCGCTGATTCACTCGTTGGCCGTTACTGAAAAACGCGGGGTGTTCAAAAGCTGGACCGTGTTGTTGGCCATCGCCGCATTCTCGCTGAGTTTGCTGGGTACCTTCCTGGTACGTTCCGGTGTGTTGACGTCGGTGCATGCTTTCGCGTCGGACCCTGAGCGCGGCGTGTTCATCCTGATTTTCCTGCTGTTTGTGGTCGGCGGGTCCCTGACGCTGTTCGCCCTGCGCGCGCCGGTGGTCAAGAGCCACGTTGGCTTCAACCTGTGGTCGCGGGAAACCCTGCTGCTGGGCAACAACCTGGTGCTGGTGGTGGCCGCTTCGATGATCCTGCTGGGCACCCTGTATCCGCTGGCACTGGATGCGCTGACCGGCGCCAAGCTGTCGGTCGGCCCGCCGTACTTCAACGCGTTGTTCATCCCGTTGATGGGCCTGTTGATGGTGGTGATGGCCATCGGCATGCTGGTGCGCTGGAAAGACACCCCGGTGAAATGGCTGGTGGGCATGCTGACCCCGGTATTGCTGGGCAGCGCCGCGTTGTCGGTGGTGGCGGGGATTGCCTATGGCGACTTCAACTGGGCGGTGCTCGCCACCTTCATGCTCGCCGCCTGGGTATTGCTGGCCGGCGTGCGTGACATCTTCGACAAGACCCGCCACAAAGGCCTGATCAAAGGCCTGCCGAGCCTGACCCGCAGCTATTGGGGCATGCAGATCGCGCACATCGGCATCGCCGTGTGTGCTCTCGGCGTGGTGTTGTCCAGCCAGAACAGCGCCGAGCGCGACTTGCGCCTGGCGCCGGGCGAGTCCATGGACCTGGCCGGTTACCACTTCATCTTCGAAGGCGCCAAGCACTTTGAAGGCCCGAACTTTACCTCCGACAAAGGCACCATCCGCGTGGTGCGCAACGGCAAGCAAGTGGCCGTGCTGCACCCGGAAAAACGTCTGTACACCGTGCAAAATTCGATGATGACCGAAGCCGGGATCGACGCAGGTTTCACCCGTGACCTTTACGTTGCACTGGGCGAACCCTTGGGCGATGGCGCCTGGGCCGTGCGGGTTCACGTCAAACCGTTTGTGCGCTGGATCTGGTTTGGCGGCTTGCTCACAGGCTTGGGTGGTTTGCTGGCAGCGATGGACCGGCGTTATCGGGTCAAGGTCAAGAGCCGGGTGCGTGAAGCCCTCGGCCTGCAGGGAGCGGCGGTATGAAGCGTTGGTTAATGGTATTGCCGCTGGCGGTGTTTCTGGTGATGGCGGTGTTCCTGTATCGCGGGCTGTACCTGGACCCGGCCGAGCTGCCCTCGGCAATGATCGGCAAGCCGTTCCCGGCGTTTTCGCTGCCGACCGTGCAGGGTGACAAAACCCTGACCCAGGCTGATTTGCAGGGCAAACCGGCATTGGTCAACGTGTGGGGCACCTGGTGCATCTCCTGCCGCGTCGAGCACCCGGTGCTCAACAAGCTGGCCGAGCAGGGCGTGGTGATCTACGGCATCAACTACAAGGACGACAACGCAGCGGCCTTGAAGTGGCTGGCGGAATTCCACAACCCGTATCAGTTGGATATCCGTGACGAAGACGGCAACCTGGGTTTGAACCTGGGCGTGTACGGCGCCCCGGAAACCTTCTTCATCGATGCCAAGGGTGTGATCCGCGACAAGTACGTCGGCGTGATCGACGAAGTGGTGTGGCGCGAGCAACTGGCCGCCAAGTACCAGGCGCTGGTGGATGAGGCCAAGCCATGAAGCGTTGGTTAGCCGCCGCTGTATTGGGCTTGAGCATGGCCGGCGTGGCCCACGCCGCCATCGACACCTACGAATTTGCCAAGGACGGTGACCGCGAGCGCTTTCGCGAACTGACCAAGGAGCTGCGTTGCCCCAAGTGCCAGAACCAGGACATCGCCGACTCCAACGCGCCGATTGCCGCGGACCTGCGCAAAGAGATCTTCCGCATGCTCGGCGAGGGCAAGGACAACCAGCAAATCATCGATTTCATGGTCGACCGCTACGGTGATTTCGTGCGCTACAAACCGGCGCTGACCGGCAAGACCGCGCTGCTGTGGTTTGGCCCCGGTGGGCTGTTGCTCGCGGGTATCGTGGTCATGGTGGTGATCGTGCGCCGCCGTCGTGTCGCCCCGGCCGATGGCTCGGACTCGCTTTCCGTCGATGAGCGTCAACGCCTCGACCAACTGCTGGACAAAAAAACTGATGATTGATTTCTGGCTCGCAGCAGGTCTGCTGCTTTTGGTTGCCTTGAGTTTCCTGTTGATCCCGGTCCTGCGTGGCCGCCGTGCCCAGCGTGAAGAGGATCGCACCGCGCTGAACGTGGCGCTGTACCAGGAACGCGTGGCGGAACTGCAAACCCAGCAGTCCGAAGGTGTGCTGGATGCGGCGCAACTGGACAGCGGCCGCGCTGAAGCGGCCCGTGAGTTGCTGGCTGATACCGAAGGCGTGGAAAAACCCCGCGAATCGCGCCTGGGCAAACCGTTGCCATTGCTCGCAGCGTTTTTGGTTCCGGTGTTGGGCCTTGGCCTGTACCTGCACTACGGCGCCAGCGACAAGGTTGAGCTGACGCGCGAATTCTCCCAGCCACCGGTGTCCATGCAAGACATGACCCGCCGCCTGGAGCGCGCCGCCGAGGCACAGCCGGATTCGCCGGAAGGCTTGTACTTCCTCGGCCGTGCCTACATGGCCCAGGACCGTTCGGCCGATGCGGCCAAGGTGTTCGAACGCACCGTCGCCTTGGCGGGCCGTCAGCCGGAACTGCTCGGGCAATGGGCGCAGGCGCAGTACTTTGCCGATAACAAGCAATGGTCGCCCAAGGTTCAGGCGCTGACGGATGAAGCGCTCAAGCTTGATCCAAAAGAAGTCACCAGCCTTGGTCTGTTGGGTATCGCAGCTTTTGAAGGCCAGCGTTATCAGGAAGCGATTGATTACTGGAACCGCCTGCTGGCGCAACTGCCCCCGGACGACAACTCGCGTGCCGCGCTGCAAGGCGGGATTGATCGGGCCGCCGAGAAGCTCAAAGAGGGCGGCGGGAGCGTGGTTCCGGCCAAGGCTCAACCGCAGATGCAAGTACGCGTCGACCTGTCCGCCGATGTGAAGGCCAAAGCCTTGCCGGGTGACAGCGTGTTCATCTTCGCCCGCGCCGTAAACGGCCCGCCTGCGCCGCTGGCAGCCAAGCGCGTAACCGTGGCCGACCTGCCGATTACCGTCGAACTGGGCGATAGCGATGCGATGATGCCGCAGTTGAAACTGTCCAACTTTCCCGAAGTCCAACTGGTTGCGCGCATATCCCGGGCCGGTGTTCCGACCGCTGGCGAGTGGATCGGCCGCAGCCAAGCCTTGGCCAGCACTACCACTGCCTTGCAGCAGCTGACCATCGACAGTCCGGACAAATAATTTCGAGGAAATGCCATGACCGCCATCGCTCGTATCACCCTGCTCAGCCTGGTCCTGGGGTTGAGTGCTTGTGCGGTCCACCGGCCTCCATCGCCAACCGGGCCGACGATTCCGCCGTCCGGCCCGTCGACCCAGCCGAGCACCAAGCCTTCCGGGCCGGTAGTTGCACCGCCCAAGCCGGTGCCGAGCACCTCGGCCACCTTCGCACCGCCACCGGGTGCTGCCAGCCATTGGGACGGGAAGATGCAGGTCTACGTGCTGGAGGATCAGCCTGATACCTTCTACCGCCAGCGCACCTACTACCGCTGGAGTAACGGCTGGAGCCGCTCCATCAGCCCGAACGGGCCGTGGGAAGAAACCAATATCAATGGCGTGCCGCCGGGCTTGAGCAAGCAGTACGCGCAATGACAAAACACACCTGATACTGATCGTTCCCATGCTCTGCGTGGGAATGCATCCCGTGACGCTCTGCGTCACCAATGCGCAAGACTTAAGCCTGGTGCCGACTGGCGGGACGCGGAGCGTCCCAAGAGGCATTCCCACGCGGAGCGTGGGAATGATCATCAGCTTCAACCCCGCTGCTGGTCAGGCCACCGGGCACTCCCGGTTCAGCGCCTCATTCACCAGCAACTGCGCAATCTCAATCATCTGCACCACGAGCCATCAAGGTGTTCGGCGCAGTCGTGCGCACAGACAGCAGATCGTTCCCACGCTCCTGCGTGGGAATGCATCCCGTGACGCTCTGCGTCACCCGTACGCAGGATTTGAGCCTTGCACTGACTGGCGGGACGCGGAGCGTCCCAAGAGGCATTCCCACGCAGAGCGTGGGAACGATCATCAAGTCAGGTAGCCAGCGCTCGCTTCCAACCTTTCACAAAAGCTTAACCAAACCACCGCACTCCGGTCATGTGCAAGTCATAGCACTGACACCTCCCGCGCCTACTGTCGTTTGAACTCAAACGCAGCCACCCCTGGCTGTTCAACCAGACAGAGATGCCCATGACTCACGCTATCCATGTCGATCATCTGAACAAGACCTTTGCGAAGAAGTCCGCATTGGTCGACCTCGAACTCACCATTGACACCGGTGAGATGGTCGCGCTGATTGGCGCTTCCGGCTCCGGTAAGTCCACGTTGTTGCGCCACCTTGCAGGCCTGGCCTGTTGCGACAAGAGCAACGGCGGCAGCGTCAAGGTGTTGGGCAGGGAGGTGCAAGCCAGCGGACGGTTGAATGGCAAGGTGCGGCGGTTGCGCGCAGACATTGGCTACATCTTCCAGCAGTTCAACCTGGTCAATCGCCTGAGCGTGCTCGACAACGTGCTGCTCGGCTGCCTGGGTCGCATGCCGCGCTGGCGTGGCAACCTCGGGCTGTTCAATGCCGAGGAAAAACACTTCGCCATGGAATCCCTGGCCCGCGTCGGCCTGGCCGACCTGGCCGCGCAACGCGCCTCCACGTTGTCCGGTGGCCAACAGCAGCGCGTGGCGATTGCCCGTGCCCTGACCCAACGCGCCGAAGTCATCCTGGCCGACGAACCCATCGCCTCGCTGGACCCCGAGTCGGCACGCAAGGTCATGGAGATCCTTGCCGACATCAACGGCCGCGACGGCAAGACCGTGGTCGTCACCCTGCACCAAGTCGATTACGCCATGCGCTATTGCCCCCGAGCCGTGGCGCTCAAGGGCGGGCGGATTCATTTCGACGGGCGTGGCACCGATATGAGCAGCCAGTTCCTGAATGATTTGTACGGTGCCGACGTCGACACCAGCCTGATGTTTTCCGACCAGACCCGCACCACCGTCGTCCCGCCTCGGCTGGCCCTGGCGCGCGCTTGAAACCCTACTAACGACCCTAGGAATCCTTTCCATGTTGAACCGTATCGGTCATGTGTTTCTGTCTGCCGTGTTGTTGGCCAGCGTCGCCATGGGCACTGCCCAGGCCGCCGACAAGGCCATCAACTTCGGCATCATGTCTACCGAGTCTTCGCAGAACCTCAAGAGCATCTGGCAGCCATTTCTGGATGACATGCACAAGAAGACCGGCCTGACCATCAACGCCACCTTCGCCTCCGATTACGCCGGCCTGATCCAGGGCATGCGCTTCAACAAGGTTGACGTGGCCTGGCTCGGCAACAAACCCGCAATGGAAGCGGTGGACCGTTCCAACGGCGAGATCTTCGCCCAGACCGCTGCCGCCAACGGCAACGCCGGTTACTGGAGCGTGCTGATCGTGCGCAAGGACAGCCCGATCAACAACGTTGAAGACATGCTCAAGAACGCCAAGAACCTGACCTTCGGCAACGGTGATCCGAACTCTACCTCGGGCTACCTGGTACCGGGCTACTACGTGTTCGCCAAGAACCACGTCGACGCCGCCACCGCCTTCAAGCGCACTCTCAACTCCAGCCATGAAGTCAACGCACTGAGCGTGGCTAAAGGGCAATTGGACGTCGCCACCTTCAACACCGAAAGCTGGGAGCGCCTGGAAGTCACCCAGCCGGACAAGGCTGCGATGCTCAAGGTGATCTGGAAATCGCCGCTGATCCCCGCCGACCCGATGGTGTGGAGCAAGGCTTTGAGCGACAGCGAGAAAACCAAGATTCGCGATTTCTTCGCCAACTACGGTGACACCGACGAAGAGAAAGCCGTGCTGAAGAACATGCAACTGGGCAAGTTCCTCAAGTCCAGCGACGACCAACTGTTGCCGATCCGCCAGCTGGAGCTGTTCAAGCAGCGCACCACCATCAGCGCCGACGACCACCTGGAAGCTGCCGACAAGGCCAAGAAACTCGCCGATATCGATGCCGACCTCGCCAAGTTGCAAGAGCGCATCACCGAGCTGGACAAAAAAACCGCGGCAAACGGCTAACCACCCTGTAGGAGCCGGCTTGCCGGCGAAAAACCTGCCGGCGACGCGTTCTTCCTGACGCACCGCATCAAGCTGATCGCCGGCAAGCCAGCTCCTACGCAAAGCAATTGAGAGTGATCCATGACGACTTTGCATGCTGAAGCAGTGGGCAAAAGGACTTGGCCACAGTACCTCGGTTGGGGCTTGTTCCTGATCATCCTGGCCTGGGCCTGGCACGGCGCCGAAATGAACCCGCTGGCGCTGTACCGCGACTCCGGAAACATGGCGACTTTCGCCGCCGACTTCTTTCCACCGGACTTCCACGAATGGCGCTCCTACCTCAAGGAGATGATCGTCACCGTGCAAATCGCCCTCTGGGGCACGGTATTGGCGATTGTCTGCTCGGTGCCGCTGGGCATTCTGTGCGCCGACAACATCACCCCCTGGTGGATTCACCAGCCACTGCGCCGGGTGATGGACGCGTTCCGTTCGATCAACGAAATGGTGTTCGCGATGCTGTTCGTCGTTGCCGTCGGCCTCGGTCCTTTTGCCGGTGTGCTGGCCCTGTGGATCAGCACCACTGGCGTCCTCGCCAAGCTGTTCGCCGAAGCCGTCGAAGCCATCGACCCCGGCCCTGTTGAAGGCGTGCGAGCGACCGGCGCCAGTGCCCTGCAAGAGGTGATCTACGGCGTGATCCCGCAAGTGATGCCGCTGTGGGTTTCCTACGCGCTCTACCGTTTCGAAGCCAACGTGCGCTCGGCAACGGTGGTGGGGATGGTTGGTGCCGGCGGGATCGGCGTGATCCTGTGGGAGAACATCCGCGCGTTCCAGTTCGTGCAGACCTGCGCGGTACTGCTGGTGATCATCGTGGTAGTGAGCTGTATCGACGTGCTGTCGCAACGCCTGCGCAAGCAGTTCATCTGACTTCGGAGGGGTGCCCCTGGGCGCTTTTTTTTAAGCATGCAGTTGTCTAGACAAGACGAACCGGTGTACCGCGAACTCGCGGACATCCTGCGCCGCGAACTCAGTACCTACCATGCGGGCGAGTTCCTGCCGGGCGAGGTGCAATTGGCCGAGCGCTTCGGCGTCAACCGCCACACCTTGCGCCGTGCCATCGATGAGCTGGTGTTCGAAGGCAGCCTGTTGCGCCGCCAGGGCAAGGGCACGCAGGTGCTGGAGCGACCGTTGATTTACCCGATGGGTGCCGACACCGCCTACAGCCAGTCACTGTCGGCCCAAGGCCTGGGTGTGGAAGCGCTGTTGCTCAAGCGCCGCTATTGCTTCGCCAGTCGCGAAGAGGCCGCGCACCTGGGCATCCTCGAGATGGCGCCGATGATCGAACTGCAAACCCTGCGCAAGCTCGACCACCAACCCGTCAGCCTGATTCGCCATCGCTACTGCGCCAGCCATGCGCCGTTACTGGCGGACTACAACGGTGGCTCCTTGCGCCAGTACCTGCGTGAACGCGACCTGCCGCTGACCCGCACCCTGAGCTTGATCGGCGCCCGTTTACCCAGCCGCGACGAAGCCGCGCTGCTAATGATGCCCCGGCATTTGCCGGCCCTGAGTGTGTTCACCCTTTCCCGCGATCGCGACGGCCGCCCGGTGGAGCTGGCGCAGTCCACCAGCCGTTCGGATCGCTTTCAGTACCAGGTCGTCACCTGATGGAGACCCCGTTGATGAACCCGTCCAAGCGACAACACTGGATCGGCGTGCTGGCCCGCGCCCGCCTGAGTGAACTGCAACCCCACGAAGCCGCATTGCGCGATGTGGATTACCAACTGATCCGCGCCCCGGAGATCGGCATGACCCTGGTGCGTGGCCGCATGGGTGGCAATGGCGCGGCGTTCAACGTCGGCGAAATGAGCGTGACCCGCTGCGTGGTGCGCCTGGCCGATGGCCGCACCGGCTACAGCTACCTGGCCGGGCGCGACAAGGTTCACGCCGAGTTGGCGGCCCTGGCCGATGCGCATTTACAGGGCGCGCAGCCGAGTATCTGGCTCAGCGATTTGATCCTGTCGCTGGCCAATGCCCAGGCCGAACGCCGCGCACAAAAAGAAGCCGATACCGCCGCCACCAAGGTCGAGTTCTTCACCCTGGTTCGAGGAGAAAACTGATGAATGCCCAACTCTTGCAACCGGCGTTCGTCGACCCGGTGCTGGACGCCCAACGCGGTTTTCGCGCCGCCCTCAAGGCGTTGGCCGAGCCCGGCCTGATTCAACATTTGCCGTCGGCACCGAGGCTCGATGGCCTGGCGCCTGCGACCTATGCCCTGTGCCTGGCGCTGCTGGATGTGGACACGCCGCTGTGGCTGGCGCCGTCGTTCGACACGCCGTTGATTCGCGCCAACCTGGCCTTCCACTGCGGCTGCCCGTTGACCGCGCGCAGGGAAGAGGCCGCGTTCGCCTTGCTCGGCGGACCGGACTTGCTCGACCTCGGCGGCTTCGATCACGGCAACGACCGCTACCCGGATCAGTCCTGCACCTTGCTGGTTCAGTTGACCGATCTTGAGGCCGGTCGTGGCTTGAGCTGGCGCGGTCCGGGGATCAAGGACCAACGCCAGGTCAATCTGCCCGTGCCTCAGGTGTTCTGGCTTGAGCGCCAACGCCGCGAAGCCTTCCCCCGTGGCCTGGATGTGCTGTTCGCCGCCGGCCATCACCTGATCGGCCTGCCACGCAGTACCCGAATTGCAGAGGAGCGTGCCTGATGTACGTAGCCGTTAAAGGTGGCGAACAGGCCATCGACAATGCCCACCGCCTGCTGGCGAAAAAGCGCAGGGGCGACACTGCCATTCCTGAACTGAGCGTGGAGCAAATCCGCCAGCAACTGCCGTTGGCCGTGGCACGGGTGATGAGCGAAGGCTCGCTGTACGACACCGAACTGGCCGCGCTGGCGATCAAGCAGGCAGCCGGTGATTTGGTTGAGGCGATCTTCCTGCTGCGGGCCTACCGCACCACGTTGCCGCGCTTCAGCCCGAGTGTGCCGATTGATACGGCGCAGATGTCGCTGAGTCGGCGTTTGTCGGCCACGTTCAAGGACGTGCCCGGTGGCCAACTGCTGGGCCCGACCTTCGATTACACCCACCGTCTGTTGGATTTTGCACTGCTGGCCGAAGGTGAATATCCGGGGCCGCACACCACGCCCGATGCGAGCCTCGAAGCATGCCCACGGGTGCTCGGATTGCTGGCCAAAGAAGGCCTGATCAAGAACGAATCCGACGACAGCGCCAGCGTCGCCGACATCACCCGCGACCCGCTGGAATACCCGGCCAGCCGTGCCGAGCGCCTGCAAGCACTGGCCCGTGGCGACGAAGGTTTCCTGCTGGCCCTGGGGTATTCGACCCAGCGCGGTTACGGCCGCAATCACCCGTTTGCCGGTGAGATTCGTATCGGCGATGTGGAGGTGTGGATCGACCCTGAAGAGCTGGGCTTCCCGGTCTGCCTGGGCAGCATCGAGGTGACCGAGTGCGAGATGGTCAACCAGTTCGTCGGCTCGGCTACCGAGTTGGCGCAGTTTACCCGCGGCTACGGTCTGGCATTCGGGCATGCCGAGCGCAAGGCCATGGGCATGGCCCTGGTGGACCGCTCGCTGCGGGCCAACGAGTTCAATGAAGAGATCGTCTCGCCGGCCCAGCAGGAAGAGTTCGTGCTGTCCCACTGCGACAACGTCGAGGCAGCGGGCTTTGTGTCCCACCTCAAATTGCCTCACTACGTGGACTTCCAGTCCGAGCTGGAACTGATCCGCAAACTGCGCCAACCGGCCGAGGGCACCCGCCATGAATGATCTGACTCAAGTGCCCGTGCGTGACCCGGCGTACAACTTCGCCTACCTCGACGAGCAGACCAAACGCATGATCCGCCGCGCCTTGCTCAAGGCCGTGGCGATCCCCGGTTACCAGGTGCCGTTCGGTGGCCGCGAGATGCCGTTGCCGTATGGCTGGGGCACCGGCGGCATGCAATTGACCGCCGCGATTCTGGGCGCCGATGACGTGCTCAAAGTCATCGACCAAGGCGCCGACGACACCACCAACGCTGTTTCGATTCGCCGGTTTTTCGCGCGTACCGCAGGCGTCGCCACCACCGAAAGTACGCTGGACGCAACGGTGATCCAGACCCGCCACCGTGTTCCGGAAACCCCGCTGCAGGTGGACCAGATCATGGTCTACCAGGTGCCGATCCCGGAGCCCCTGCGCTTTATCGAGCCCTCGGAAACCGAGACCCGCACCATGCACGCCCTCAACGATTACGGGGTGATGCACGTGAAGTTGTACGAGGACATCGCCACCTTCGGCCATATCGCCACCAGTTACGCCTACCCGGTGATGGTCGATGAGCGCTACGTGATGGACCCCTCGCCAATCCCCAAATTCGACAACCCGAAACTCGACATGAGCCCGGCGCTGATGCTGTTCGGCGCCGGTCGCGAAAAGCGTTTGTACGCGGTGCCGCCGTACACCCAGGTCAGCAGCCTGGACTTTGAGGACCACCCCTTCGAAGTGCAGAAGTGGGAGCACAGCTGCGCCATTTGCGGCAGCCGCGAGTCGTTCCTCGACGAACTGATTCTGGATGACGCCGGCACCCAGAGTTTTGTCTGTTCCGACACCTGGTATTGCGCCCAGCGGGTCAAGGAGAGCAACCAATGATTCAGTCCCTGATGAAGGAGCAGCCGGTGAACGTGCCCGCTGAACCGCTGTTGCAAGTGCGTGACCTGTCGCTGCTGTATGGCCCGGAAAAGGGCTGCCAGGGCGTGAGCTTCGACCTGTACCCCGGCGAAGTGCTGGGGATTGTCGGCGAGTCCGGTTCGGGCAAATCCACCTTGCTTTCGCTGCTCAGCGGGCGCTTGCCGCCGCAGGCCGGGAACATCGGCTACCGGGGCAAGGACGGCGAATGGCTCGATTTGTACAGCGCCAGCGAAGCCGAACGCCGGACTTTGCTGCGCACCGAATGGGGCTTCGTTGAGCAGAACCCACGGGACGGTTTACGCATGGGCGTCTCGGCCGGTGCCAACATCGGCGAGCGCCTGATGGCCCAAGGCGTGCGCAATTACCAGCAACTGCGTGGTGCGGGCCTGGACTGGCTGGGCCAGGTAGAGATCGATCCGCAACGCATCGACGACTTGCCCCGGACTTTCTCGGGCGGCATGCAACAGCGCCTGCAGATCGCCCGCAACCTGGTGTCGAGCCCGCGCCTGGTGTTCATGGATGAGCCTACCGGTGGCCTCGACGTTTCGGTGCAGGCGCGCCTGCTCGACCTGTTGCGCGGCCTGGTGCGCGAGCTGGATTTGGCGGTGGTGATCGTGACCCACGACCTGGCGGTGGCGCGGTTGCTGGCCGACCGCTTGATGGTGATGCGTCGTTCGCGGGTGGTGGAATCCGGGCTGACTGACCAGATCCTCGACGATCCACAGCACCCTTACTCTCAACTGCTGGTGTCTTCGGTATTGCAGCCATGATGAATGCCTTGATCGAGGTCCGTGACCTCTCGAAAACCTTCACCTTGCATCAGCAAAACGGCGTGGTGCTGAACGTGCTGCGCGGCGTGGAATTCAGCGTACGCGGTGGCGAATGCCTGGTGCTGCACGGCCAGTCCGGCGCCGGCAAGAGCACCTTGCTGCGCACCCTGTACGGTAACTACTTGCCGGCGGGTGGCAGCATTCGGGTGCAGCATGCCGGCGAGTGGCTGGAACTGGTGGGCGCCGAGCCTCGGGATATTTTGCAGGTCAGGCAGCGCACCCTTGGCTACGTCAGCCAGTTCCTGCGGGTGATTCCTCGGGTGGCCTGCCTGGACGTGGTCATGGAACCGGCCCTGGCCCGTGGCTGGTCCAAGGCGCTGGCGCGCTCGCGTGCCGAGTTGCTGCTCAGCCGCCTGAACATTCCCGAGCGTTTGTGGCAGTTGGCGCCGGGCACCTTTTCCGGCGGCGAGCAACAGCGGGTCAACATCGCGCGCGGCTTTATGGTTGCCTGGCCGGTGATGCTGCTGGATGAGCCGACCGCGTCCCTGGATGACAGCAATCGCCAGGTCGTGCTGCAACTGATGAATGAAGCCAAGGTCGCGGGTGCGGCGCTGATCGGCATCTTCCACGACCGCGCCGCCCGTGAAGCGGTCGCCGACCGTCACTTCGACATGACCCCCGCGCCTGTAGCCCAAGAGGAATACGCCCATGCCCGCTGAACAGATCCTCAGTAATGCCCAGGTTGTAACGGCTGACCGCGTGTTTTCTGGCAGCGTGGTGCTGCGCGACGGGCTGATCGTCGACATCGCCGAAGGCCACAGCCAACTGCCTCAGGCGCAGGACTTGAACGGCGATTTCCTGCTGCCGGGCCTGGTGGAATTGCACACCGACAACCTGGAAAAACACATGACCCCGCGCCCCGGCGTGGACTGGCCGTCGACCTCGGCGGTGCTCAGCCATGACGCGCAGATTATTGCGGCGGGCATCACCACGGTGTTCGACGCGGTGTCCATTGGCGACGTGAACCCCAAGGGCAACCGCATGCAGAAACTGCCGGCGATGCTCAATGCGATCGCCGCAGCCGAAGCTGGCGGCCTGACGCGCGCCGAACACCACCTGCACCTGCGCTGCGAGCTGTGCCACCCGGACACTCTGAGTGTGTTCCGCGACCTGGTGGAAAACCCGCTGGTGCGCCTGGTGTCGGTGATGGACCACTCGCCGGGCCAGCGCCAGTTCGTGCTCGAATCCAAGTACCGTGAGTACTACATGGGCAAGTACCACTTGAACGATGAGACCATGGACGCTTTCATCAAGCTGCAAATGGCCAACTCGAAGGAATACAGCGACCGCTACCGCGCGGCCATCGTCGAGCATTGCCTGGCGCGCGGGCTGTCGGTGGCCAGCCACGACGACGCGACCCTGGCCCATGTCGAGGAGTCGGCCCGCTACGGCATGACCATCGCCGAGTTCCCCACCACCGTGGAAGCGGCGCGCGGTTGCCAGGAGCTGAACATGAAAGTGTTGATGGGCGCGCCGAACGTGGTGCGCGGCGGGTCCCACTCGGGTAATGTGGCCGCCGCCGGTCTGGCTGCCGAGGGATTGCTGGATATACTTTCCAGTGACTATTACCCGGCCAGCCTGCTGCAGGCGGCATTCGTGCTGGCCGATCAACAGGACGGCGGCGATCTTTCGCGGGCGGTCAAGATGATCAGCCTGGCGCCCGCACAAGCCGCGGGCCTGAGCGATCGCGGCGAAATCTCCATCGGCCTGCGGGCAGACCTGGTGCAAGCCAAAAGCCGCGACGGACTGCCAGTGGTCCAACAAGTCTGGCGACAAGCGAAGAGGGTGTTTTGATGGCAGGCAGGTTGATCTATCTCATCGGACCATCGGGTTCGGGCAAGGACAGCCTGCTGGATGCCGCACGACCGTACCTGGCCGAGCGTGGCTGCCGCATTGTGCGGCGGATCATCACCCGCTCGGCGGAAGCGGTGGGCGAAGCGGCGCAAGGTGTCAGCCCCGAGCAATTCGCCGCGATGGACGCTGAGGGCGCGTTTGCCCTCAGTTGGCAGGCCAATGGTTTGTCGTATGGCATCCCACGGGAAATCGATGAGTGGCTGGCGGCGGGGGACGACGTGCTGGTTAACGGCTCTCGCGGCCACCTGGCACAAACCCGCTTGCGTTACCCGACGCTGCTGGTGGTGTTGCTGACGGTGGACCAAGCGGTATTGCGCCAGCGTTTGCTGGCGCGGGGCCGTGAATCCCTGGCCGATATTGATCAGCGGCTTGCGCGCAATGCGCGATTCGCCGAAGGCTTGAGTGCGGCGCCGGATGTGTTTGTGCTCGACAATTCCGGCCAGCTTGAGCACACGGTCGAGCGTCTTCTGGGTAGCCTGGACGGGCATTCAGCATGCGCCTGACCCTGCTCGGCACCGGCGACGCCCGGCAAGTCCCGGTGTATGGCTGTGAGTGCGCTGCCTGTGGTTTGGCCCGCAGCGATCAAAGCCTGAGACGACGCCCGTGCAGTGCGCTGATCGAATGCGGCGATCAGCGCTGGTTGATCGACAGCGGGTTGCCTGACCTCACCGAACGTTTTGCGCCGCGCAGCTTCAACGGGATTTTCCAGACTCACTACCATGCCGATCACGCTCAAGGCCTGCTGCATTTGCGCTGGGGGCAGGGGTGGGTGATTCCGGTGCACGGGCCGGTGGATGCGCAGGGTTTGTCCGACCTTTACAAGCACCCTGGCATCCTTGATTTCAGCCAACCGTTCGCCGAATTCGAAACCCGGCAGTTTGGCGAGCTGCGCGTCACGGCATTGCCGCTGCAACATTCCAAACCCACCCTCGGGTACTTGTTCGAAGGCCAGGGCCGGCGCATTGCCTACCTGACTGACACCGTCGGCCTGCCACCGGCCACCAGCGCCTGGCTGCAACGCGAACCGCTCGACGTGCTGGTGCTCGACTGCTCCATGCCGCCCCAGCCTCAGGCGCCGCGCAATCACAATGACCTGACGCTGGCGTTGCAGTGCATTGAAGAGGTGAAGGCGCAGTTGGGCGTGCTGACCCATGTGGGGCATACGCTGGATGCGTGGTTGATGCAGCATCGGCGGGAATTGCCGCGCAACGTTACCGTCGGCTGGGATGGCCGAATCATCTAGGCGCTGCCTGTCCAATGCGGGAGCTGGCTTGCCTGCGATGGCGGTGTGTCAGCTACCAAATGCTTAGCTGAACCAACGCCTTCGCAGGATAGGTATCTACACAACTCTTGCAGGCTGATCAAAATTTTTTGTGGGTGGGTGGGTGGGCTGGGTGAGGTGGGGTACATATCCGTTGCTGCGGTCGGGGCTGATATGGGTTCCGCCCTTACGGCGGCTCACTTTTGATAGAGCGCAAAAG
>Ga0247816_10000812_pt1 | contig 16395 bp, 15 predicted proteins | sample UWRJL209509C1_FD_179930 | JGI IMG/M metagenome (GOLD analysis project Ga0247816, IMG submission 179930) | Plant litter microbial communities from Arlington Agricultural Research Station in Wisconsin, United States - UWRJ-L209-509C-1 | ecosystem: Environmental > Terrestrial > Plant litter >...
GCGAGTAGCGCGGGGCGCTCGCAGGCGTAGTGACCGAGTTCGACGGCCGTGTGCTCAATCTTTGAGGTGCGCTCTATGTGAACCTGGGCGCCCGTGAGTAGTCCGTTCGCCTCGTTATGCGCCACTCGCTTTTCTAATTGCGTCTGCCAAGGGAGGTATCCATCAATACCCTCCGTCTCATCGGCGATAATAATGATGGGCCGTGTGCGCCTCGTAATTACAGCAGCCATCACAAAGTTGACGAGCGCTTCGTCAAAGTGCTGCCCAATCTTACTGAGTACTTCATGTTTGGTGCGTGTGTCAAAAGGGGAGAGCGCCGCATCTATGGTTGATGCCTCGCAAGATCCTTCGATGCCAATCTGGCGAGCGACGCTGAGTTGGACTGTCCCAACTAGATCGGCATACTCAATAACAAGTGGATGGTCTTGGGCGTTTTCTATTATTTGTGTCGGAAGCGATGTTTGTTCTTCTAAATAACGGTCCATACTAAGCCTTTATGAATTCAGTATACTCCTCCTCCCATCAAAGCAAGAGCTTTTTGAAAAAAAGACTCATTTACACCCCTTGAAAACTGTGGATAGTTCTGATACAATACACATCTGATGATTACTGCAGAAAACAAAGCACAGGCATTCGCCCTGACGCAAACGCACAAAACTGATGTTGGTAGCCCACAAGCTCAAGCGTCTGTTTTAACTGTGCGTATTAAAGAGATCACCGAGCACCTTAAGGTCAACAAGCATGACCATATGGCCCGCCGTGGACTCTTGCAGATGGTAGGACGCCGCAAGAAGCTCCTCAAATACCTTGAGAGCAAAGACTTCGAAGCTTACAAAGCTGTTGTCGCAAAACTAGGACTCCGCAAATAGCGGGGTTCTTTTTTTATCACCCTCTATAAGCAACATCCCCGGCATCATACCGGGGATGTTGCTTATAGGTGCCGCAAGCTATTACATGCGGGCAGCGCGGCGACGTACTCTCTCGAGAAACTGAAGGCGACGTTTTTCGGTGCTTGTAACAGGGAGGAGCCCAATACCACCAAGGCGAATAACTTTTTTCTTGCGTATTCCGGTGAGACCAAAGAGGTTCTTGGTTAAAATGAGTACCGCGAAGTTCCCGATGATCCAATGAACAGGAAGGAGTGCCCGACTTGTGATGATAATGTCACTCGTTCGACCCTTTAGCAGTTGCGTGACCTTAATACCTTCAAACTTGTACGAAAAGCTAGGGGTAAAGACACGTTCAATCCAGCCGCGCAGGAGCGACGGGGCGTCACCCCACCAGATAGGGAAAGCGAAGACAATGTGATCAGCCCACAATACGAGTTCTTGTGACTCAGTAATAAACGGGTCTTCCTTCATCCGTTTGGAGTACCCATAACGAAGTACTGGGTCGAAGCTTTCTTTACCAAGTGAGAGCACTTTAAGGTCGTGTTTTGCCTGCACGGCTTCGGTATACGTTTTCTCAATTGCAGCATGGAAGCTTTCGGGGTCTGGGTGGCCATTGATGTAGAGGATGTTCATCCGATAAGTGTACTGCATTCTCGCCGGGGTGCGCAATTGTGCTAGAATGTATCATTATGTCAGGCATGGAGACTATGTTACCCAAAGAACAACGCTTTGATACTGCGTTAGTCGAAGTTCGCGAGATGTTCGTTGATGTCGCTTGGGGTGTGAAAGAGGATCTCCAGGATATCATTGACCCTAAGCAAGAATTTTCTCGTCCTTACCTCGAGCTCTGGAATCTCAGCGCGTTTCTCTCTGGCGTCTTGAAACTTGAGGGTGAAGACCCTGAAGAGGTGAGGGTTGCGGTATACCGCGCCATGGCTTTTGGGTTTCAAGTCGTTCACGACGTACGGTGTCTCCCTATGGAGACCCTGTCGATGAGCTACCTAACGGAAGTATTCAATAATGACGACCCGGCTGATACGTTGCGTGCTGAAGTAGAAGACTACCTCGATGAGCGTGACGAACTCAGTAGTTTGCTCTACACTTTTAAGCCTGAAATCGATGAAACGTACAATTACTGGCACCATGTTGAAACATCCGCAGGATTAGTCTTGATGTTATGTGAGCGGCAGCAAGCTGAGATATACTTAAAGAGACAGGCTGACGAACTCGACGACGAAGCCGCATAAAACGAAGGAGCATACCATGGCATATGAAGGCACAAAACTACACGATTTTGAACCACGTGACGCAGTAACAGAACTTGAAATTATTGAAGTAGAAGTAGGTACCGGCGAAGAGGTTCTTCCTGGTGCAAAAATCACCGCACACTACACGGGTGCACTTGTAAAAAACGGTGTTATCTTCCAGAGTAGCCACGACTTTGGCGATGCAATTACTTTTGGCCTCGACCAGGTAATTTCGGGCTGGACGAACGGTGTTCCTGGCATGAAAGTAGGTGGAACTCGTCGACTTATTATCCCGGCCGAGCAAGCGTATGGCGCTTCAAGCCCGTCACGCAATATCCCAGCAAATAGCGATCTCGTATTTGACATCGACCTCGTTGCGATTCCAAAAAACGGCGCGTAGCCACACACCACGTATACAGAAACGTCGTCCACTTCACAGGGGTGGGCGACGTCTATATATTGACAAATAGGCAAAAAAGTGTATAATGTAACCATGACCACTATCGAACACGCACCACAACGACCAAAGACATTTGATGGACGAAAACAAGATCATGGCGATGCTGCAACGCAGACACTTGATCGCCTGACGGATCCTTGGGATCGTCGCGGCGCTGCGATAAAAGAAAAAGTACACTTAGAGTTATCGCTGCAAGACGTAGCAGATGAATACGGCCTATCAAGCGAAGAGCTTGAGGCTGCAGCTGACGAACTCCTCTATGGGCCAATTCAAACGCCGTATACGACGGAAACGAGCTTCGTGCCACAAGCTGAGGTAAAGGTTGAGGTTGAAGAAGATCTCGAAGATGAAGACCTGATCGATAGGAATGGCGATGGATTCCTCACCGAAGCTGACTTTGGTGTTCGCTCTAAGCAGCAAGTAAGGCGACTGATTGCTCAACGCGCGACGCTTGACCATGAGTTTGGCTATGACGATAACGGTGATGATGACTTCGATTCACACATTCGTATTCGTAAACTATAGGAATGCTTTTAGTAAAACCCCGCTCTCGCTAGCGGGGTTTTTTATGTACCCGACACAGCGAGGGGCGAGTAATGCCACAAGGGGAGTCGCACCCCCGCTGGCCGCCCTTGCATGCTATAATAAAGGTGCCCACACGCGATTAAGTGCAGGATAGAGTAGTTTGAATCATCGAACTTCTGTACCCGTTACTTACTCGCTCCAAGAATAGAAGAAGCGTGGGCTACACAATAAGGAGGTTCCATAATGCCGACAATCAATCCGTATGGCAAGGACATTATCAAGGTAACGACCGAATTCGAGGGTCGTCCATTAACATTGGAAGTAAACCGCGTTGGATTCCGTTCAACTGGTTCAGTACTCGTTACGTACGGCGACACCGTTGTACTCGGTACCGCTCAAGTTGGTACGCGCCCAGTTGTACTCGACTATTTCCCACTTAGCATCGACTATGAAGAAAAGTTTTATGCAGCCGGTAAAATCAGCGGTAGCCGTTTCATCAAGCGTGAAGGTCGCCCTTCAGACGAAGCGATTCTTATCGGTCGTCTTATCGACCGCCCAATCCGTCCGCTATTCCCTAAGGGCTACCGTCAAGAAGTACAGGTTGTTGCAAGCGTCTTGAGTCTCGACCCAAGCTTCCGCCCAGACACTATTGCTATGATCGCTGCATCAAGCGCCCTTATGCTTACCGGTACGCCGTTCGATGGTCCAGTCTCTGGTCTTCGTATTGGCCGTGTGAATGGTGAGTTCAAGGCATTCTTGACCCCAGAAGAGCGTGAAGCTTCGGACCTCGACCTCGTTGTCGCTGGTATCGAAGGCGGTATCACAATGGTTGAAGCTGGTGCAAATGAAGTGCCAGAAGAAATCGTTGCTGACGCACTTGCATGGGCATACGACCACTACCAACCTGCAATTGCTCTTCAAAAAGAGCTTGCTGAAAAGGTTGCACCTGTTGCTCAGGCCTACACACTTGTTCTCCCCGACGAATCACTCCAAGATGCTGCAAACGCATGGGTAGATGGTAAGTTTGGTGAAGCAATCCGTAAGCCATACCCAGAACGTAACGAAATGATTAACCAACTTCGCTGGGCATACCACGAAGAAATGGCTGCAGAATACGTTAAGGAAAACGGTGAAGACGCTAACTACCGTAGCGTTCACGACAAGTACGACGAAGCCTTTACTGCAGCGTTGCACCGCGATGTTCGTGCCGGAATTGTTGAACACAAAATTCGCCCAGACGGCCGCCAATTTAACGAGATCCGTACACTTTCAAGTGAAGTGAGCGTACTACCTCGTACGCACGGTTCATCAATCTTTACTCGTGGTGTTACTCAGGCGCTCAACATTGTGACGCTTGCACCATTAAGTTATGCACAAATGGTTGATACGATGGAAACTAACGACGGCGAGCGCCTTTACATGCACCACTACAACGCACCTGGCTATACAGTTGGTGAAGTGCAACGTCTTGGTTCACCTGGTCGTCGCGAAATCGGTCACGGCTACCTTGCGGAACGTGCGCTTATTCCAGTGCTTCCAACTGCCGAGGACTTCCCGTACGCTATCCGTAGCGTCACCGAGATCATGAGCCAAAATGGTTCAACATCAATGGCCGCAACCTGCTCAAGCTGTCTTGCGCTTATGGATGCTGGTGTGCCAATCAAGGCACCTGTGAGTGGTATTGCGATGGGGCTTATCATGGACGGTGAAACGGCTAATATCCTTAGCGACATCGCTGATGCTGAAGACTTCGCTGGTGACATGGACTTCAAGTCTGCTGGTACTGCCAACGGTATTACTGCGCTACAGATGGACATGAAAGTACACGGACTTCCTGTTGAAATCCTCAAAGAAGCACTACTTGCTGCAAAGGTTGGTCGTGCACACATTCTTGAAAGCATGCTAGAGACACTCGCGACACCTCGAACAGAGCTTAGCCAGTACGCACCTCGCATCGAGAAGATTAAAATCAACCCAGAGAAAATTGGTGCAGTCATTGGTAAGGGTGGAGAAGTTATTAACAAGATTACTTCTGAAACTGGCGCCGAAATTGACATCAAAGAAGACGGCCTCATTACTGTTGCCGGTTCTGACCCAGAGGGTATTGCTCGTGCTATCGAATGGATTAAGGGTCTTACGACTGAACCAGAGGTAGGAACAATCTACGAAGGTAAAGTCGTAACAATTAAAGACTTCGGAGCATTCGTTAATATCATGCCTGGTATCGATGGAATGGTACACATCTCACAACTCAGCAACGAACGCGTTGAGCGGGTTGAGGACGTGCTTACCGAAGGTCAAATTGTTAAGGTCGTACTTACCGCCGTTGACGAACGCGGTCGCTTGAGCCTTTCACTAAAAGACGTTGAACAGTAAACATGTCTTATATAAAAAGGGCGCACACTATGTGCGTCTTTTTTATTTTGCACCAGTGCGTCGCCTCTGTCATGAAGCGAATCGGCCTCTGTAGGGTATAATAAGACACTGTATGATTATTACCGCAACAATTAGCGAAAAATCGTTTGGCGATAAAAGTCTTTTTAAAGAGACTTCATTTTTTGTTGATGACGGTGAAAAAGTTGGCTTGATCGGTCGCAATGGAGAGGGGAAGACCACACTTTTCCGTATCGTTGCCGATGAAGACAAAGACTTCCAGGGTGAAATCCAGCTTGGTAAGGGCGTGCACATGGTGGCAACCCGCCAGGAGCACCATGGCTACGAAGATATGGTGGTGCTTGAGTATATCTTGCAGGACCTCCCGAAGTACACCAAGCTAAAGCATATTCTCGATAACCACCCGCTTATTATGGGCGACAAGATGCACCTTATTAACGAGTACAGCGAAGCACTCGAACAATTTGACAACCTTGGCTACTACACCATTGAAAACGAAGTAGAAAAAGTGCTCGATTCGTTCCAGCTTGGGGGCCGTATTAATGATACGCTCGGGCAACTATCTGGTGGTCAAAAGCGACTCATCGAAGTCGCTAAAGTAATGCTTTCAAACGCACAACTGGCGCTTATTGACGAACCAACAAACCACATGGATTACGTAGCAAAAGACAAGTTCCTTCAGTGGATGACATCTGTTAACGACGCAATGTTGGTGATTAGTCACGACCGCGATGTGCTAGAGCGAGTGGATCGCATTCTTGAGGTAAAAGATCAAAAAATCCTTAACTACAAGGGTAATTACAGTGATTACTTGCGTCAGAACTCATCAAGCACTGGCTCGATGATGAATGAATACGAGCTGACGCAGCGTCGTATCGTCAATCTAAAGGCAAAAATTATTGAGTATCAGCGCTTTAAAGAAAAGTCTCGCCATCCAAGTACGATTCAGCGCTTTAAGCGCCTCGAGCAAACATCACGCGACGAACTCGCGCAGCTTGAAAAAACCGAGAAGCCTACCTTCTGGGTAGACCGAGAATCAGTCCAAGAGATGGGGCTTAAAACAGGCGAGCAATATCAGAAGTTCAAGGCTAAGAATATTCGTCTTAGTGGGGTGACGGGTGAAGAGGGCTTTGGTCGCTTGCTTGTTAATGTTTCCGGGCTTTCACTTGGGTATGACCAGCCGCTCTTCAAAGATGTATCATTCCAAATTCGCGAAGGCGAAGTTATTGAGGTCCGTGGTCGTAACGGTGCTGGTAAAACAACGATGATTAAAACGCTTCTTGCCGCAATTGCCGGCAAGCCACTTGCCGCTAAGGTGTTTGACGGCGTTATGGACTTCGATAAGAAGATTCGTGTTGGTGTCTACGAACAGGAAACATCAAGTGAACTTATGGGCAAGAACCTCGCCGAGGCTATTGAATACATCTTCTTGTCACGCGGTCTTAAAGTAGGTGAGACAAAAGTTCGCCAGCTTATGGCAGACTACCTATTTACTCAAGGAGATGCAAGCGTACCAGTCAGCCAGTTAAGTGGTGGGCAGAAAGCGCGCTTGCAGCTTATCGATATGCTCGCGGATACTCCATCGCTACTCGTCCTCGACGAACCGACGAACCACCTCGACCTTCCGAGTATCGAAGAGCTTGAACAGGCACTGCAAAACTACAGCGGTGCGATTCTTTACATCTCCCACGATACACACTTCCGCAAGCAACTCGGTGGGTCGGTTATTCAACTTTAGCTGCGCCTGCTCCGCGAGTTGCTGTACGCCAGCACTCGAATGGCCAGACCTTCTATTTGATCGGGCACAGTCGTCGCGATTTGTGTATACTAATAGGGAAACGATGTCTGTTAAACAGGGAGTAACCTATGAATCCAGAAAAATTAGAGAATCCGAAAAGTCTGAATACCAATACAAATAATGAAGCAAAAAAGAAAAAAACACTTCTTATTGCGAGTGGTGTCGCCGGGCTCCTCTTACTTATTGGCGCTGGTATCGGTATTTTTTACCTACTTACTCATGTATCGGCTGAAGATTATCGCCGAGCAGACACACGCTTAACTGAAATGCGTCGCGCTAATACTGCGATGGTCAATGACGTGTCGTCTCTGTCTCGCTCAATAACAAGTGCAACCAGTGATACGTTTGACGAAAAACTCAACGATGCGCGTGACTCACTCGATACGCTTAAGAGTGAGAATGAAGCACTCGCTAAGGAAAAAGCTGTACGCTTTGGAGAGGGCGCTGACCTTTATAAGGCATTCAACGATAAAGCTCAAACCTATGCCGTCTATGTTGATGAGCTTATTTCGTCTGTCGATAAGATTCGTCCAGCAATGGAGCCGTGTCAAAAAATCGGAAAGAGTAGTGTTGAGGTTGACGATCGTGCGTCTACTGTCGATGCGTGTGTCACCGAACTTGAAAAAGCTGGTGAACTGCCGAACGCTGAATTCAACCGCTACTTCGGTGCGCTTAAAGGTAAATATGCAACATATGGCGACCTATATCAGCGTTACAACAAGCTTACCTCTCCATTAGGAAGCCAGCGCGCAGAGTACATTGAAATTCGCGACAAGACAAACGCGGTACTAGCTGAAATCCGTACGCTCCGTACTGATTTTATCCGTGACCTCAACGACCGTGACAAAGAAACGAGCCTTAAAGACGTATTCGACGACCTTCGAGGTTATTTGAAAGAGCAACGCGCTTAAGTCTCTCGGTTCTATGACCGCAGCAGATAGACAGAAACGGCTTGATGAGCTCGCACAAGACATAATTGAAAAAGAGGTCTGTGCCGATTTAAAGGCACAGGCAACTCAGCTAGTGATGGGTGAGGGTAACCCTAGCGCCACCATTGTTTTTATTGGTGAAGCTCCGGGAAAAAACGAAGATATCCAGGGGATTCCTTTTGTAGGTGCTGCTGGAAAGTTTCTTAATGTCATGCTCGAGCAGGCGGGGATGGAGCGCAGTGACGTATATATTACGAACATCGTAAAGTATCGCCCCCCTAACAATCGGGACCCCTTGCCCGCAGAGAAGGCGGCATTCTTACCATACTTGCTTCGACAGCTCGCTATCATCCAGCCTAAGGTGGTGATCACACTGGGAAGGCATAGTATGGAGTACTTTCTTCCTGGCGCGAAGATTGGTGACATGCATGGTGAAGCGGTCAACGTTGTCATTGAGAACCATGAATTTATGGTGATGCCACTGTATCACCCAGCGGCGGCACTGTATAACGGCGGGCTACGCCAGACACTTATCGACGACTTTCTAAAGGTCCCCGAACTCGTTAAAACATTGAGCATCTAACTTTTGGGAGTGTAGCTACTGTGCAACGCCAATAATGGTGCGGATTTCGTGCAGTTTTGCGCGTGCAACGACAGCTGCTTTCCCGGCGCCGTCGTGCAAAATAGCTTCGATGTGGTCAGGATTAGCCATGAGTTCATAATAGCGATCACGATACTGGCCAAACTCTGCTTCGAGTACTTCAAGCAGGAGTGCTTTTACTTCACCCCAGCCGATGCCACCAGCTTCAAGACGAGCTTGGAGTGCCGTGGTTTGTTCGGGCGGCGCGAGGCTTTTAAAGATATCAAAGATGACACAGTTGCTAAGGTCTTTTGGCTCTTCGATAGCAGTAGAATCTGTTGGGATGCGGTTGATTACTTTTTTCCATTCGTCGTTTGAGGCGAAGAGGGGAATAATGTTTCCATAGCTTTTGCTCATCTTGCGGCCATCAACACCTGGGACAGATTCAAGCGCTTCTTGGATAAAGGCTTCAGGAAGGGTGAGGGCGTCTGTTGCGTAGGTGTGGTTAAAGCGTTGTGCGATATCGCGGGCGATTTCCACGTGCTGGCGTTGGTCCTTGCCAACTGGAATAACATCGGCGCTATAAAGTAAGATGTCTGCGGCCATAAGGACAGGATAGGTGTAAAGACCCATGCTGACACCTTCGTCTTGGTCGCGGCCTGCGGCATTATTAGCATCAACCGCAGCTTTGTAGGCATGTGCCTTGTTCATCCAGCCCTTAGGGGTGAGTGAGTTAAGAATCGTATCGAGTTCAAATACTTCTGGGACTGCAGATTGGCGATAGAGGGTTACCTTGCTGGGGTCGATGCCGCAAGCAAGCCATGTGGCAGCAATTGAATGACTCAGTTCGCGAAGTTGTGCACCGTTTTGTACGGTATTAAGTGCGTGGTAGTCGGCGATAAAAACAAATGACTGCTCAAATTGTTGAGCACGTTCGATAGCTGGTTTAATTGCGCCTAAGAAGTTTCCAATGTGCGGCGTTCCGGTTGGTTTGACGCCAGTGAGAAGTGTTTTTGAACGGGTATCCATAGGGGTAGTATAACATATTCTGAGGGCTATTAACGGCGCGGATACTTGTTGACTAACGATTTATTTGCTATAATAAGACTACTTTCAAAGGGGAAATCCAGAATCGTCCAGTGAACCCCGCCCTTTATTTACGAAATCATTAAATGTTAATTGAAAAGAAAGCTATTCGATCCAAGGCTCGGAAACGAAGAAAGTAAGCCTACGAAAGAACTCTTTTTGATAATAAGGAGAAATAACAAACTATGGGTCAACAAAGACTCTCAACACCAAAAGGTGATGACAACTCAAAGCAACGCCGCCCTCAACAGCAGCAACAGCGTCCAAAGCAAAACAACACTGTCCTTGCCAACACGCAAACCCGTCGTGGTGAAGTGTTCCGCGCACAGCGCCGTACTAGCGACGATGTTAACGCCCGTGCCTCACAGCACGTTATCAACGTACCAGTAAACAAGTCAATCTATAACGGATACAATGGCCGTCAATTCAGCATTGCTGACCAAAAGAAGCAGCCACGTAACAATGCGCCGCGTCTTCGTGTTATTCCAATCGGTGGAGTAGGCGAAATGGGTATTGGTAAAAACATGAACGCTATCGAATACGATAACGAAATTATCATTGTCGACATGGGCTTCTTGTTCCCAGGTGCCGACTACCCAGGTATTAATTACATCGTGCCAGACATTTCGTACTTGCTTGAAAACAAGCACAAAATTCGTGCCGTTGTCTTTACGCACGGACACCTTGACCACATTGGTGCGGTTCGCCACTTACTTCACCAGCTACCAGCTGTTCCTGTATACGGCTCTAAGTTCACCCTTGCTATGGTTCAAAAGAACATGGAAGAAGCAGACACCGATTACGTGCCTGAATACATTACCCTCGACCCTGAAGCTCACGAACAAGCATTCGTTGGTGATAACTTTAACGTCGAGCTCGTTCGCGTAAACCACTCAATCCCAGATGCAACCGCAGTTGTTATCCGTACTCCAGAAGGTGTCGTTGTCGATACTGGTGACTGGCGCTTCGAAGACAACCCAGTTGACGGCCGTAAGTTCGACCTCGAGCGTCTTACCGAGATTTCAGCTAAAGAAGGCATTACGCTTCTTATGAACGAGTCAACCAACTGTGAATCAGATGGTACTCACACCCACGGCGAGTTTGAAATTCAAGCAAGCATGGGCCAGGTTATGGAAAAGCACGCTAACAGCCGTCTTATCATTAGTGCCTTCAGTAGCCAAATTCACCGTATGCAAATCATTCTTAACGAAGCAAAGACGCATGGCCGCAAGGTTGCCTTTGCCGGATACAGTATGATCCAAAACGTTGAAGTTGCACTTCGTACCGGTACTATTACTGTTCCTAAAGACGTTATCGTTAAAATGGAAGACATCGTTAAGTACCCAGACAACAAGGTAACAATTATCTGTACTGGTTCACAAGGTGAATTTAGCGCCGTCCTTAACCGTATGGCGAGTGGTTCACACAAGTTCATCAAGATCAAAAACACCGACGTTGTTGTCTTTAGCTCAAACCCAATTCCAGGTAACGAAAAGTACGTTACTCGTACGGTTGACGGTCTTATGCGAGAGGGAAGTGGCGTTATCCAAAACGGTAAGTCACACCTTACTGGCGTTGGTCCACTCCACCTTTCAGGTCACGGCTACTACGACGACCACGTAAAGCTTATTAACGCGCTTAACCCAACCTTCTACATGCCAATTCACGGTGAATTCCACATGCTCGTGCACAACGCAGAGCTTGCTGAAAAAGAAGCTGGTATCCCACGAAGCAACATCTTTGTTTGTGACGCGGGTGACGTTGTTGAAATTAGTGATGGCCAAGCAAAGAAAGCCGGACGTGTCCCTGTTGGCGGTATTATGTACGACGACTCTGGAGCTATCGTTTCAGAAGTGGTACTGAAAGACCGTATCCACATGGCAACCGAAGGTATGTTCGTCGTTGTTCTTACGGTTCAGCGCGGAAGCGGACGCCTCCTTACGAGCCCAGATATCATTAGCCGTGGATTTATCTACCTCCGTGATAGTGAAGAGCTTATGGGAATCATCCGTCAGTACCTCAAGCAAAAAGTTGCGCGTACGTTTAGTGGCCGCAAGGTTGACCTCGACGTCGTGAAGAAGGAAATTAAAGACGAGCTTACGCACGTGCTTTATGACCAAACTCGTCGCACTCCAATCGTTATCCCTGTGATTAACGAAATTGGCGGTGGTGGCAAGCTAAACGGTGGTGGTGATCGTGATCAGCAAAACCGCGGCCGCGCTCCACGCGACAATCAAGGCCAGGGTAATAACGGTCGTCAAAACCAAAACCGTGAACAGCAAGGCCAAGAGCAATCAGATGCTCAGCAACCAGCTGATTTCAAGGCTCCAGAGCCACGCAAGTTTCCGGCGCCTGTCGTGCCCGACACAGAAGTTGTCGAGCCACGAACGCCTGCCGATACTCGCGGATTCTAGTCGCCCTCTGCGACACCGCACAAAAAAAGAGCCCCGCTGGTTGCGAGGCTCTTTTTGTACAAAAGGCTCGTTCGCAGTAGCGGGGTGTTGCTTCGCCTTATCGGCTAGCGGGTGAGTGTTCCGTCTCCATGAGGTGTTTGGCAGCACGTGCCGAGGGGCCAAGCCAGGTAAAGGTGAAGTCCCAGTTCTGGCTGCTTTCGGAGCGCAGGCTGTACTTCTGAGCTTGCATTGCGATGGGGCCAATAAGCTCCCTGCAGTGGCGAACCCGTTCTCTGTCCTCTTCGGGAACAGTGACCGTGAAGGTCTCTCCGTTTTTCTTCAGCGCACCGGCGTATTCTTGCGTTTCTGTGAGAAACGCCTCGATGACCGTCGCGAGCGCCATATTCATGATCGGAAAAGACTCCGGCTCGTCGTAAAAGGCGATGTCCGTATCGGCGGCGCCGTGTCGTGCGGCTGGCCTCACTCGGCGGCTAAATGGCCACGTCATAGGTGTTTTCCTTGTCTCGAACGCGTCTAGGGGAACAGTTACTACTTTACAATAGAACGCGAAAGCTATAAAGCATAAGCCCCTTGCAAAATGTGGTAAATTTTGCTATAATATACCTATTCGATATCTGGCGAAAGCGCCTATAATAGATAAAGTTATGGCAAAAAAGAAAAAACGAGCAGCAAGTAAAAAGAAACAGGTAAATACAGCTCCGCAGCATGTACTACCTGAGGGTTTCTGGGCGCAAGTAGGCGCTGTATTACTTATTGTCTTTTCTTTGCTCATTATTCTTGGCTGGTTCGGTCTTGGTGGCCCTGTTCTTGATTGGCTCAATGCAACGACGGTCGCAACGATCGGGTACGGGGTGTATGTTGTCCCAGTCGTCTTTATCTATGTTGCCGTTGAAATCTTCCGCGCCGAAAACAATCGCATTCCATTTGTGATGAAACTTGCTACAGCTGTAGAGCTTATCTGGTTCGCTGGTCTTTTTGGACTTTTGAAAAACGAAGAGGGTCAAGCAACTGGTGGCTTTGTTGGTGAAATGGTTAATAACGGTATGCTCATGCTCGCAAATGCCGGCCTTGCGGCGTTCATCTACGTCATCCTCATTCTCCTCACGGCGCTATTTATTACTCGTACCTCACCATTCACTATTATTAGTAAGCTTTGGGATATGACGCGTCGCGACTCAAGCGAACAAGAGCAGAACGTTAAGGTGATGCGTAACGCTGCCGCTCTCGACACACCAAAGGGTAAAACCGCCATGGCAGACTTTACGGTTAATGCCGGCGTCTCAACACTCGATGCAGCAGAAGCGACGAACAAAAAAGGTACTCACCTTAATTCACTCAAGAACAGCGTCTCTAAAGATAAGGTCGCTGAAGACAAATCAGCACTTGTGTCTGTTAACGACCCCAACTGGAAGTCACCAAGTGTCGACCTACTTGAAAAGAAGCAATCTCCAGCCGATGCCGGCGACGTGCAGCAAAACGCACAAACAATTAAAGACACCCTGGCCGAATTCAACATCGTTGTTGAGATGGAAGGGGCTAACATTGGCCCTAAGGTAACACAGTATACGCTTCGCCCACCAAGTGGTGTAAAGCTTACTAAAATTACTCAGCTTGAAACCAATATTGCGCTTAACCTCGCGGCGCAGAGCCTTCGTATGGAAGCACCAATTCCAGGCCAAAAGGCTGTTGGTATTGAAGTGCCTAACCGCAAGGCTGCCGATGTGCGTCTTCACTCAATTGTCACAAGCAAGCAGTGGACAACGAGCCACGAGCCACTCGGGTTTGCTATCGGTAAGGATATTTCTGGTGAAGCGGTGGTGGGTGAGTTGAACAAAATGCCGCACCTTTTGATCGCTGGTCAAACCGGATCCGGTAAGTCGGTGATGATCAACACGCTCCTTACGAGCCTCTTGTACCGCAATGCGCCAAGTGAAATGAAGCTGATCCTCGTTGACCCTAAGCAGGTTGAAATGGCGCCGTACGAAGATATTCCACACCTTATTACCCCTGTTATTAACGAACCAGAAAAGACGATTAGTGCTTTGAAGTGGGCTGTTAACGAGATGGAGCGTCGCTATAAACTGCTCGCTGAACACAAAGTTCGCGATATTAAGAGCTACAATACGCTTGTTCAAACTGGTAAAACCAAAATTGTTGTTCAAGATGCAGAAGGCCACGAGCAGCAGCACGAAAGTGGCGCAATGCCATATATCGTGATTGTCATTGACGAGCTTGCCGACCTTATGATGGTTGCCGCTCGCGACGTCGAAGGCTTAATCGTCCGCCTCGCTCAAAAAGCTCGTGCCGTTGGTATCCACCTAGTACTTGCTACGCAGCGTCCGTCTGTTGACGTCATTACCGGCCTGATTAAGGCTAACGTTCCGGCGCGTATTGCCTTTACTGTTGCCTCACAGGTTGACTCTCGTACCATTCTCGACCAGGTTGGTGCCGAGAAGCTCCTAGGCCAAGGTGACATGCTGATGTCTACGTCTGCAATGCCTAAGCCAAAGCGTATCCAGGGTGCGTGGGTAACTGACGAAGAAGTCATGAAGATTACCGACCACCTTCGCCTGCAGTCCCCGCCGCAGTATAACGATGAGGTGATTAGCCAACCCGTTCAGCTTAATGGCAAGGGTGGTGTTGTAATGGACTTTGACAGCGCAAGTGATGGACAAGACGATATGTTTAAAGACGCTGTCCGTGTTGTCGTCGATAGCGGCAAGGCATCTGCCAGTTTGCTGCAGCGTCGCCTCCGTGTTGGCTACGCCCGTGCAGCTCGTCTCGTCGAAGAGATGGAAGAGCAGGGGATTATCGGCCCAGCAGACGGTGCGCGGCCTCGTGATGTGCTTGTATCGAGCGTTGACGAAGTCTTTGGAACTGGTGCTGCACCAGCCGAAGAAGAGCCGCTCGCTTAGTCTGGTTAGCCCGTTACGCTCATGGTAAGCTAGATACAATGCAGTGGGCAAAACAAAAACAATCAGGCTTTACTATTATTGAACTCCTTATTGTCGTGGTAGTGATCGCGATTCTGGCGGCTATTACGATCGTGGCCTATAACGGCATACAAGACAGGGCTATGAACTCATCTCGCATTAGTGCGGCCCAGAGTAGCTACAAGCTTATGATGATGTACTATGCGGAGAATGGGCGCTACCCAGAGCTTCCTGACCACCCTGTGACGAGTTCGCTACGAGCGGCTTGTATTGGAGAGAATTGGCCTCAGATGCAAGGACAGCCAGTCTGTTGGAATGTTTATACGGATAACGGCGAGCTCAACAACTCAACCTTTTTGGAAGTAGATTCTGTTAATCAAGCGCTCTTGCGTTACGGCAGCCTTCCGCAGTATCCTCAGGCGCCAGTCGCTACGGTTATTCATCAAAGCACAGGACGTCCAATGGAGCTTAATGCACTAGTACTTGTCGAACGACGCGAAACTGCTAGCCCAAATGCCAACTTCCCGGAAGGGTTTTCTATCGCGTACATTTTAAAGGGCCCTGTAGATCGTGTTGATTGTGGGCTGAGTAATGCAATGAAGACCGCATTTACCGGCGGGGGACTCGAATCGGCAACCCGTTGCGTCATACCGCTGCCAAGTCCTGTTGCAAGTTAAAGACAAGTTAAGAAGCCGCTGGCATACTAGGGGTAGGCTCCTTGCAAAAAGGGGCGAACTACGGTATAATTACTACCGTTAATAACTCAAGCTTGCCGTCATTACACTGTAGTGACATTTGGAAAAGGGCAAGCATCCGTTTCACAATCCCACTAGGTGCGTGAAGCAGGATTCCAAAAGGAGACAACTAGTGAAGGAATACGAACTTACCGTTCTTATCCACCCAGATCTCGAAGCAGATTTGGAAACGCCACTTACAAAGGTGCGCGGTATCATCACAGGAGCTGGTGGAAACATCATCCGTGAAGACAACTGGGGCAAAAAGAAATTGCAGTACGCAATTCGCCGTGAAGAATTCGCCGTGTATGTATACATGGACGTTGAACTTCCAGCAGATGCACCATTGAAGATCAGCAACACGTTCAACATTACCGAAGAAGTACTTCGTTACCTCCTCGTTAA
>Ga0247816_10000814_pt1 | contig 16345 bp, 15 predicted proteins | sample UWRJL209509C1_FD_179930 | JGI IMG/M metagenome (GOLD analysis project Ga0247816, IMG submission 179930) | Plant litter microbial communities from Arlington Agricultural Research Station in Wisconsin, United States - UWRJ-L209-509C-1 | ecosystem: Environmental > Terrestrial > Plant litter >...
CCTGCTTCTGGCAGTCCCGATACAGCGGACTTTGGATTCTTCTGTTTCAGCCCCTTCAAGTCAAGCAATAATTGCGCTTTTTTCCAACTAAGCGCATGAGAACGCAGAAGAAAGGGGCTTGAGGAGGGATAAAACTCGCCCGAATGGCGCAAAGCGGTAGAAATATGCGCAAGACTGCCGAAAAACCCGGCAGCCAGGCAATTAACGAGCGTCGACGATCAGTTGATCGAACTTTTTCAGCGCGGCCCGCAGGCCCAGGCTCTCTCGCGGCCGATCGGCATACACCATCTCGGCCATCTCCAGAATCCCCGAGGCATTGGGCAGCGGCAGGTCCTGCTCCAGGATCTGCTTCATCCTCGCGAGGAAAATCCATTGCAGCCACTGGTGAAAGTCCAGGGTATCGACTGAAAAGGGTTCAACACTGCTCAACGCCTCGACGCCGGGGGACACTTCGTCCCACCAGCCCTGCAAGCGCAGCTCTCGTTCAATCAACAACAACTGTTCGGCAATCGCCGGAAAGCGTGAATCCATCAGAGGCTTACCTTGGCTTTCTGGCGAGCCTGCGCCGCACCGGCAGCATCGCCCTGCTTCTCGCGGGCGTCGCCGATCAAGGCCCAGAGGCTGGCCTGCAGATCAGGTCGGCCGTTGGCCAGAGTCAGGCCACGACGGGCAAATTGTTCAGCTTGCGGAGCATCACCCTGGGCCATACGAACCTGAGCCAGACGGTAAAGCACCTGCGGCTCTCGAGGTGCCACGCGCTGTGCGCGCTCAAGGCTGGACGATGCACCATTGAGGTCGCCACCCGACTGCTGCTGCTGGGCGGTCGTCAGCAAGGCCAGCACCGGGCCGTCCAGTTGCTCGTCAGCCGACAAGCCACCGCCACCGCCACCGCTATTCGCAGAAGGAATTCCGCTCGGCGTCGACGGCATGTTGTAGGTGCCTTGGTTGATCGGTGCCGCTTGAATCGGCGTGGAGTCCACCGGGCCAGAGGTGCTCGGGCCTGGAGTCCACGGCTCAGTGCTGATCGGCGCCGACGTGGTTGCCCCGCCGCCCGGCACCATCACCACCACACCCGAATCCTGCGGCACAGCCTGGGCCGTAGCCTGAGTTGGGCGCGTGGTCACGGTTTGGCGGAAGCCGCCATTGGCCGAGATCCGGTCGTTGTTCGAAACGGCAGAACCTGAGTCGACCACCGGGATTGAACCTCGCTCCACACTGGCGCAGCCGCCGAGCAAAGCGAGCACTGTAATAGCTGGAATCAACAACTTGTTCACTTGAAACCCTCTTTGCTTAATTCATCCAGCCCTTGACCCAATCCATCACCGATTCAGCGTCAGCGGGCGCACTGCCACCACATGCAGCACCGGGTGGTGGCTCGCTGCCGCGAATATACGGCATCTGCACCGCGCCCGGACAATTGGCATCGGAACCCTGCCCGGTATGCGGATCGATCCAGGCCTGGACGATATTGTCCGGCTGCGGCATGTTCAGCGGCAGTGGATCAGCCTTGCGCATGAAGCTGGTCCAGACCTGCAATGCACCGGTAGCACCGGTGAAAGGCGTCTTGCCATTGTCATCGCGGCCCAGCCAGACCACTGCCAGCAGGTCCTGGCTGAAACCTGCAAACCAACTGTCTCGCGAATCGTTACTCGTACCGGTCTTGCCCGCCAGCGTAAGGTTGGCCGGCAGCGAACTGTAGACCGAACGCCCAGTGCCCTCGCGCATCACCCGCTGCATCGCGTTCTGGATCAGGTAGATGGAAGCCGGGTCAAAGCGTTGCTGGATCTGGAACGGATAGCGCTTGAGCGGCTCGCCTTCGGCCGTCAAGACACTGCGAATCCCGCGCATCGGCGTATTGAAGCCACCGTTGGCCAGGGTCTGATACATCGTCGCGATTTCCATCGGGGTCATTGCGCCCGCGCCCAGCAGCATCGATGGGAACGCCGGGAACTCACGACTCACACCCAGCCGCGCCAGTGTCTTGAGGACATTCGGCACGCCCAGTTCAAGACCCAGTCGAGAAGTTGAGATGTTGTAGGAATGCGCCAGCCCCTGGTACAGGAACACCGTACCGTGGGAGCGACGATCAAAGTTCTGTGGCGTCCACACCTGGCCATCTGCACCCTTGACCGACAACGGGTCATCGGAGAGCCAACTGGTCAGTGTGTACTTGCTCGGTTTTTCCAGGGCAGTCAGGTACACCGCAGGCTTGATCAGCGAGCCCACCGGCCGTACCGCATCCAGCGCACGGTTGAACCCGGCAAAGCTGGCTTGGCGGCTGCCGATCATGGCCTGGACTTCACCGGTTTCCGGGTTGGTCACTACCATTGCGGCCTCGACTTCGTCGGAGCCTTTACGGCCCGCCAGGCGCTTGAAGGTGTCGTTGACCGAAGCCTCAGCCTTCATCTGCAGGATCGGGTCGAAACTGGTGAAAATTCGCAGGCCTTCTTCAGTTAAGTCTTCGTCGCGGTAATCGTCGCGCAACTGGCGCTTAACCAGGTCGATAAAACCGGGGAACGAGCTGTCGGCGAGCTTGCCGCGGGTGGTAACACCCAGTGGCATTTTCTTCGCCGCGGCGATTTGCTCAGGCGTAGCCACGCCCTGTTGTTCCAGCACGTCAAGCACCAGGTTACGCCGTTCCAACGCACGTTCAGGGTTGCGACGCGGGTTGTAATAGGAAGGCCCCTTGACCATCCCCACCAGCAACGCCACTTGATGCAGCTTCAGCTCAGACAACGGTTGGCCGAAGAAGAACTGGCTGGCCAGCCCGAAACCGTGCACCGCACGCTGGCCGTCCTGGCCGACGAACACTTCATTGAGGTAAGCCTCAAGAATCTCCTGCTTGCTGTAGTGCAGCTCAAGCAGCATCGCCATCATGGCTTCGGTGAGTTTGCGGGTCAGGCTGCGTTCGTTGGTAAGGTAGAAGTTCTTGACCAATTGTTGCGTCAGCGTACTGCCGCCCTGGGTCATCCGTCCGCCAGACGTATTCACCCAGATGGCACGGGCGATCGACTTGGGTGACACACCCCAGTGACTGTAGAAATCCCGGTCTTCCACCGCGATCAAGGTGTCCAGCAGGTACGGCGGAGCCTGATCGAGCTTGATCAGGATGCGGTCTTCCAGGTTTTTCGGATAAATCCCGCCGATCATCAAGGGTTCCAGGCGCACCACCGGCAACTTCGAACCGTTAAGCGAGGAAAGCTCGGCCACGTAGTCGCCAGAGAAGCGCACGCGCACCGGCTGGGCTTTTTCCAGGCCTTCATAGAACTGGAAACCACGGGTGTTCAAATCGACGGTATTACCGCTGACCGCTGCCGCACCCGGGCCATTGCTCACGGCCTCGCGGCGATAGCCCAAGGCATCGAGTTCGGTGAGGAAGTCATCCTTGCTCAGCTTCTGGCCGGTGAACAGCTCCAGCGGGCGGGCGTAGACCTTGGCCGGAATGGTCCAGCGCTTGCCAGAGAACTTCTCCTGGACCACAGCATCGAGGTAAACCGCGAAGCCGGCGATCACTACGAGGCCCACCAGGCCGAGCTTGAGCGCCCAGCCAAGCCAGGGGCGCAGGCCACGGGAAGGAGTTTTTTTACGGGAACGGGGAGATCGGGTACGAGTCATGGCGGCGGATTATACGCACTTTATTGATGACCAACATGAGCCGGACAGCGGTTTGCACGACCAGCAACAGCAGCCATAATGCCCGCCATGAATTTTCCCAGACTTTGAAGGATCGCCCGTGAGCCAGTCCCTGATCGCTGCCCTGCAAAACCCGGCCCTTTTCCCCCATCCAGTGGATGAGTTTCAGGTCATCGAAACCCACATTTCCTGGGTCCTGCTCACCGGCCCGTATGCTTATAAGATGAAAAAGCCGGCCAACTTTGGCTTCCTTGATTTCACGAGCCTGGACGCCCGTGGCCACTTCTGTAATGAAGAGCTACGCCTTAACCAACGTCTGACTGAAGATTTGTATCTTGAGGTGTTGCCGATCACTGGCAGCGTCGAAACACCGCAATTGGGTGGTGACGGCCCGGCGATCGAATTTGTACTGAAAATGCGCCAGTTTCCGCAAAGCCAGTTGCTCAGCACCTTGCAAGCCAACGGTGAACTGACCAGCGCCCACATCGACGAAATGGCCCAGAAGATTGCCCGTTTTCACCTGAATGCACCCAAAGTGCCGGCCTCCCACGCCGCCGGCACGCCGGACGAAGTGATGGCGCCGGTGCGGCAGAACTTCGAGCAAATTCGCCCCTTCCTCAGCGACAAGGCCGACCTCACGCAACTCGAAGCCTTGCAAGCCTGGGCCGAGAGCAGCTTCGAGCGCCTCAAGCCGCTGTTCGAGCAGCGCAAGCACAATGGCTTTATCCGCGAATGCCACGGTGACATCCACTTGGGCAATGCCACCCTCATTGATGGCCATGTGGTGATCTTTGACTGCATCGAATTCAACGAACCGTTTCGCTTCACCGACGTTTACGCCGACACCGGCTTCCTCGCGATGGACCTAGAAGACCGTGGCCTCAAGTGCCTGGCCCGACGCTTCATCAGCCAGTACCTGGAATTGACCGGCGACTATCAAGGCCTGGAACTGCTGAACTTCTATAAAGCCTATCGCGCCCTGGTACGCGCCAAGATTGCGCTGTTCAGCATGCCGTCCGAGGCGGACCCGGTGCAGCGCGCGACCACCCTGCGCCAATACCGTAACTACGCCAACCTGGCGGAAAGCTACAGCACCATCCCTTCACGTTTCATGGCCATCACCCATGGCGTGTCCGCCGTTGGCAAAAGCCATGTGGCCATGCGCCTGGTAGAAGCGCTGGGCGCCATTCGCCTGCGTTCGGACGTCGAGCGCAAACGCTTGTTTGGCGAGCAGAAAGTCGAAAACACCCCGCAAGCCGGGATCTACGCTGCCGACGCCAGCGCTGCGACTTACACGCGGTTGAACGAGATTGCCGACACGGTACTGCGTGCCGGTTTCCCGGTCGTACTCGACGCCACCTTCCTCAAGCGCGAACAACGCGACGCTGCAGCCAAGGTTGCCGAGGCCACGGGTGCACCGTTCCTGATTCTCGACTGCAACGCCCCACAAGCCGTTATCACTAGTTGGTTGGCGCAACGTCAGGCAGACAAAAACGATCCGTCCGACGCCACACTGACCATCATCGAGGAACAGCAGGCAAGTCGCGATCCGCTCAGCACCGAAGAAGTGCTGCTCAGCAAGCGCGTAGAGACCAATGAAAGCGGGACGCTCGACGCACTGGTAGCGCACATTCGCCAGCGCCTGCCAGGCCTGTAAGAAAAATTTCTTGGTCGTGCAGTCGTCAGCGGCTCACGACCGAGCAATAGTGGCACTATAATGGCGTCATAAATCCAACAGGAGTCGCCATTGTGAGCCAGCCGAAGCTACTTGATACCCCGCTTTACGCGCTTGTGCATAAAGATGACATCCGCGGCTTCAATCAGACCCGCCCTAAAGACGGCACCATCGACATGCGCGGCGGCGACTTTCGCGGGCTGGACCTGCGTGACCTGAATGCCGAAGGCGTGGATTTTACCGACGCCTATTTCCGCTCCGCCGACCTGCGCGGGCTGGACTTGCGCGGGTGCTCACTGGAAGGCGCAAGCCTGGCGCATGCACAGATTTCGGGCACCTACTTTCCGCCCGAACTGACGGCTGACGAGATCCTCATGTCAGTCAACTTCGGCACTCGTCTGCGCTACCGCACCAAGTAACTCAACCCCAGTAGTGCCCGACCACGCGCAAGGCGTATCGGGCTCTTGCGCCTGCATTTCGGCAAATTTCCTACGCCAGCCTTAGACGCTTTTGGGTCGCTTCTGACCAAAGAACTACGCTTTTCCTACTGAGCGCTACACTCCTTTCAGGCTTGCCTGGTCACGATACCCACCGCACCAATCGGCCGTCGCAAGGAGGCTTGATGAATGATGAGCTGCAACACCTGAAAAACCTGGGCAAGACGTCGGCGCAATGGCTGCATGCGGTGGGCATCCATAGCGCATCCGACTTGCGCCGCCTGGGGGCGGTAGACGCTTATCGAGCGGTACGCACCCGCGGCTTCAGGGCATCCAAAGTATTGCTGTACGCCATTGAAGGGGCTCTGATGGATGTGCACTGGAACGACATTCCCACTGAACGCAAAGAAGCCTTGAATCGACAATTGGATGCCCTGACGGCACGCCAAAAAAATTGAACAGGGCGCTTGGCCGAGTGTTTTCGGGGGTTAAAAACGAATATTCAAGAAAAGTCGAAAGGCTGCAAAAACAACTGTTGACTCTCAAATGAGAATCGTTATGATTATCACAACTGGTCGCGAGATCAGCCGATAACTGGAAGACCATTGGTTCGGACTCTCAGATTATCTCCTCATCAGGCTAATCACGGTTATTTGACCCGGCTCTTGCCGGGTCTTTTTTTGCCTGATGAAACGCAGGCCGAGTCAGCGCGCAATGATCAACGGATGTCCACGCTCCGGATGTGGCTGCACCAATACGTCCAGGCCAAACACCGCCTTCAGCGGCTCGGGGCGCAACACTTGGGCAGGTGTGTCCAGGGCATGGGGGCGCCCGTCTTCCAGTAACAGGATTCGATCACAGTAACGTGCCGCCAGGTTCAGGTCGTGGAGGATCACCAACACCGCTGCCCCATGGTCAGCGAAAGTGCGAATAGCCTGCAGGGTGGTGTGTTGATGCAAGGGGTCGAGCATCGACGTCGGCTCATCCAGCAACAAAGTCTGCCCCGCCTCGCCCGGCCACAACTGCGCCAATACCCGCGCCAAATGCACACGCTGGCGCTCGCCGCCCGACAAGGCCAGGTAACTGCGCCCGCTCAAGTGGCCAACGTCTGCGGCCCGCAAGGCAGCGCCGATGATCTCATCGTCACGAACCCGGCCGGTCTGGTGCGGCAAGCGGCCCATGCCGACAACCTCCTCGACCCGGAAGGCGAAGTCCAGGGTCGACGTCTGGGGCAGCACCGCCAAGCGCTGGGCGCGCTGTGCGCCACTCCAGTGCGCCAACTCACGCTGATCCAGCCATACCCGCCCCTCATCAGGCTTTAACTCACCGCATAACGCACCGAGCAATGTGCTTTTCCCGGCGCCGTTGGGGCCCAGCACGCCGAGGACTTCTCCGGGCAACAACTCCAGCGTGACGTCGGCCAGCACGGTTTTGCGGCCGCGACGGATCTGCAGATCTTCCACTCGCAGCATCAGGCGCGCCCCCGCAACAGCAGATATAGAAAAAACGGTGCGCCGATAAACGCAGTAACAATACCGATAGGCAGTTCCGCTGGCGCCAACGCCAACCGAGCCACCAGATCGGCAAACAGCAGCAAGGTCGCACCCGCCAAAATCGACGCAGGCAATAACACTCGATGATCGGGCCCCGCCAGCAGGCGCACCAGATGCGGCACCACCAGCCCGATAAAACCGATCATCCCCGCCGCCGCGACTGCCGCCCCTACACCCAGCGCGGTGCAAAACACCAGTTCACGCTTTAGTCCCTCGACATTAATGCCCAGGTGATTGGCCTCCGACTCGCCGAGTAACAGCGCATTCAGCGCCTTGGCCCGACGCGGCAGCCACAGCGCCACACCTGCAGTCACCAGCAACAGCGGCCACAACCGTGAATAGCTGGCGCCGTTCAGGCTACCCAGGTTCCAGAAGGTCAACGTGCGCAACGTGGCGTCATCCGCCAGGTAGGTAAACAGGCCCACGGCCGAACTGGCGAGTGCCGTCAGGGCGATACCGGCGAGCAGCATGGTCGCAACGTTGGTTTGGCCATTGCGCCGTCCCAAGCGGTAGACCAGCGCTGTCACTCCAAGGCCACCGAGAAAAGCACACAGCGACAACAGGTAAGGCCCGAACGCATCGGGCAGGCCGCCAAAAAAAGAGCCGCCGACAATCGCAAACGCCGCACCCAATGCGGCACCGCTTGAAACACCCACCAGCCCCGGGTCGGCCAGAGGGTTGCGAAACAGGCCCTGCATTGCGACACCCGAGAGCGCCAGGACACCGCCCACCGCCAGCCCCAGCAAAGTGCGCGGCAAACGAATCTGCCCCAGGATCAACTCCGCCTGCTCCAGGCCTTGCGCTTCAATCGGCACGCCAAGCAAGCGCAACGCCGCCCGCAAGGTATCCATCAACGGCAGGCTGACCGGCCCGAGAGCCAATGACAGCCAGATCGCCAACACACACAGCAGAGTCAGGCCAATAAACAGAGTGCGCGGTTTAACCAAAGTGGTCATGGGGCGGTTTTAGCCTGGGACGGGTAGAACCCGGCGGACAACTTCACCAGGCTTTGCGGCAGACGCGGCCCCAGCCCTCCCACCAGCAGGGTCGGGTCCAGCTCGAAGACTCGACCGCTCTTGGCCGCCGGCGTAGAAGCCAGGATCGGGTTTTCCTTGAACAACGCCGCACGTGCCGCGTCACCTGTAAGGGCGCGATCAGCAAACACCAGTACTTCAGGATTGAGCCCCGCCAGGGCCTCTACCGAAAACGGTTTGTAACCCGTGTGGGTCGCCAGGTTATGGCCGCCAGCCTGCTGCAACATCCAATCTGCGGCCGTGTCTTTACCGGCAATCAGCGGCTTGCCACCCGCATGGCCCAGCAGCAACAGCACGCCCGGTGCTTTTTGCGAAGTTTGGGCCTTTGCGACCCACACTTTTTGCTGCTCAAGCTGCTGTTGATAATCGCTGAACAGTTCCGCCGCCTTGGCTTCGTTACCCAACAACTTGCCCAGATGTTGAAGGTTGGATTGCAGGGTCGGCAGATCAGGCTGAGCCGAAAACATCTCCACCTGCACACCGGCATTACGAATTTGCGACAGCACAGGTGGCGGTCCCATTTCTTCGGTGCCGACCAAAATCTGCGGACGCAGGCTGAGAATGCCTTCCGCCGACAATTGACGCTGGTAACCAATGCTCGGCAATGCCTTGAGGGATTCCGGGTGCTGGCTGGTGGTATCGACCCCCACCAGCTTCGACTCACCGCCCAGATCCGTCACCCACTCCGACAATGCGCCACCGGCACTGACCCAACGCTGCGGCAGTTCAGAGGCCTGCGCCCCAGGGTTGACCAGCAGTCCGACAACAAGCGCGATAGCGCTGGCACTCAGGCGCATAAAAGGGTTTCCTCTCAAGGGGTGGGCCCACTGAACACTCAGCAATGTGACAGATCAACGCTGCCAGGCATCGTACAGAGCCGCCAGTCAGCTAGCGGGCGAAGCCGGCATTTGATAATTGTTTGCATTTGCACGTCAAGGCCGGACTCACTGGCCAACCCCACGATAGCCTTGCAGCCCACGAACGGCGGCACTTAAGGATCGACATGAAGTTTCTCTGCGCCTCCCAGGCACTCGCACAAAACAGCAGCCTCGGTTTTGACATCGACGGCCGCAAGCTGTTGGCCGTGCGCCGGGAAGGCATCGCGTACTTCTATATCAACCGTTGCCCCCATCGCGGCGTACCGCTGGAATGGCAGCCGGACCAGTTTCTCGATCCGAGCGCCAGCCTTATCCAGTGCGCCACACACGGCGCATTGTTCCTGATCGAAACGGGTGAATGCGTCGCCGGCCCCTGCGCAGGGCAAAGCCTGAGCGCCCTGCCCGGCCGCGAAGACGAACAAGGCCTGTGGGTCGAACTCTAGTCGCCCAGGATGACCTCTAGCCGACGCTCGACACAGACTTCTTCTGACGTCACCCGCACCCCGTATGCCAACACCTCGACACCCGCCGCCTTGGCTTCACGCAGCGCGGCGGCATAACCCGCATCAATTTCCTCAGCCGGGCGAACCCCATCAATCCCCGACAGGTTGACGCAATACAACTGCACCGCCCGCACACCGTCACGCGCCAGGTGCGCCAATTCGCGCAAATGCTTGGCACCGCGCTGGGTCACGGCATCGGGAAACGCCGCGATCGAGGTCCCATCAAAGCCAAGGGTGACGCTTTTGACTTCGACATATGCCACCCCTGTGGGGTAATCCAGGCGAAAGTCGATGCGGCTGTTTTCCTGACCGTAGGCCACTTCGCGCTTCAGCCCGGTAAAGCCGTTGAGTTCGGCAATAACACCCGCGCGCAAGGCTTCTTCCACCAATTGATTGGCACGCGCAGTGTTCACGCAGGCGAGGCGGCCCTGGGGCGTCTCGCTGATTTCCCAGGTGCCCGGCAGCTTGCGCTTGGGGTCGTTGGAGCGACTGAACCAGACTTGCCCGCCTTCAACCATGCAATTGAACATCGAACCGGTGTTCGGGCAGTGAATAGTCAACAACTCGCCGGTAACGGTTTCGATATCGGCGAGAAAGCGTTTGTATCGGCGAATCAGCCGACCTTCTTCGAGAGGGGGATAAAAGCGCATCAGCCTTGCCAACTCCGCAGGCCACGGGCAATTCGCTCGACGGCTTCCTGCAGTCGATCCAGATTTTGCGTGTAGGCAAAACGCACATGATGGCCGGCCTGATAGCGACCAAAGTCCAGGCCCGGCGTGAACGCTACATGCTCGGTTTCCAGGAAGTGCCGGCAAAACGCGAATGCATCACCGCCGAACGCGCTGATATCGGCATACAAGTAGAACGCGCCTTCAGGCTCGACAGCGATGCCGAACCCCAGCTCTCGCAGAGCTGGCAGCAAAAAGTCGCGGCGCCGACCGAATTCGGCGCGACGGTCTTCAAGAATATTCAGTGTTTCGGGAGTGAAACACGCCAAGGCAGCATGCTGGGCCATGCTCGGCGCACTGATGTAGAGGTTCTGTGCCAGTTTCTCCAGTTCACCCACTGCCGCCGGCGGCGCGACCAGCCAGCCCAGGCGCCAGCCGGTCATTCCGAAATACTTCGAAAAACTATTTAGAACAAAGGCGTCGTCGTCGACTTCCAGCACGCTGGCGGCATCGGTGCCGTAGGTCAGGCCGTGATAGATCTCGTCCACCACCAAGTGCCCGTCACGCGCCTTGATCGCGCTCGACAGCCCAGCCAGCTCGTCGCGCGTGAGGATGGTGCCGGTAGGGTTGGCCGGCGAGGCAACCAGCGCACCGACGCTGTCCTGGTTCCAATGGCGCGCTACCAACTCAGCGGTGAGTTGGTAGCGCACATCAGGACCGACCGGGACCAGTTGGGCCGCGCCTTCCACCAGTCGCAGGAAGTGGCGGTTACACGGGTAGCCAGGGTCTGCCAGCAGCCAGTGTTTGCCCGGATCCACCAGCAGGCTGCTGGCCAACAGCAACGCACCCGAGCCACCGGGAGTGACCAGAATTCGCTGCGGGTCGATGTTTAATCCATAGCGCTGCTGGTAGAAACCACTGATGGCTTCGCGCAATTCCGGCAGCCCACGGGCCGCGGTATAGCGGGTTTTTCCATTGGCCAGGGCGGCCTGGCCAGCCTTGATGATGGGCTCGGCAGTGGTGAAGTCCGGCTCGCCGATCTCCAGGTGAATCACGTCATGCCCGGCGGCCTGCAACTCATTGGCTCGCGCCAGCAACGCCATGACATGGAAAGGTTCGATAGCGCGACTACGCGCACTGTAGGGCTGAGCCATTAGCCTTCCTTAACGATAAGAACAAACCCCGATTCTACCCAACCCGCCACGCAAAACCTGTGCTATCGCCCAATTGGGCGCACAACACGCGCCAGCAACTACCGGCAAAACGACTAAAATCAACATTCGAGGCAGCATACGCCCGCCCCCGCTGCGGCCTGCGGCCGTTTGCAACCCCCAGGCGACGCTGCCTCGACAACCGGGAGTGGCGCACCCCGAAGCTATCTGGTAAGTTCGCCCGCTTGCAGCCGCAGGGCCGGCAGGTGTCGGTGATGTTGCAATCCTGCGCAATGGATTAGAAGAGTGAGAGGCGGTCCATTCATGCCCACCCAAGCAAAGCAACAGAGCATCAGCGGCTTCGAACCCTACGTTGAATCGAAGGGCGAGGAGTACATGGGCGAGCCCATGCGTAAGCACTTCACCAAGATCCTGCAAAAGTGGAAACAAGACTTGATGCAGGAGGTCGACCGTACGGTTGACCATATGAAGGACGAAGCGGCCAACTTCCCTGACCCGGCAGACCGTGCCAGCCAAGAAGAAGAGTTCAGTCTTGAACTGCGCGCCCGCGACCGCGAGCGCAAGTTGATCAAGAAAATCGACAAGACCCTGCAACTGATCGAAGACGAAGATTACGGCTGGTGCGAATCCTGCGGCGTCGAGATTGGTATTCGCCGCCTGGAAGCTCGTCCTACAGCTGACATGTGCGTTGACTGCAAAACCTTGGCTGAAATCAAGGAAAAACAGGTCGGCAAGTAATTGCTGCCGAGCTGAACGAATGGGGCGTGCGAACGCCCCATTTTTGTTTCTGGCGTTGGCGGATTTTCCAGTAATATCCCGCCCATGACAGCCTCCTCTTATATCGGGCGTTTCGCCCCCACGCCCAGCGGCCATTTGCACTTCGGTTCCCTGGTCGCCGCCCTCGCCTCCTATCTCGATGCCCGCGCCAACAACGGCCGTTGGTTGATGCGCATGGAAGACCTCGACCCACCACGGGAAGAACCCGGCGCCCAAGTGGCAATCCTCAACGCCCTGGAAAGCTACGGCTTTGAATGGGATGGGGGATTGGTCCGACAAAGCGAACGGCACGATGCCTACGCCGAAGTGCTCAACCGCCTGTTCAATCACGGCCTCGCTTACGCCTGCACGTGTTCGCGCAAACAACTGGAACCGTACAACGGGATTTATCCAGGGCTATGCCGCAACGCCGGCCACAGCCAGCAAGATGCCGCGATTCGCTTAAGAGTGCCGGAACTGGAATACCACTTTACCGACCGCGTACAAGGCGAATTCCGACAGCATCTGGGCCGCGACGCAGGCGATTTCATCATCCGCCGTCGTGACGGCCTTTACGCCTACCAGCTGGCGGTGGTGCTTGATGACGCCTGGCAAGGTGTTACCGACATCGTACGTGGCGCCGACTTGCTCGACTCCACCCCGCGCCAGTTGTACCTGCAAGAACTGCTCGGCCTGCCCCAACCCCGCTACCTGCACGTGCCGTTGATCATCCAGCCGGACGGTAACAAACTGGGCAAATCCTACCGTTCACCGCCCTTGACCACCGACCAGGCCACGCCTTTGCTGTTAAGAGCGCTACGCGCCCTGGGCCAGCTTCCGGGGGATGAGCTGAACTACGCCAGCCCACGGGAACTGCTGGATTGGGGCATTGCGCACTGGGATGCCACGCTGATCCCGCGCACACTCAGGCTGGCCGAAGCGCAATTGCACTGATGGCGCTTGCAGCTTGCGAGCCATCCGTTACCATCGCGTAAGTGCGAGCTTGCTCGCGAAGAACCCACAGGCAACACGTTTATCCAGGATGCACGCGTTAACGTTAACGCCCTTCGCGAGCAAGCTCGCTCCTACAGAAAACGTTGCATTTTCCGCACTTTCAATCAAAGGCCAATATGTACATCTATCGATTGGTCCTGCTGCTGGTCGTCGGGATCTACCTGTTTTCTCCCGCCATCATGGATTGGTGGATCGACGCCACAGGCGCGTGGTACCGGCCCTATCTGCTTTGGCTGATTCTGATCGTCGTGACTTTCATCCTGCAGAGCCAAAAAGATGCCGATGAGCTTTAGTCTGACCCAGATGCTGCTGATCAGCGCCGCCTACCTGGCTGCGCTGTTTGGAGTGGCCTGGATCAGTGAACGTGGAATGATTCCGCGGGCGATCATTCGCCATCCGTTGACCTACACCCTGTCTCTGGGTGTGTACGCCAGTGCCTGGGCGTTTTACGGCACGGTGGGCCTGGCCTACCAGTACGGCTATGGCTTTCTGTCCAGCTACCTCGGCGTGTCCGGTGCCTTTCTGCTGGCGCCGGTGCTGCTGTATCCGATCCTGAAAATCACCCGCACCTATCAGCTGTCGTCATTGGCCGACCTATTTGCCTTTCGCTTTCGCAGCACCTGGGCCGGCGCGCTGACCACGATTTTCATGCTGATCGGCGTACTCCCGCTGCTGGCTTTGCAGATACAGGCGGTGGCCGATTCCATCAGCATCCTGACCCGCGAGCCGGTGCAACACCGCGTTGCATTGAGCTTTTGCGCCCTGATCAGCCTCTTCACGATCTTCTTCGGCTCCCGGCACATCGCCACCCGCGAGAAGCATGAAGGCCTGGTGTTCGCCATCGCGTTCGAATCGGTGATCAAGTTGATCGCCATCGGCGGCGTTGGCCTGTATGCGCTCTACGGTGTATTCGACGGCCCGCAACAGCTCGAACTCTGGCTGCTGCAAAACCAGACCGCCCTCGCGGCACTGCACACGCCATTGCAGGAAGGCCCGTGGCGCACGTTGCTGTTGGTGTTCTTTGCTTCGGCCATCGTCATGCCGCACATGTACCACATGACATTCACCGAAAACCTCAACCCGCGCTCGCTGGTCAGCGCCAGCTGGGGTTTGCCGCTGTTCCTGCTGCTGATGAGCCTGGCGGTGCCGTTGATCCTCTGGGCCGGCCTGAAGCTGGGCGCGACGACCAATCCGGAATACTTCACACTGGGTGTCGGCATCGCCGCCAACAGCAAGTCCCTGGCGCTGCTGGCGTATGTCGGCGGTTTATCGGCGTCCAGCGGGCTGATCATCGTCAGCACCCTGGCCCTGTCGGGCATGGCGCTCAATCACCTGGTGCTGCCGCTGTACCAGCCACCGGCCGAAGGCAATATCTACCGCTGGCTGAAATGGACGCGTCGGGCGCTGATTGTCGCGATCATCATGGCCGGCTATGGCTTCTATCTGCTGCTGGGCGCCGAGCAAGACCTGGCCAACCTGGGCATCGTCGCGTTTGTCGCCACCTTGCAGTTCCTGCCGGGGGTGTTGTCGGTGCTGTACTGGCCGACCGCCAACCGCCGCGGCTTTATTGCCGGGCTGCTGGCGGGGATCCTGGTATGGATTGTGACCATGTTGTTGCCGCTGGTCGGCAATCTGCAGGGTTTCTACATTCCATTGCTGAACATGATTTACGTGCTGGACGACACCAGTTGGCACATGGCCGCGATTGCCTCGCTGGCCGCCAACGTATTGATGTTCACCCTGATCTCGCTGTTCACCAATGCCAGTCCCGAAGAAACCAGCGCCGCCGAGGCCTGCGCGGTGGACAACGTACGTCGCCCTCAGCGCCGTGAACTGCATGCCGCCTCACCTCAGGAGTTCGCCACGCAACTGGCCAAACCGCTGGGCGCCAAGGCTGCGCAAAAGGAAGTCGAGCAGGCCCTGCGCGATCTTTATCTGCCGTTCGATGAGCGCCGGCCCTACGCGCTGCGCCGCCTGCGCGACCGCATTGAGGCCAATCTCTCCGGCTTGATGGGCCCAAGTGTGTCCCAGGACATGGTCGAAACCTTCCTGCCCTACAAGGCAGGCGGCGAAAACTATGTCACCGAAGACATCCACTTCATCGAAAGCCGGCTGGAGGATTACCACTCACGCCTCACCGGCCTTGCCGCTGAACTCGATGCCCTGCGCCGCTATCACCGCCAAACCTTGCAGGAACTGCCGATGGGCGTCTGCTCCCTGGCCAAGGATCAAGAGATCCTGATGTGGAACAAGGCCATGGAAGAACTCACCGGCATCGCCGCCCAGCGGGTGGTGGGTTCGCGCCTGAACACCATCGGTGATCCGTGGAAAGAATTGCTGCAGGGCTTCATCAACCTGCCAGACGAGCATTTGCACAAACAACACCTGGCCCTCGACGGCCAGACTCGCTGGCTCAACCTGCACAAGGCAGCGATCGACGAGCCGTTGGCGCCTGGCAACAGCGGCCTGGTGTTGCTGGTGGAAGACCTGACCGAAACCCAGATGCTCGAAGACAAGCTGGTGCACTCCGAGCGCCTGGCCAGCATCGGGCGCCTGGCGGCTGGTGTGGCCCATGAAATCGGCAATCCGATCACCGGTATCGCCTGCCTGGCGCAAAACCTGCGGGAAGAGCGCGAAGAAGATGGCGAAATCATCGAAATCAGCGGGCAAATCCTGGAACAGACCAAGCGCGTTTCGCGCATCGTGCAATCGCTGATGAGCTTTGCCCACGCGGGCGCCCATCAGAATCACGACGAAGCGGTGTGCCTGGCCGAAGTTGCCCAGGACGCCATCGGGCTGCTGGCCTTGAACCGGCGTAATTTCGAAGTACAGTTCTTCAACCTGTGCGACCCGGAACATTGGGTCGACGGCGATTCACAACGCCTGGCCCAAGTCCTGATCAACCTGCTGTCCAACGCCCGCGACGCATCGCCGGCCGGCAGTGCGGTGCGGGTCAAGAGCGAGGCTTTCGAGCACACCGTCGACCTGATCGTCGAAGACGAAGGCAGCGGCATTCCACAGA
>Ga0247816_10000816_pt1 | contig 16330 bp, 9 predicted proteins | sample UWRJL209509C1_FD_179930 | JGI IMG/M metagenome (GOLD analysis project Ga0247816, IMG submission 179930) | Plant litter microbial communities from Arlington Agricultural Research Station in Wisconsin, United States - UWRJ-L209-509C-1 | ecosystem: Environmental > Terrestrial > Plant litter >...
TGTAGATTTTTTTGTTTAATACCTAAGTACGGTCAAGGCAAATTATCTCCAAGGATCCAATACTACTTTTACACATCCGTCTTCTTTCTTATTAAAAATTTCGTATGCGTGTGAAATCTCAGACAAAGGAAGTCTGTGGGTAATGATATCATCAAGCTGCACTTTTCCCTGTACCACATATTCCAAAAGTTTGTCGATGTGTTTATGTGCAGGTGCCTGTCCACCTTTTAAAATAATTCCTTTATCAAAAAACTGTCCCAGAGGAAAATTATCATAATTAACAGGATATACACCAAGCACCGACACTATACCGCTTCGTCGAACTGCGCTCATACAAGCTTCTAAAACTTTGATAGAACCTTTTTCAAAGTTGATAGTCGCTTTTATTTTGTCTGTGAAGCTTCTTTCGGGTTCAAATCCAACAGCATCAATACATACGTCCGCTCCACGTCCGTTTGTAAGTGATCTGATATGCTCCACCACATCTTTTGGATCTTCCCACAATATAGTGGTAGCACCTGTAGAAACTCTGGCTTTATCCAAACGGTATTGCAATGTATCTACGATAATAACCTGCGCTGCGCCTCTGAGCCATGCGCTTTTTGCAGCCATTATCCCAACGGGACCTGAGCCAAAAATGGCAACAGTCTCTCCTCCTTTCACTTCTCCCCAGTCTACACCAGTGTATCCCGTTGGAAAAATATCGGTCAGAAAAAGTACTTGTTCATCGCTAAGGTTTTCAGGCACTACTCTGGGACCATAATTGGCATAAGGTACTCTTACGTACTGTGCTTGTCCTCCATCGTATCCTCCATACAAGTCAGTATACCCAAAAAGAGCACCACCCTTTTCCGTAAGGATTCCTCCCTCAGGACCATAGTGCTCGGGGTTGCTGTGCTCACAGTTTCCCGGCACATCATGATTGCAGAAAAAACAGTTCCCGCACGCTACAGGAAAAGGAACAACCACACGATCGCCTCTTTTAAGATGCGTAACTGCTGATCCTGTTTCTTCAACTATTCCCATAAATTCATGCCCCAAAACCATTGGAGATGTTGGCATTGCCCCGGAATAAATGTGCAGATCGGATCCACATATGGCTGTTGATGTTACTTTCAAAATAATATCATCCTGAGCACTAATTTTTGGATCTTCTACTGTATCATATTTAACGGAACCTGGTCCGTGAATAACTGCTGCTTTCATAGTTTTTTATTTTAAATTTATAGAAAGCTAAGTAACTCTTATTTAAGCTATTAAAATTACAACATATGCTAAAATTCTTATATATAAATCACCATTTTGAAATTATATAAAGAGATAAAATGATTAGTTTTCATTCAGTAAAAATTATTTAAGGTGACTTTTGCAAATTAATTTTTTATCGTTACTTATCATTTGACTTTGTCTACGATAATCTAGATAAGATGCTAAAAAAAAAGCCTGCAGTTTTTGAACTGCAGGCTTTTTCTGTAATAGTATTTTACTATTTTTCGTCGTCTTCAGTAGCATCGAAATTAATAGTATTGTAAGCCGCTTCCGTTAAGGTAACGTCTGCTTCTTTTTCTTCGTTTAAGGTCTCAACCAATAAAGATACAGCTTCGTCTTCTCCAAGAGTTTTCGCGAATGCTGCAAGAGTTCCGTAGGTCGCAATTTCGTAATGCTCTATCTTTTGCGACGCAGCAATGATACCTGCGTCACGAACAGCACCCGGTTCAGTTTCTTCTAAAATACCTTCGCCTTCTTTAATAAGGCCATCCATAGCATCACATTTTTTAGCTACTGCCTTTTCACCAACTGAAGCAAATACTTCTTCTAGTCTGCTTACCTGACCCTTAGTAACTTCCAAGTGATCATTAATAGCATCAATTAAATTTTGCGACGTAGCGTTTTTAGCCATTTTAGGAAGCGCTTTAACTAAAGCTTTCTCTGCCCAATAAATATCTTTTAGTGAATCTACAAAAAGATCTCTTAATCCTTCTGCAGCTGATGCCTTCGGTTTCACTGTCCCTTTCGGAGAAGTGGTTTTACTGTCAGCTGATTTTTTAGTTGTAGCGCCATTTTTTGATGTCGAACTACTTTTAGCAGGAGTTGCTTTTTTCGCTGCTGTTTTTGTATTTGAATCTTTCATGATATGTTTTTTAAAAAATTTGTTTTTCAAATGTACTGCCACGGTGTTTTAATTTTCTTATACAATTTTACAGCATTATTGCAACATTTAAACATTTAATCATTTAAAGATCAGATACTAAGAAGTTTAATTATGAAATAAATTGAATCAATTATATAAATCGAAATGAATATACGAAGCGAAATAAAATTGTTACACCTTCTCAAACAGAGTAATTTGTCCCAATAAATTAAGGGTACATATTCCAAAAAGAGCAATCCAGACTGACAGGAAAACTTTCTTTTAAGACAATTCAATTATAAACCGGAGAGAAACCAATTACAAAAATGTATCAAAAACTGGGGGCTATTCCTGCTTAATTTGTTTGGTGTGTCGAAACGGTTCCTGAAAATTCCAGTATTTTTTTTAGAGATAAATTTAATAGTATAAATTATATAATAATTCTCCGAAACATTTATAAGATACAAAATCTGCAAATCTTTAAATTCTCGATTTTCCTTGTCTTAATGCAGTTTTTTAATGCCGTTATTTCAGTATATTTCAGGCTAAAAAATACTGAAAATTATAAAGTTCATTCAGAATTGAAATGATCTATCTTAATCCATTAACACTCCAACATATTAAATGTTAAAACATTACGGAAAAATTTATTAACTTTATTAAAAATATTTCCGTGAAAACAATTAAACACTCCTATGGTGCTGATCTCTCCTGGATTGAAAATTTCGCTAATCAATTTGGAGGAAAAATCGAAGAAAATTATATTATTATGCCTGAAGAATTACAAACAGGAACCCGATATTTCCTGGATTGCGGAGAAGGTATAGTTGCTTATTATATAGATGTAAAATATAATAAGAACTTTCGATTTATTCAAAAAAACGAAGACAATGATTTTGTAGGTCTTTATTACAATTTAACCGAAGGAGAAGCTACTGTCAGTAGAGAAAGTACAGTGTATGATGTAGGCAGATGGCAATATAATATGTCAGTAATTGATGCATCGCTGGAATCTGATTATAATGTTAAGGCCGGAAGCAGCACATTTGCTCTTTGCATTTTTATAAAAAAAGAAAAAATAAAAACATTTGTGAGAGATCATAATATTACATTTCGCGACATCGATTTATTGACAGATCCAAGCAGAAATACAATTGTAAGGTTTGATCGAATGAGCAGTGAAAGCTATCATTTACTAAATGATTTACGCAAATTAGAAGTTGGAGGGTCTATATTTAATTTAAATTTAATTGGAACCGTTCAAATGCTTATTTCAAATTACTTAAAAAAAATGGCTAGCCGAAGAATCATTATTCAAACAGTCAATTCTTCAGATTTATCAAATATAATTGCTTCACAAATGTATTTAATAGACCATATCGAAGATCATTTTCCAAGTATTACACAAATGGCAGGCAGAGCCAATATGTCAGAAACAAAATTTAAAAATTTATTTAAAAAAATTACCGGAATGACCGCTAATAAATTTTTCATGGACAATAAACTCCTAAAAGCTAAAGAATTGCTTGAAAGCAAGCAATTATCAATATCGCAAGTATCAGATCAATTAAGTTTTACGAATAACTCTTATTTTGCTTCAAAGTTCAAGGAGAATTTTGGCTTATCTCCCAAAACTTTTATCAAGCAATTGTAGCTATTTTGAAATTTAATTTCCTAAACAGAATCCTTCTTTATTAAGATTAATAATTGCTTATGAAAAAAGTTTCACATTACTATAGTTTAACTCCAGAATGGCAAAGTGAATTTGTTCAAAATTTAGGAGCCAAATTAATTGATGATAAAATTACTGTTATTCCCGAATCAATGGGTAAGGGGCATTCTTATTTCACTCAAATAATACCTGGTATATCGGTTTTATTTATAGATTTCACTTTAAAAGTTCCGCTAAAAATTACAAGAAATAGATCTGATAGTCCTCTATACATATTTCATTTTGACTTAAGTGAGCATGTTAATTTAATAAAAATCAACAACAAGTCTTACGAGATTGGCTCCTATGACAAATTAGATCTTGCTATTATAGACAATCAGATAGAAAGCTCCTTTAAACCCTCTGTCAATGAAAGAACAATTGCTATAAGAATACTCGTTGATAAGGCCCTGCTAAATGATTTTATAAAAAAACATTCCAAAAAAGAAGAAGTAAAACCAAGTGCTAAAAAAGGCCAAAGAGTTTTTTATCATTATGGCAATATCGACAGCAATAGTATTTTACTAATTCAGTCCATCAAAAATAAATCAGTATTCGATTTGTCATTTGAATCTTTGCTTAAAGGCGTATCCTTAAAACTACTCGGCAATTTTTTTAATAAATTTTATCATTCTCAAAATCCAAAAAGCAGTGTTACTGATAGTGAACAAGAAGCAATCAATAAAACAAAAGAATATCTTCTTAATAATTTGTATGGCCTATTTCCTTCAGTAACTTTTTTAGCTTCAATGGCAGGTATGTCAGAATCAAAATATAAAATTTTATTTAAAAAATGTTTTAATGATACTCCTAACAATTTATTTATTAAGGAAAAAATGTCTCTTGCCAAAGAACTTTTACAAAGTGGTACATTCATCTCATTAACTGCTATTATTTATGAATTGAATTATACTAAACTAAGTTATTTTTCATCAAAATATTATGAAATTTTTCAAAGAAAACCGTCCGAAGATTTTATAAAAAAACATGCTTGAAAACTTAATTCGTAAAACTATAAACTTGAAAACGGGTATCTTAAAAGATACCCGTTTCTATTTAAAATATGTTCAACTAAAATGGGGTTCAGACCAAATGATTATTTGTGATTAACCTCAATTATAAATTCTGAACGTCTGTTTTGCTGATGTTCCGCTTCTGTACACGGTACACCATTTGAACATTTATTTATTAACCTGGTTTCTCCATATCCTTCAGCACTTACGCGTCCTTTTTCAATTCCATGTGCTATGATATACTCCATAGTAGATTTAGCTCTGTTTTGAGATAATTTCATATTAAAATCATCTTTTCCTCTACTGTCCGTATGTGAATTGATTTTGATAGAAAGACTAGGGCGAACCTTTAATACTTCAACTACCTTATTCAATTCTCCTTTAGAAGATTCTCTAATTTTATAACCATTATAATCAAAATAAATTGGGTTTAAAAGAAGCGTTTTTGAAAGATCATCACCTTCAGCTATTGGTACTACCACATTATCAACAATTACCTCCATCTCATTGATAAAATCAAATGAATATTCTCGTTTTTCTCCTGGTTTAAAAGAAGGAATAATTTGTTCTTTTCCAGTAATTCCAGCTTTAGTGTATACTACTTTATAATCTTTATAAGGCAGCAAACTAATTGAATATTTACCCTCTTTGTCACTATAGGATGTTTTCACTTTTTCATTTTGATCATCATAAAGATCAATAGTTACACTTTCTGCCGGTTGTCCGTTTAGATATTTCAGCGTACCAAAGGCTATTGGTTTAATTTCAAAGTCAAAAGAAATTGGTTCATTCTCGATAAAACCATAAATATCATCATTGCCGCCACGGTTAGAAGAAAAATAACCCTTTTTATTTTCTGCCTTATAAGTATAGGCAAAGTCATCTGCATTACTGTTTACGCCGTCTCCAACATTTACAACATGATAAATGCCCGCTTCATCTTTGACTGCTGCGAATACATCTAAACCTCCAAAGCCTGGATGACCGTCTGAAGAAAAATATAATACTCCATAAGCATCAATAAAAGGATACGTCTCTCTACCTAATGTATTAATTTCATCTCCTAATTTGGTGATGTCATTCCCAACAAAACCACCTTTTTTAAGACTCACTTTATACAAATCTGAATTACCAAATTTGTTATCACGATCTGATGCAAAGTATAATTCTGTTTCGTCAGCATTCAATGCAGGATGCGCAGATGAAAAAGCATCGCTATTAACAGGATAGCCAAGTTCCTTTATATTGGTCCATTCGCCATTAACATTTTGTGCCACATAAATTTTTAAGAAAGTAGTTCCGTTTTTATCCTCTCCCAGCTTTCCGCCAAAAAAATTATTTCTGGTAAAATACATCGTTTTACCATCTTTTGTTATTGCGGGAGTACTTTGATGATATCGTGTATTTACATCTCCTTTTAAAAGAACCGGATTTTGTAATCCTCCATCAACTGTAACATCGGCTGTGTACAATTTCAAAAACGATTTATCATTCCAGCTGTGTTTACGTTTGATAACGACACCAGTATCTTTTGCTGATGAATAGATTACTTTACTTTTATTTAAGTAAGAAGTTCCAAAGTCTGAAAATGGTGAGTTCAGTTCTACAGCTTTAACATCATAGCGCTCAGATTGTTTTTTAAGTTCCGCTAATAATTTTGTCTCACCCCAACTTTCACTTTTATCTTTTTTACCCGTTTTTGTGTAGTACATTTTCATTACTGCTTCGGCTAGTTTATAATCGTGGCCATTACTTAGGGCTTGAGCATATTTAAAATAGTATTCCGGATCAATATCATTTGATGGTGTTACAATTTTTGCATAACATTGTGCGGCTTCCGGATAATTTCCGTTATAGTAATAACAATTACCAAGCTTCATGTAAAGTTCCTCCGTATTAGTACCTTTTTTTATTTCTTCCTGATATAATTTAGCTGCTTCTATAAAAGCAAATTTATTGTAAGCTTCATTTGCTTTTTCCATTTTTTTACTCTGAGCTGCAACATTGTTAACATGCAGCGCGCATACTATCAGAAAAACAAAAGCAATTTTTATTTTTTTATAAATCATCTTATTTTTATTAAGAGTTATTAGAAGAATCTTGGACTAACTAGTCTGGTTTTAGATTTACTTAACAAATCAAATCTTAAAAATATCTCATGAGATCCTGAATTATAATTTCCAAGATTTGTGATATCGCGATCATATGCATATCCTATTTGAATACCGTCTGTTACCTGAAAACCAGCTAAACCACTAACACCTGCATCCCAACGGTATGCTGCTCCAAGCGTTAATTTATCATTGATCAAGAAGTTAGCCGACATATCGACCGCAACAGGGGCGCCCACAACAAACTTAGCCAAGACTGCAGGTTTAAATCTTAAATACGGATTAATATCAAAAACATATCCTCCCATAAAGTAATAATGGGCTTTTGTTGAATATACAGATGCTGCAACATCATCATAAAAGTTTGTTTTTAATAATTTAGGAACAGAGATTCCCGCATACCATTTAAAAGTGTGAAAATAAACCCCTGCCCCAACATTAGGCGAAAATTGAGATTCCACCCCTGTCATAGTCGGATCTTCATATTCACGATTTGTTTTATTGTAATCCACTTCAAAATTGTCAAAACCTCCAGAGATACCAAATGAAACTTTTAATTCATCTGACGGCATAATAGTGTAAGCGTAGTTAACTGTAAAACCGGTATTTTTTGTTGGCCCAATTTGATCACTTACTATATTTAAACCCAATCCATTACCATGATATCCTAATGGCGTTTGAACTGAAAAATTCATCGTTTTTGGTGCTCCATCTAAACCCACCCATTGTGTCCTGTATAGCGCCATGGCGCTTAAAACTTCTCTTGAACCTGTATAACCAGGATTAAAAGTCATAGTATTGTACATGTATTGAGAATATTGCGATTCCTGTTGCGCAGAAGCCCCGAGAATGCCTAAAAACAATAATGATACTATATAAAAATGCTTTTTCATTATATCTTTTTATTACGTTCTATTTATTGATTTAATTATTGATTATTTATATACAGATAGCCCGATTTTTCGACTACCCTTTGTGTATTATTATATTTTAAAATGTAGAAATAAGTTCCTGTTGGAAGTTTTTCATTTCTATTTATAGTAGCACGTCCATCTGAATATCCTCTAAACATGTTATCTGATTCGTTATACGATTTTGTTTCAAAAACTTTAACTCCCCAACGGTTATAAATTTCAACTTCGTTGTCTGGATATTTGTCTATTCCTTTTATATGGAAACTATCATTAATTCCATCCCCATTAGGAGACACAGCATTGTAAACAATCAGATCAGTTGGGCCATCGTCTGTTTTCTTAACAATTGCCATGGTGAAAATTCCGTAACCGGTAACCTGTGAGGTTAAAAGTTGTTCATAAACTTTACTTTGGCTTGGATCACTCAATTCTCCTTTGCAACTCATCCATTTTTGCAGTTTTTCATCCCAGCGTACTATTGCCAGTTCTGTATTTGCATCTTTGTCAAAAAATGCCGAGGGAGTAGTTGCTCTGTCTAAAGTTAAACTCAGTACAATTTTTTCATCACCGCTGTCTTGTGTAACTTTCCAGTATTCGGCATCGTTTATTGCTAAAATTATTTCCTCTTTTTTATCATGAGGATAAAGAACATCTGAATTTTGATAAAAATATTGAGTACTGAATGTATTTTTTTCAGAAGAAGACGAGGCATCGTATGATGGCCTAAAATACAGCTGATTTCCAATAGGGAATTCAAACATTGCCTTTCCCTTTTTTTGCACCATTCCATCTATAAAACTTTGATTTCCTGCATTTAAATGTGAGGCATTTTCATCAAAAATCACTTTACCATCGTAGTCAGCTGCATTGACAATTCCATTTTGAAAGTCAGTCGTATTTGCTACTTCAATTGTTGTTTTAAGATCAAAGGGAACTACGGAAGCCAGATTGTCAAACACAATGTTTTTGAAGGTGGCTATTGTCGATCCGGAGATTTGTTGTGGCTGTGATCCGGTAAAAAAGGTGCTGCCAAACTTTTCTTTTGTAAAAGATACTTTACCATTATTATTCCAGTTATTGAAAATATACAGATTACCGTCATTGACAAAATCACCTGAAGTTTCATTTTCATAATCCATATAAACCGAAACAATGGTTTTGTCTGCTATTTGTACATCCCCTTTGTTAATTAATTGTGCCTGTGTCTTTTGATAACTCAATAGACCAACAAGAAGGCCTATTGCATAAAGTGAACCTTTACCATTTAACAAAATTAAATTGGGTTGGTTATCTATTTTACAGAAATTATTTTTCATACATATTTTTTTAACTTTTTTCTAAAAATTGCATCTTAAAATTAGAAGACAAAATTAGGTTAATAGCAAAGCTTGCTTATCCCTTAAAAGTCATTGATGTATTAAATAAAGACAATAAAATCAGTGCTTTTTATTCAGGGACACTTATTGAAAAACTTGATTATCAACAAGCAACTTATATCTTTCCATAGCACTCTTAGTAATGCGTTTCAAAAAAATGAAAAAACAGAGTTCCGGCTTTAAAAAATAGCTGTTGCAGCTTAAACATACAGTGTTTCGGAGTATCCCAGCCTACCCGATTCATTGAAAAGTTGTGCAAAAAAAAAGAGCTCACAAAATGTGTAAGCTCTCCAAAAATTTAATTATTTAATTATCTAATTTAAAATATGCGCATCTGCGAGATGGGCATAACGCCCTGTAATAATTCCGTTTTCGTCGATTACAAAAATGGTTGGGGTGCCAATGACACCAAAACTGATAAAATTATAACCAGCCTGCCCTCTGAAATCGCTGAATTTTTTCTTCCACGGAAAACGGTCTGCATTTTTTTGATATTCTGCAGGATCTACATCTGAGGCTGCTGTCACTATTTCATACCCTTTTTTCTGAAGTTCCTGGTAATTACCTATTAAGAGATTGATTTCGTTATCGCAATTGTTGCAGCCTGTTTCATAAAACACTAATAATGTTTTTTGCTTTTTGTCAAAACTATAATTTCCTTCTTTCCATATCAGTTCAGGAGCTTTCATGCCGGTTTGAGGTCCTCCCATAGCGGCTAATAAATTATGTCCTGGATTTTCAATTTTTCCTGATGTTCCAATATAGGTTCCTATAGAACTTACCAGTTCGTCTTTACCTGCCTTAGATAGCATAACCACAAGCTTATCTGCAAATGAAGTATATACCGGTTTTGATGGAATGCGTTCTAATATAGCCTTAGCATCTTCCACTAAAAGATTGTCATTTTTTACAACATTATTATGCATTGTAAACCAACTTGAAATAACAGGGCTCCATAAATTACTAGTGTAAAGCCATTCCATATTGACCTTGTTTCGAAAAAAATCCCTGTACTGCTGACTTTTCTCTGTTTCGTTTTGATCCAGGCTACTGCCTATACCCATCAAAAAATTATTGATTTCAATGAATCGCGATGCGTAAAGTTTGCTTTGTTCAGTATCCAACTGAACAGCTTTAAAACGCTGTTTTAATTTTCCATATTCTGTTTCCAGACCTGGATAAAGACTTTCCTCCTTTGCATAGAGTTGCAAAGCTGCATTTATAACGCTAGCTTTTTCAAGTAATTGCTGCTGCTCTTGATATTGTTTTATCAAAAATTCATTTTCTTGCGATCCTACGAATTTTATGTTATCTAAAGTAGGTTGTGCTTCGTTACAGCTTATCGTAAAATTTTCGTTATTTATTATTATATCAATTCCCCCTCCTTCTTTAAGTTGGAAAGATGACATGCCCACATAGCCTTTTTGCGACAGTGGCAACTTCAATACTGTCTTCCCTTTACTGTCAAGTTTACCTTTTGCTATAATAGTATCCTTTTTATCGCCTTTAGTAATTGCGTAAGTATAATCCTTGCCTCCAAAATGTGGCAATGACAAATGAATTGTTTGGGCTTCTATACTGCTTATTAAACAAATGCTTATTAACACTATAAAAATATTTTTCATATTTGTGCTATTATTTATTAATTTTCAAGTTTATTCTTTTTAAGAAAAAAGATGCTGTTTAAAGTATAGCAAATTTCATAATGATACTATTAAAAAAACTATTCCCTCCCTGCAAAAAAATGCTGGTAGGGAATAGCAAAATTATTCCTTATTCTTCTATGCAACGTACAGAATATGGAATATTACGGCCACTATCCATCATAACTGTCATAGTACTATTAAAATAAAATAAATATGATGATTGGTTGTAGCCACCTGCCATACCAGTACTGCACCAATAATATCCATTTTGGTTACGGTATGAGGTGCTATTTGTAGCGTTCTCATACAAACCAGAAGCTGGTAAGAACAACGAGCTTCCAAACATTATACCTGAATTGTAGTTATTTATACCCACATTCCATGAACCTACACGAGAAATGGTATTATTTTTTGTTATTCCTGTCAACTGGTCTTTGCTAGGTACTTTGTATCCAGCAGGACAAGGATCGTTAGCTGTTCTTGAAGTATCACTCCATGCATCGTAGTTTGCATAGAAATACTTATTGTAGTTAGGTAATTTTCCTTCGCCATTTTGTGGTGCTTTTGCTGCAGGATCATGTGTTCCATATGTGTAATAGGCACCATTTATACTAATTGATGGAGTGTTAGGATCTGCACTTTCATCAGCACCAAGGTTGTGACACATAAAATTTTTCCAAACTCCTGCTGCTACAAATGCTCCACAGCAAGCACAATCCTGAATTTTTACATTTACCGGTACAGAAAAATCGTTAGTACCATCATTATATACTGCATAAATTTTTACATTTACTGCCTGAGAAGTAGTTGTGCCATAAACAATACTTCCCACATCACTCAATGTTGTTTTATAGGTAACTGAAAGGGTTACCACCTTACTGTCGCTTACCGGTCCGGGAATTGCTACAGCGTCAGCATTGGTGCTTTGCACGGCACCCAAAGGATCTACAATCACAAAACGAAGGTTTTTCTTTGTACCTGTTGCACTTGCGGTAAACACGTAAGGCTGTACATTTTGTGTCTGAAAATTAGTCATATTAGCATTACGCCCCACTTGTGTTCCACATTCACCACCGTAATTAGATTTATTGATATCAAAACATGTTTTTCCTGAAAATATACCTGAACCCGGAGTAAGGGTACTTGGATCTGGAGTTACAATTACTGTAAATAAAGGAGAAGTTCCTTGGAAGTTACCCTGACAACCATTTGTTACCACACAATATAAATAAACAGTAGCAGGGCTTGCTGTTGCAGGAACAAAATTAACTGTCGCACTTGTAGCAGCGCTAAGGGCTGATCCACCAGTAGTAGAAGCCGTTGTATTAGTATACCATTGGTACGTTTGTTGATTACCATTACTTACTGCAACCTTTGCCTGTACTCCGTAACCTGCAACAGTAGAAAAAGTGGTTTGGGAAGCTGCAGACACTACAGGTGTTGGACATGCAGCACTCAATAAAATTGTTTTATTTATTTCCTCAGAAGTACCACAAGCATTGGTTGCCTTAACTTTAATATTAACTGTAGTACCGCTTGAAGGATAAGTCACACTAATACTTGCACCTGTACCAATAAAAGTTGCCCCACCGTCTACTGACCATGCATAAGTTGCAGGTCCATTTTCGATAGCCACCTGATAAGTAAGTTTATCACCAAAATTTGCTGTAGTACTGGTTGTTACCCAGCTTAATACCGGCATACTAGATACTTCAGTTGCAATTTTCTTTGTTGCAATTCCACTTATACACCCTTTAACATTTGTAACTGTTGCAGTATACACTGCACCCGGCTCTGTTGCTGTAATAGTTTGCGTAGTTTCTGGTATTAAAGTACCGTTTTTATACCATTGATAAGTGAAATTACCCGTTTCTTTTGGTACCACGGTTAAGTCTGCTGCGCCATCGCAAATTACTCCATTTCCTGTAATAGTAGGAGTTCCCGGAGCTGAACCGCCTGTAATAGATACTTCATTACTTCTTGTTTCAACCGGACAAGCGGCACCACTATTATCTGTTGCCACCATACGAAGTAATATGCTAGTTTGTCCTGCAGGAATCATATATGGACTGGTAATGATAGTTTCATCATTATACCAGGTATAAGAAACTCCCGCTTGTGGGTTATTTACTTTTAGTATTAAACTTCCTCCGGAACAAAAAGAATTTACCAGATTAATAGGCGTATTATTTACTAATACGTTAGCCGCAGTAATTGTAATTGGAGTTCCAGTAGGAATTACTACTATTGCTGAAACTGTATTGGAAGGTTTGCTGTAACAACCACCGTTGCCCGCTGCTGCAAACCAGTCTCCTGCATCTGCAGTTCCTGTTAGCGTAATTTTTGCACCTGTTTTAGAAGTATCTAAAATTCCATTTTTAAACCATGCAACTGCACCAGAAGCTCCTACTGCTGTTAAAGTGATAGTACCGCTTGGTCCGCAAATCATTCCGTTATTTGAAGCAATAATGGTACTGATAATTGAAGGAGCCGTTCCTGATTCTTTAATAATTCGCTCATTGCTGGCACTTACATTACAGCCAGCTGCACCCAGAGAAATGTTATACGTACCATTTAAAGTGGCTACATAATAATTAACTCCACGCGCTACTTCAATACCGTTACGAGTCCAGATAATTTCATCTAAATTAGCGCTATCTACAGGCACTGATAAATATACAGCACCACCTTTACATAAATTTAAAGTACTATTGCCCGGGCTGATTGCTGGCGCAGTTCCTAATGCTTCACAGGTTACCCCATTTTGCATAAAGATAAAATCTTTGTATTGGTTTGTACAAGAATTTGTAACTCTCACTAATACGGAGTGAGGTGTTACTGAATCATTTTGGTTAAAGTTTACTTTAAATGTACCAGCATTCGCATTTACATCGCTTAACATAGCATATTCATTTCCTGCTACGATCGCCATTGCAAAAGGTCCATTAGGACAATCCGGGTCTGCTACCGTAAACGTCTGGTCGCAGCCTGTTCCATCAGCCGCTACATTTGTACATGGCTGAGGACTTATCGTAGTCTGGCTTGTGCCTTCACATAAACTAATCCAACGATTGCTATTCCAATATTCCACACAATTTGTAGTGGTATTATAAATTGAAAGACCGTTTGATAATCCTTTTTTACTTGGATCAGAAATAGCAGCAAGTGCTAAAGTATTTCTTTGAGCAGTAGTCAATTGCGGTAAACGCAATCCTCCTTTGCCATTACTAATTACTTCAAGTGCTGAAAATGCTTCAGCGGTTTTAGGAATACCATTTGTGTTTCCTAAGGTAACCTGCGCACTACTATTGGATGTAAAGAAAACAGCCAATAAGAAGAGCCAAAGACTAAATAGATTATTTTTCATTAGTTCTTAAATTACATTTATACTTATTCGATTTTATCTGAGAATAAATCTCTTTATTCAAGTACACTTTAATTTAAAATGGTATCCATTTACAACATAAAGGTACATTAAAAAACTATTAATCAGTATATTATGATAAAACCACTTTAACATTCTCTCGTGTTTTTATACTAAAACACTATCATAAGTCAAGGAAATTCTAAAATTCTTATTACTAGTTTTATATTAAATCTCTTAAAAGAGTTAGATTAATTTGTGATTTTAAAACTTCAGTTCCAGGTTGTTAAACAAGTAACAACCTGTAAACTGAGTTTATAATTTAACTATTACATGAATGAAATCACATACCAGTTAGCTCCATCTGATTGCAGTGTCACTTTCAAACTTCCTCCGGTACTAGTTGAATAGTAATCTGAGATAATTTGGTTTTTGCTCACCGTATCAGAATAGATGACTTCTGTATTAAACTTCACCGCTACTTTTGCACCTGAATCGCTTTCAATATCGATTTGATTGATTACCAATACCCTACCTACATTGCTTGCAGCATCTGGTAAAGTAATTTTAATATCACTATTCAAATGAGAAGCTATTACAGTGTAATCAGCTGCAGTGACAATATAGTCTGAACTAATTACTTTAATCCCCATTACGTTGCTTGCCACAGGCGCTTTCCATTCTACTTTTGCATCAGTACCGGTTCCAGTCGTAGTTAATACCTGACCTTCAACAGTTGCTGGTACGATATTAACAGTTGCTGGTGCAAATGTTGCTCCTTTCCCTCCAGTAACTTCTAAAACAGTAGATGGAGTTGTAGTGGTTATATCCTTAAGATTAATTGTTGATGTCGTTTGTCCTTCGCCATTAAATGTCAATGTTTTCGCTGTAGGATTATGCACTAAAGTTGTTATCGTTTCTGCATTTCCAACTAACTCAGTCAAAGAAAGACTATTCATTGTACCATTTTCATCACCATACACTAAACTTTTCGCTGCACTATCATAAGTCAATGATGTTACAGTTTCCTTAAGTGCCGCTGGTTGACCAGAAGCATCTGTATAAGTTGCAATATTATGCCCCGTAATTACAGTTGGTACGAATGAAGCTACTCCATTTTCTCCAGGTTCACCTTTTATTGCAGCGGCATAATCTGCCTCAGTTTTTGTTTCGTTTCCAGGAATTTCTTTCCAGATTTCAAACGCTGATTTTCCATTAACTCCATTTGTTCCGTTGGTTCCATCTGTTCCGTTCAAACTAGTCAAGAAATCCGCTTCAGTTTTTCCGTTATTGGCTGGAATTTCTTCCCAGATCTCGAATGCTGATTTTCCATTAACTCCATTTGTTCCGTTGGTTCCATCTGTTCCGTTCAAACTAGTCAAGAAATCCGCTTCAGTTTTTCCGTTATTGGCTGGAATTTCTTCCCAAATCTCGAATGCTGATTTTCCATTAACTCCATTTGTTCCGTTGGTTCCGTTCAAACTAGTCAAGAAATCCACTTGGGTTTTTCCGTTATTGGCTGGAATTTCTTCCCAAATCTCGAATGCTGATTTTCCATTAACTCCATTTGTTCCGTTGATTCCATCTGTTCCGTTCAAACTAGTCAAGAAATCCGCTTCGGTTTTTCCGTTATTGGCTGGAATTTCTTCCCAAATCTCGAATGCTGATTTTCCATCTTTTCCATTTAATCCACTTACCTGAATCCATTCTCCAGTTGTAGTGTCTTTAATATATACAATACCTGTATCGGTATTAATCCACGTAGTAACTCCCTCACCTGCAGCACCCGGAGTTCCGTCTTTCCCTGGAATTCCTGATCCTCCAGCTAAGCCCGGAGCTCCTGCAATTCCATCCTTACCGTCTTTTCCGTTTAATGGAATCCACTGGTCAGGGTTATTGGCATCTCTTACATAAACAATACCTGTAGTATTATCAATGTACATTTTGATTTCGCCATCAAGACCCTTTGTGCCAGGCAAACCATTTCCGCCAGTGATACCATTAGAACCGTCTAATCCGTCTTTTCCGTTGTTACCGCTGATCTGGATCCATGCTCCTGAAGCA
>Ga0247816_10000817_pt1 | contig 16315 bp, 15 predicted proteins | sample UWRJL209509C1_FD_179930 | JGI IMG/M metagenome (GOLD analysis project Ga0247816, IMG submission 179930) | Plant litter microbial communities from Arlington Agricultural Research Station in Wisconsin, United States - UWRJ-L209-509C-1 | ecosystem: Environmental > Terrestrial > Plant litter >...
ACGCAAAAGTTTAAGTCGCATATATGTTACAAGAGCAAATAGTCTTTTGTATTATATTTATTCAACGCGTTCAAGCGAAAACCAAATTCCTGTATGATAGAAACTACTACACCAACGGTGGCTGTTCTCGGCAATGAGACAGCCAACCCCGCACCTTTAGGTCTCTGCGCATTCGGCATGACGACTGTTTTGCTTAACATTCATAATGCGGGCTTTTTTGAAATCAATGCAATGATCCTGGCGATGGGCATTTTTTACGGCGGACTTGCGCAGGTGATTGCAGGCATTATTGAAGCCAAAAAGAACAACACCTTTGGTCTTACCGCCTTTACCTCTTACGGATTTTTTTGGCTCTCACTGGTGGGCTTAATGGTTATGCCAAAACTGGGCTGGGCAACAGCAGCATCCAATGAAGCCATGATTGCGTACCTGAGCATGTGGGGGATATTTACATTCCTGCTGTTCTTCGGTACCCTCAGGCTGAACCGTGCATTGCAATTTGTGTTTGCATCACTGACCATACTTTTCTTTTTGCTTGTTGCAGGGGACGCAACCGGCAATCCAACAATTAAACACCTGGCAGGGTACGAAGGTATTATTTGCGGCGCATCGGCTATTTATACTGGCATTGCCAACCTGTTGAACGAAATGTACGGAAAAGTGGTTTTACCAATTGGTCCCGTGAAAAGTTAGGCTACCACCACTTCAATGGAAACTCAAGCTTGTCCACCGAACCAATTATCAGGTCAGGCTTAAACGCATACCTGCTGATGTCGTCTTTATTTGCAATTCCGGAAAGTACGAGTACAGTCTTGTAGCCCATCTGTACACCGCCCTGAATATCGGTTTCCATGGTATCACCAATTACGGTGGTACCTGCTGTTTCTAATCCTAAAAACTTCCTCGCCGAACGCATCATGACCGGGCCTGGCTTGCCAATTACAAACGCTTTTATTCCTGTTGCCTCTTCTATCATTGCGGTGGTGGCAGCAATCCCCAGATTGTTCCACCCTGGTTTTTTAGGGGAGGGGTCGCGGTTGGTGGTAATAAATTTAGCCCCTGCAAGAATCATATCTACCGCGCGCTGAACCATTTCCAGGGTAAAGTTCCTGCCCTCGCCCAATACTACAAATTCTGGATCGGTATCAACGAGCGTGATCCCGTTCTCATGCAGACTTGTGAGTAATCCTCCCTCACCAAGCACAAAAGCGGTTCCACTATGCCCCTGATCACCTAAAAATTTGCCAGTTGCCATCGCACTTGTATATACATGTTCTTTTTTTACTTCAATTCCAAGTCGTTTGAGTTTACGTGTTACCTCCAGACTTGTCCGCTGACTATTATTGGTCATAAAGGCAAAGGGAATGTCGTTTTTCAGCAAATTGGCAATAAACGTATCGGCTCCCTGGATCAGTGTTTCTCCGTTGTAAATCACACCGTCCATATCAATTAATAATCCTTGTTGCATAATTTTTATGGTTTACTGAAGAGTATAAACCATTGACGGTGTACCCTCAGTTGTTGAGCATTAAATATACTGTTATGATTTACTAATATATACAAAACCGCTGCCATCGCCAACATTCCGCTGCTTACATGACCGTATCTTCACATTACGGCTTTCATGTGTACATTACTTAATTTAATATTTGTTTTTAATAATAAATTAAATTATCTTTCTTACCACAAACAATCCTATTTATATACGTACCTATCCGTCCTTTCGTGCTGTTCCATTCATTACCGTTCCGTCTTAAACAATAAATTTGAAACAATGAAGATATTAATGCTCCACACAGCATACTGTCAACAGGGTGGTGAAGACTCCGTTTATACTCAGGAGTGCGCATTACTGGAAAAAGAGCACCAGGTTGAAACGCTTGTTTTTAGAAATAATAAAGGTGTAAAAGGCGCCCTGCAATTCTTTTTTTCCATTTGGAATATCAGGACTGCCCGTATCATTAAAAAGAAGATTAGGGAATATCAACCAGATGTGATCCACCTACATAACGGGCATTTCGCTATTGGCCCTTTGGTTATCCGCACAGCAAAATCAGAACGTATCCCCGTGGTGGTTACCCTGCATAATTTCAGGTTATTATGCCCCTCTGCCACCTTGCTCGTATCCGGAAAATTGTTTACAGACAGTCTCAGATCTTCCTTTCCCTGGCAGGCTGTATTTAAAAAAGCGTACCGGGACTCAGCCTCCCAAACTTTATGGCTGGCCTCAATCATGTGGTTTCATAAGATGGCTGGCACATGGAATATGGTTGACCGGTATATTGTACTGACTGACTTCGCCAGGAACATCTTTATCGAATCAGGTTTAGGGGTTGGGGCCCAATATTTTTCTGTTAAACCAAATTTTGTTGAAGACAGCACCCAGGTACAACGCGCCCCTGCCCAACACTTTCTATTTGTAGGGAGGCTCTCAGAAGAGAAGGGCATTGGTGTATTGCTTGAAGCAATGAAACAAACGGGGCTTCAATTGCGCATTGCCGGAACCGGACCATTGCAAACTGTTGTAGAGAAAGTTGCTGCAGAATATCCAAATATTACATACCTGGGCAATTTGCGCAAAGATGAGATCCTGGCCGAGATGAGGGCCAGCAGCGCGTTGATTTTTCCTTCCATCTGGTATGAGGGGATGCCGATGACCATCATAGAAGCACTATCTCAGGGAACACCAGTAATAGCCAGCAACTTAGGCGCGATGTCTTCCATGATTAGGAACGGTCACAACGGCCTCCATTTCAACGTTGGCGAAGCGGAGGACCTGATTGCAAAAGTTGGTTACTGGATGCAGATGGCAGAGGCCCAACAGGCTGTTTACAGGCAGAAAGCCCGCGAATCTTTTCTCAGCAATTATACAGCAGAAAACAATCTGCAGCAGCTGTCAGCAATTTATGATCAGGTATGCCCACATCCGAAATAATTAACTTCTTTATGTTACCCATTAGTCCTCAATAGTCATTTTCTCCGTATTCTTAATTTGCCTGCTTTTCATCTGCTTGGAACCACCAATACTCAAATCAGATACATTGTGTAATTCTATCAGCGCTGCGCCGGCGGCTTTTCTGGCTTTGACGTTGAAAAACTCAACCCCTTTTACATCGTCCATTACGATTGCAGGCCTTGTCTCAAATTGCATATAACTTACTTCAACATTATTCAGCTCTATATTTTTCACATGCCTGATAAAGAAACCATAAGCAGGCATCACACCCATCTTTTGTGGCTCCGGATAGGTTTTTTCATGTTCAGGGACAACTTTCTGAATGCTCGTCGCCGCCGAATCTATCTGACGGTAAAATATGCGGATATCTCTAAGTTTGACATCTTCAATATCATTTCCCAGGATACCACTAATGATTGAAGCAAAGTGTGAATCTGCGTTGTAAACCATTACATTGCTAATCAGGATCCGTCTTAATTTTCCAATCGGTGTATCTTTAGGGCCACGCATCCTGCTGCTTAACCGAAGAAAAATGGGTGAGTTGACAACGTCCCTCATTGTGATATTGCTAATGGTAACGTCCTCCAACAAACCTCCGTCCACTGTTTCAAGTGCCAGCCCACGGCAGTATTCAAATACGCAGTTAGTAATCGTAATATTTCTGAATCCTCCATTAGATTCGGTGCCAAACTTAATACGCCCGGTAGGCCCTTCTTTATCAGGAACTTTATTCCATTCTTTTCGCTGATAAGTGCCATCCAGAAAAGTTCCCCTGTCATACCCGCTTACCTGGCAATTTGTAATCGTTACGTTTTCAGTTGGTTTCGGGTAGCCCAGGGCAAAGGAACTTTTCAAACAGATCCCGTCATCAAACGGCGAATTTACCGAACAATTGGAGACGTGCACGTTTTTACAAGCATCGATATCTATGCCGTCACGGTTGGTGTCTATCTTCAGGTTGTCAACGGTCATGTTATCAACCCCGGTTGCCAGTATTCCAAAATGCCCACCCATCAGGATAGAAAAATCACGCAGGATTACATTGCGGCAAAGCTTCAACGCTATAGCCTTATTACCTATTCCTGTGGATTGTGCAACAAAACCTCTGGTAAGGCCCTTTCCATCAATCTTTCCAGGACCAAGGATAGATATATCGTGAAGGTTTTCACCCCAGATGAGACTGTTGTGCCAATGACTATGACCAAAATCCTGATATTCATATTTGTCGCCCCAGTCATTTGGTTCCGCAGCATCATACCCTGCAAAACCTGCCGAAGATTTATCTGCAGCAAGCAGCACGGCACCCTGATCCAGATACAAAGAAATATTGCTTTGCAAACGTATAGAGAAACTTAGATAGGTTCCCGCGGGGAAATATACTGTTCCGCCACCCGCTTTCGATGCGGCATTAATGGTGTTATTTATGCCTTACTATCTAGGGCGCGGCCATCCCCTTTAGCCCCGTAGTCCCTAATATTAAATCTGTCTTTAACATGTTTTGCCGGAGCTGCGCAAAGTGTGATGGCAGTTACATTAAGTACACACAGCATTACTGCCTGCAGAAAAATTTTAGTCATTTTATTATATTCAGTAAAAATTAATACGATTGAGATGGTGTATGCCTGCCTCCGACTATTAAAGCGGAGCCATAAGGTTTAATTACAAGTTCAAACTGGACTATACCGCGTACTCCACCAGCTTTGGATTCCTTTTTAACAACACTTTTCAGCCTCTTTACATTTCCATCCTGCAAATTCCAGTTCTCTAGTGTGCCTTCAGCCTGTAAAGATACTTTCCTCTTCAGCTCTTTATCACTTTCATTAAATATGAAATACGCGTCTGCGTCAGCCCATTTCCGATGGAGGTATTTTAGTGAAGGGGCAGGCATTTCCAAATGGAAGTCGGCAGCAGGCAAAATTTTCATCCATTTTGCTTCCACCGATTCATAGATAAAAGGGTCATGTTCAGCCGCCCTGAAATCAGATGATTGCAAAAATGACCTGTCCCAAATATTTACAGGTAACTGACCTGCAAAAATCACTTTACCCCCATTCTTTGCAAAAAGCGTCAACTTCTCCAACACTGTTTTGGACAATGCAGATACATCAGGTATGATCACAGCTGTATAGAGTTGCCCGCTTTTATTTTTTATCTGGCCGTTCTCAGGTCCATCAGCATGAATAATGCTGTAGTCATCAATAAAATCAAAATCCCGTTGATTTTCCAACAATCTGCGAGCAATCTCAAATGTACTTTTTTCTGTCTGCTTATTTCCCAGCCATAAACTTGGTGTTGCAAAATAAACTGCAATTTCCGCTGTCGGCCTTCCCAGCGACAATACAAAAGATGCCCTGTTGGTATAGCCCATCAACGCTGGAAACATTTTATCCGCCATATATGACTTTGCCCCGCCTTTTGAGGTTGAGGTGGAGGGAAAAAACATTAGTTCAAATAAGTTGATTCCCCGTACCAGCTGATGGTTCATAATCCATCTTGCCTGTTCAACATCCGCTGCGGGATTGAAAGCTGCAAAACTTTCACTCAATGCGCGTGGATGACCGTTCAAATGGGCAGATGACGATGCAAACTTTGGAAAGTCAGCCACCTTACCAGGCCAGATCTGGTTCCAGATGACGTCAATACCTGGAATATGTACATCCCGCAGGTCTTTAAAGAAATCACCTTCCGATTTAACCAGCGATAACATTTCGTGATCGTGGTTCAGGTGTACCATATACTCCAGGTTATTCTTTTCGCACCAGTCAGCCTGAAGCTTAAAGAAATGTTCAGCAAATAAATCAGACCAAACATCCCAGTAATCTGCCTTGGCTTTCTGCTGTTCCGCAGTCAGCTTTGGCAGGAAAAATGAAGCCAGAAACGGCTGTATATTGTATCCTTTCCTCTTACTGAATTCCTGCGGGATATTGGTTGTCCATGGCATATACGCAAAATCAGGTTCGTCTCCCCTGAAGCCCAGAACAGTTTTTCCAAATTCAGCACCTATATACTTCTTGTATTGTTCATGTGTAAAATCAAGGAACTGCTGCACAGCCACCGGGCTCAGGTAATCACAAAGGGAATTGGTGGTGTCCTTTCCACCCCGGGGATTATTTACGGCACGTGTAACTGCTGTTTTAAACTGATGCTGTACCAACACAATCTGCCAGTTACCAGCGGTGCCGGGCCAGGTCAAACTGCCTGAGGAAATATCAATAGTTTTACTGGTACTGTCCCTGAGGTTAAAAGCAACGGCACTTACGATAGCAGGCGATAGTTTTTTATGAACCTCACTACCAGAGGACACACTGATTTTATCGGCGACAACCAGCCCCTGCATGCGGAGATCGGGACGCTCTGCACTGAATTTTCCACCGGCAAAACCGCTGGGATACTTACCCTCATCAATAATCCAGATACGCATATCCTTTTCTTTCGCTACAGTAACGGCGGTTTGGATCAGTTTGAACCAGCCATCAGATAAATAGGTAACTGGCATATTATAACCAGCTTCTATTGTCACTGCCCGGAACCCCATATGGTACAAACTATCAAGATCTTTTCTGATCACCTGCTCGTTCATTTGGCCGTTCCATCCCCAGGTTACTGTATTTGCATACGCCGTTTCTGGTTGCCGGAAGGATTGTAACATACGCTGCGACGTTGGAACTTCAACTTTTTTCCAGTCGAATTGTGCTGAGGCGGAGAGCGAGAAACAGCAACAAAAAAGAAGGTAAAATTTTGTCATTATATCTGGTTAACTGTGGTATAGCAAAAAACACGTGTTTTTTTTGCGCAAAATAATTTGATGAATATAAATCAAATATTTACAGTTTACCTTAGGCTGTTTCGTAATAAGATTGGGACAAATCTTAGCTGATCGATTTACCGAATGGTGAGAAGGCCAGGTTCATGAGTTTAAAATGTTGTCTGCCAAATGGGATGCCCACAATAGTAAGCCACAAAAGTATCCCGAAAACAAGATGGGTCAATACCACCCAAATGCCACCAAAAACTAACCAGATAATGTTCATTAGGGTAGACAAACAACCCGTATTGCTGGAAGTCTCAGTAATCCTTACCCCAAACGGGGCCAGACCGACAAATGCAAACTTGAAACACTGCAGGCCAAATGGGATACCCACAATGGTGAGACAAAGGATTAAACCACCAACTATGTATTCCAGGAAAATAACGAATCCTCCAAAAACGATCCAGATCAGGTTACCAATTAAGTTCATATTGTAATTTGTAGTGAGACGTACATATCCAAAATTAGTTACACAAAAAGATAGTTTCCGGGGACTAATGTTCCATAAACCGGATGCAGCTCTATTATAAATATGACATTCCTGAGGCCTATTCGAAACTTTCTTGGTTTGAAATTTGTTATCAGCTACTGACACCTAAATCGATAAATTGGAATTTACATATTTACCACACCCTACAGGCCTCAAGGCCAGGCACAAAAACGTGCCATCGTTACTACGGAGATTTATACTTGCATTCCTGTTAGCAGGACTAACTATCACTTCGTATGGCCAGATTGCCCCAGTCGATTCTGTAAAGGTTGATTCTTTAGGTAAAGATTCGCGGAAACTTGCGAAACCGGCCGACAGTCTTTCCGGGCAATATGATATAGCAGACCTTTTACAGAAACTACTCCATCCTCATGGAAAGCCTAATAAAATACGTAAGCGGTCTGGCATTACACCAATACCAAACATAGCTTATAATCCAAGTATTGGTGCGCAAATAGGCATCAAGGTTGTTGCAGGCAGAAAATTGGGTAGTGATCCGAATACGTTGATGTCTGTAGCAGCTACATCTGCATCGATTACTACCAAGGGTATTCTATATTTTTATATTAGTCATAATATATACACACCAGGAAACGGATGGAACTTCCAGGGAAGCCTGATTGCGGCAAAAACTGTTACGCCAGACTTTGGTTTAGGTATTGGCCAAGCGGCCGAAGGCAGTGAAGAAGACCGGATATTGAGCAACCCTGATCGCAAGGCTTATGTTCTCCATGCGCAATTTTATAGTTTCAGGGAAAGGGTATACAAACAAATTAAAGAGAACCTGTTTGTAGGTGCCGGTGTATCATTTGACATCCGAAGAAATATTGAAGACAGGTTAAACGACGGGGATCTTACGCCATACAATATATATAGTGACCGCTATGGGTTCAACCGCGACCATTATAGTTCCAATGGATTGCTTTTTAATGTTCAGTATACCACACGTGACAATCAGAACCGTGCTTACAGGGGTATTTATGCAGATGCAGGTTTCCGTGCCAACCAAACTTGGATGGGCAGTTCTAAAAATGCAGTACAATTTGTTACCGATTTTAGAAAATACTGGAGCTTGTCTTCCCGCAATCCGGAACATGTGATTGCCTTTTGGAATTGGGGATCTTACCTTGTCACTGGTACCGTCCCATACCTTGAATTACCAGGAACTGGAAAAGATACCAATCTACGCAGTGGACGTGGTTATACTATTGCTTACTTTAAAGGGACCCAGTATTTCTACAACGAGGTTGAGTACAGGTTTCCGATCACAAAAAACAAATTTCTGAGTGGTGTAACCTTCTTTAACGTACAAACTACAAATGATACTATGGGCACCAAAATATTCGAAAAATGGCAACCTGGTGGTGGCGGGGGCTTACGTGTACTCTTTAATAAAGCCACACGTACAAACCTTTGTCTGGATTACGCATTTGGTAAATACGGCGCCAAAGGATTTTTCCTTGGCTTAAATGAAGCTTTTTAACGGCTGGATCAGTTTGATTATTGCATAAAAACGGCCGGCATGAGTTCAAACTTGCCGGCCGTTTTATTTATATTTGAATTTCTATTTTAAATATTCCCTCAGTTCTGCGGCGGCGTGCATAAACAACGACCTGGTTTGTGGAATCTCTGCTATTGGGTTGAGCAAGCCAAAGTCATGGATAGCCCCGTTGTACCGGACTGTGGTTACCCTCACTCCTGCCTCGTCAAGTTTGCGCCCGTAGGCCTCACCTTCGTCCCGCAGAATATCAGATTCAGCTACCTGAATTAACGCAGGCGGAAGGCCTCTCAATTCTTCAATGCTGGCCTGAAGTGGTGATGCATAAATATCTTTTCTTTTTTCCGGATCAGGAATATACATATCGTACATCCATTTCATCAATGGGGTGGTAAGAAATCTTTCCTCTCCAAAACGCTGATAAGAATATGTTTCGAAGTCAGCATCCAAAATCGGCCACATTAATATTTGTAGTTTAATATGAGGGCCGCCATTTGCTTTCGCTTTCAGCGCCGTTACGGCTGTCATATTTCCGCCAACGCTATTGCCCACCACGGCCAGCCTGCTGCTATCGAGATTGAGCTCGGCCCCGTTGGCCGCAACCCATTTCGTAGCTGCAAATATTTCGTTAATTGCACGGGGATAGGCGGCGTCTGGTGTTCTTGTGTAATTAATAAATACTCCTGCTACGCCAGATAGAACTACCAGGTCCCGCACCATACGCTTGTGTGTTGGGTAATCACCCAATACCCAGCCACCGCCATGAATAAAAATAAACACAGGCAAAATTCCTTTTTCGCCCTCTGGACGCACAATATTCAAAACAATATCATAGCCATCTGCATTAATAGTTTTTTCTGTTTCTTCAATACCGGACAGATCTACAGCAACTGATTTTTGGGCATCTTCTAAAACCTTTCTTGCCTCAATTGGAGGAAGCGATTCAAGTGCTGGCCCTGGGGCATTCAGTGCCGTGAGAAATTTCTTAACTCCCACAGATAAGGCGGGATCTTCTGCAAAAGGTGGGATAATCACCTTACTTTCATTCAATGTCTCCATATTATTTATTTTAGGTTCTCAGTAAATCAAAGGCCATGCCATCACAACAAACAACTGATATACAAGATCTTATAAGGGATAACAAAAAATGAAGTCGCGATATTTAGCTTTATAGCGAACCCGTAGCTATATTTCGATGTTTAGTGCTAACGCAACCTCGGTTCAGGAAATTTTGGCTTTCAGACTTCGGGAAGATTTATTAATCTTTAATAGTTGGGAGCTCTTTTCGTCTACGACTAATCTGGTAAGTAAGATTGATAATCAGGTTATTCTTGTTATTGGTCACGTCCGCAGGCAAAATATTGTATTGATTTAGCCAACCCGCCTGAACGGCAATAGCAGAACTGAACTGGTAACCAAGTGAAGCGGAGACCCTGTTCCTCTCAAAATTAGGTTGCTTATTGTTGAAGAAAATTTCATTAAACACCGACACGAAAAGTGTATTGGCACTAAAGTCTTTGTGGTTAATCGGGGCCACGAGATTAAGGCGGTACCTAAACCTGTTCCGGTAATTTCCATTAAGCCATCTTTGCTCTATTCTGTAACGGTGTTCCACCTTGATACGGCTCAGATACTGGCTAAAAGTCATTTGTTCCCAAAGGCGCCTTTCTTTCGTCTGGGCGCCTTTATCAAGATCAGTATAATCGTAAGTATCATAGCGCCCGGTACCAAGCAACGCAGTAGCGTTGTTGGTTATTGCATAACTAATACCCGTTTTTAGTTCATAGTAGTAAAACTTTTTAAATAATTCCTCATCGGTACGTACCTGGGCCTCAACGTACCCGCCCCAGCGGTGTTCGGTGTTTACCGGCAAAACTATAGTGGCAATTCCCCAGCTACCTGGTTTACCTGACTGTGAAAATGCTGATTGTGATAAAATTAAAAATGAAACTAAGAAAAAATTAAACGACTTGCCCAACGCTCTTTATGTTAATTCAATGTTAAATAAAGCGCAAATATAAAATATTTGTACTGCGTTAGCCGCTGTCGATTCAAAATATTATTCTACAGCTTCCTCTTATATTACAGGCTGCAATGATCACTGGTGTGTGGCTTTGCGGATACTTAAGCTATTACTGGAAGCTGCTTTAGTTGAAGCGCTATTCTTTTCCATGCGTGTATAACTGATATGGCAGTCATTACCCTGGCAAGTTCAGGCTCCCCAAGTAATTTTAATGCTCTATTATAAGTTTCCAGGCTAACCCTTTTTGATTGACCGGTCATTTCTTCAGTCAGAGAAAACACGGCCCGTTCTGTCTCAGAAAACACATTAATTTTGCGCCACCTGTTAATCGCATTTATCCGCTGGTTATCCAGGCCTAATTCCCTCGCTTTATTTATATGTTGTTGCAAACGTGCTGTAAACCCATTGATCTCTGCTAATCTGATACTGATAAATACGTTCAGTACCGGGTCAATCTTTGCATAAAGTGGAAGATGGTATACTTGCTTTTCCATAATTCAAATAATTTGACATATCAATATTGTCCAAAGGTATAATCAAACATCGGTTGATTGGGGTACCAGCAGTTATAATGACAGGGGTCCACCCCCACTATTGGTGATATTATTTCCACGGATAATTTCAGAATTTTGTAAAATGATGAAAAACTATTTTCTGATATTCCCTCTGTTATTGCTTATCGGAATGCAGGGAAAAGCCCAATCCCTAACTCCGAAAAATATACGCAGATCAACAATGAATGAAAATCCAGCCGCCCTGCCCAATACACTTTTTCAATTTGGTGTAGCAGACGCATTTATAAATGGTATTTACAATGGCGACCTCCAAGTAGGGAGCCTGAAATTACATGGTAATTTTGGTTTGGGTGCCCCAAACCTGGTAGATGGAGAACTCACCCTATACAATGGAAAAGTGTACCAGACCAAAGCCAGCGGACTTACAATAGAAGCACCTGATAGCTTGAAAACACCATTTGCTTTTGTCAGTTTTTTTGAGCCAGACACTGTGTTTACCATCAATGGCAGCCATACACAAAAACAAGTGCTTGATATGCTGGACGGCTACCTTCACAACAAAAACGGAATGTATGCCATCCGTATCTCCGGGTTGTTCAACCATGTCAGGACACGTGCTTTCCAGCCTGTGATCAGGGAACCTTTTCCCCCCCTTGCAAATATGCTGGACAAACAGCATTTTTTCGAGTTTGAAAGACGGGATGGAATATTAATAGGTTATAAATTACCGGCATACCTCGCCGGCATCAATATAGCAGGTTATCATTTCCATTTTCTAACCAGCCTGTTCAACGCTGGCGGCCATGCGCTGGACTTTTCTTCCGCTCAAATTAAAGTGGAGATAGCGGTAATTACAGATTTCAGGTTATCCGCTCCAACCGACCGGGCATTCAGAAATTATAAGTTTAACAACATCAATAAATCTGACCTCGAGAAGGTTGAGAAAGGAAATTGACAGGGCTAAACCAAATTATATAAATGCAATATTAAAATATAAAAAAAGCGTCTATCTTTGGGCTCAAATTTTACAATTACATTTTTATGGCAAAAGCATCTGAAACTAAAGTGGGAAATATTTTACGTTACAATGGCGAACTGGTAACAGTTACAGAATTTGTACATCGTACACCTGGTAAAGGTGGCGCATTCTACCTTGGCAAATTTCGTAACATTAAAACAGGCAAAATTGTGGAAGCCCGTTTAGGAACTGATGAGCAAATTGAAATTTGCCGTGTAGAAACTAATGATTTCCAATACTTATATGAAGAAGGCGATTATTTCGTGGTAATGGATAATGTGACTTTCGATCAGTTTAATGTACCTAAAGCCCTGTTTGGCCCATCTGCAAAATTTTTGAAGGAAGGTATGGACGTTATTGTTTCTTTTGAAAGTGAAGAACCAATAATGGCACAAGCCCCAAATTTTGTTGAATTGGAAATAACCTATGCTGAGCCTGCTGTAAAAGGAGATACCTCTTCAGGTGCGCAAAAATATGCCACAACAGAAAACGGTATAGAATTGAAAGTGCCTTTGTTTGTTAATCAGGGTGACAAAGTTAAAGTAGATACACGCACAGGCGATTATATTGAGCGTGTAAAATAACCTGCAATTTTATTAAAATAGTATATTAAAGAGCGCCAAAAGCGCCCTTTATTTTTACCTCACAAGCTGGTGGTGATCATTAACTGCATCACATGGGTGGTCTCGTTACCCGTATATTCACGCTGAAGCCAGCGCGTATACCCCAACTCTATATCCATGCCTTTACCCATTCGATATCCGCCCGAGAGGTATGGCCTGTTTTGGTCCAGGAAACTTCCGTTGACAAGATCTTTGTGTTGTACATTGAGGAAGACTTCGTTTTGAAGATTGGCATAAATCCCTCTGGTAAAATCTTTGTTTGCCACCAGCGGAATCTGCGCACTCAGCAACAGTCTGGCCCGTTGCGAAAAATTGTATTTTTCTTCTTTCACCATTCTTTGTTCCAACCTGCCCCTTAACATAAATTCTATACGCTCAAGCTTAAAATTCTGGAGGAACTGCTCATACAACCTGTGCTCTGGAAAATATGTTTTCCTACCCTCCTCTTTTTCCCAATCTCCCTTGTGCGCATAACCAAGTGCAATTGATTGCTTTTTATTTACGTTATAACTTAAAGCCGCACGCAACAATATGGCGGAAAGAACAGTAACGTGGTCACTGCTTCGTAGCTGTACATCAGCGAGCATGTCGAATTTTGGAGTCAGTTTCTGTTTATGCGACAGAAAAACCCATGCCGCATTTCCACTACCCTGGGCAAAGGCCGACGTTGTAAATAAAAGCAATACAAGAACTATCTTCATTCAACCATAACAGAAGTTACTATGGAATGTTCATCAAACGTGTAATGTGCCACTACAAGCATCAAATAGAAGCCAGTAATTTCCTATACAATATGTTTTTTACTTAAGCCTAACTTCTTTATTTTAGAATTGAGGGTTGTTGCGGGCACGCCCAACAATCTGGCTGCACCATATCGTCCGGATATTTTCCCGTTACAGAGTTTCAGCACTGCAAATATATGGTCGCGTTCATTCTCGGCAATTGTTTTAACTGGAGCAAATTCAGTATTTTCTGGCATAATGGATTTATCCGCTGCAGGAATTTCAAGCTCCCTGATTAATGGCCCACTGCTGAGTAATACCTGGCGTTCAATCAGGTGTTCCAGCTCCCTTACATTCCCAGGCCAATGATATTTCATCATCCCCGCCAGTGCAGCCTGCGTAAAACCCTCTATTTTATGGCCGGATTTGTTGGCAAAACGCTTTAAGAAATGATCTGCCAGCAAGGGTATATCGTCTTTCCTCTCTCTCAGTGAAGGTAAAAACACAGGAAATACATTTAACCTGTAATAAAGGTCCTGCCTGAACCTTCCCGCGGCAACTTCTTCCTGCAGGCTGCGGTTAGTAGCAGAAATTATCCTTACGTTAGTCTTGATGGTTGTCTTCCCGCCTACACGTTCAATTTCCTTTTCCTGCAAAACTCGCAGCAACTTCACTTGCAATTCTAATGAAAGCTCTCCGATTTCATCGAGGAATAAGGTGCTGTTATTTGCCAGCTCAAATTTACCGACCCGTCTCTCCGTAGCTCCTGTAAAACTTCCACGTTCATGACCAAAAAGTTCAGATTCAATCAGATTTGGCGGAATAGCTGCACAATTCACCTTAATCATCAGATTCGCTTTTCTAGGGGAATCGTGATGGATCGCCCTTGCAATTAATTCCTTGCCTGTGCCGGTTTCACCAAGTATAAGCACTGTTGTTTCGCCATCAGCTACTTTGTTTAGCCGGCTAAAAACTTCCTGCATTGCGGCGCTTTCGCCAACTAGTTCATTGTATTTATTGATATGCCCGACCTCTTGTTGTTGATACAATTGTTCACTTTCCAGTTGTTGCTTGTAGGTGTCGATTTCAACCGCCTGGGATCGTATACGATCGAAAGCAATAACGTTTGACAGCGCTACAGAAACCTGCGCAGCAACAGTCTTCAATAACGTTTGCACCCGCGCGGAAAAGCCATTTTCCGCTCCATAAATAAATAATATCCCCATAACCTGATCTGCATGTCTCAAAGCAATTCCAACCACCGTTTTTATATTCTGGTTATCAGCACAGAAAAAACTATCCGGAACAGATTCCTTTTTTAGCAGATCTTTAATATTTACTGTAACGGGCAGTTGTGAGGATAGTATTAAATCGAAAATCTCATCTTCCAGAGGTGCGGTTGAGTGCCAATAGGCCGAAAAAGCGGGATTAGTTTCCATTGCCCCGGTATTAGTGCAAATGATGGCGTTTGTCTCCTGCCGTTCATGACCACAACTTACCACTGCATAATGCTCCAGGAAAGGAATTTTTTTAAAATTTGCCGCTATAAAACTGTTGAAACTCTCTTTACTGTCAATCTCAGCTATCGCGTCCACTAGTTCAAGTAAAGACTGATAATCACCAGTCAGGTTCTCCTCGTTGCCGGCATAAGGCTTTGCCTCAGTTTGGATGGTGGCATTGGCTACTACCTTATCTGAGGAACAATTCAATGTATGCACGAGCTCTGCCAGAAGGTCAGCAATGGTACAGCAAAACTTAAGTCCCTCCGCACTCAGATTACTTTCAACATTGTGCAACTCAAGTGTTCCTAAAATGGTGTTTCCTATCTCTAGTGGAATATAACAATGAAAACGGTAATTCTTTCCTCCCTGATGTACTTCATGGTTCCCGCCAATTTCGTCTTCCCAATCTTCATCAGTTTTGAGAATCGGATATTGATAACCTGCAATTTCCTTTTGAATAGATGAAAGTGCAACCGGCTTTTTAATATTTTGACTACTGCCTGCGTCGGTGGCAACATAACTTGCAGTAATCATTGACAGCTTTTCATCGTAAATGACCAATGCACCACAGTCAATAGAAAATAATGGCTGGAGCTTTTTACAAATTGTATCAAATAAAAGGCCCAGACCAAAATGCCTGTTAATGCCAAGATAGGAATTGCTGCGGATTCCTGCCATTGATTTGAAAGCTCCAAGCGTTAAAAATGATTCGTCCTGCATTGGAAAAGTGGCACCTGATAGCTGATCTTTCATACCCTGATTTTAGAACCGCACAACCAAACGCTATGCCACAAGATACAAAGCATTAACTAACAGCTGTTTACATAATAACCACACCAATACTGTTCACTATATTTCGCCAATCAGCGATCTTTTTCAACGAAATTCAGTCATATAAACATAAACAATCACATGCTTAAAACGATCAATGCTAGCTTTTTATTAAACGATCTGCATGCAGTCACATCAAAAAGGTCCACAAGACAAAATGAAACCATTGTAAGCATAATTTTGATACGCTTACAATGGTTTAAAATTACTAATCGCTAAAAATGATTTTGTTTACCTGTGTTATTTCTGCATGGCTAATGGTGTGCCCTCTGTCTTTGTAAATAATCTCAGTAACAATGGCTCCCATTTCATCCAGCAATACAGTACTT
>Ga0247816_10000818_pt1 | contig 16314 bp, 16 predicted proteins | sample UWRJL209509C1_FD_179930 | JGI IMG/M metagenome (GOLD analysis project Ga0247816, IMG submission 179930) | Plant litter microbial communities from Arlington Agricultural Research Station in Wisconsin, United States - UWRJ-L209-509C-1 | ecosystem: Environmental > Terrestrial > Plant litter >...
TCGTAAAGGTGCGAGTAAGCGTAAGTTGTCGTCAGAATTAAGCGCCAAGGGTGTGGATCGGTCAATCATCGAGCGTTTATTGCTTGAAACCGATAGAACCGACTCAAGTGAGTTACAAAAAATTATTGAGAAAAAGCGATCCCGTTATCCTGACGAGCAAAAACTGATGTCGTACCTTGCTCGGCAAGGCTTTAGCTATGACGATATAAAGTCAGCCCTTCATAACACCGATGAGATGGAGTAGAGACTAGGTGTCAATTTGCTCGGGTTGGGGCAATGGATTTCGGAATGGATTAATGTAATCGTGCCTTGTTGCCTGCATGACGGGCTCGGGGCTTATTTTTTTAGCAGTCGTTTTGACAATGATGGCATTATCGTTAATTTCGGTAATTTGTGAGCGGTGAATCAATAAGCCCGTATCAGTCAGACCCTTTAAGATGCCACGACGTACATTGAGCTGTTGAATAACAAAGCTGTGTGTTTCGACCGTATAGCCATCAACTTTACCAAGTTTTCGTTTGTGTTCGTCAATGACGGGCATGCCAATAAGCGAGAAGTGTAGTTCGTACAATTCCTTAATCTTGATAACATCATCAAGTCCAATAAGTTCGTCGCTATCATCAATGATCATGCCGATACTCCCCATTTCGCGTATATCTGCCGTGCGCAGGAATGAAGGCTGTTCGGTGAGGAGTGGGCCTTCAAGTTCGAAGGCAATAATTTTAAGATTTGCAGGATTGATGAGCGGAGTGCCGGTCTGAGCTAACCGAGTACCTGTTTGCAGGCTCATAACAGGAGTTTCGTGTAATCGAGAACCAAGCACTAGCATATTATTAGTATAGCCTAGACTGTTTACTCGGAGAAGGGGTTAATACGTCCAGCAGGATTAGCTGTCGCAGGGACTGCTTCGTCGCTTGTGTGTAAGGCTTTGATGCGATCAAGTGTTGCTTGGTCAATTGAACCGGCCTCGATTGGTGACGTATAGGCTGTGTCGACAGCGGATTCGTTGAGGATGGTCGTAAAGAGCATTACAGCGTACCCTAACCCACCAGCAAGAAGTACGATAAAAAATGTCATATGGAAACGCTGGAAGATTGAGACCAATGGTTTAAATGAGAGTGAGACGTTTGCGTTTTTCATATTACCTCGTTGCCACCGTAATAGTTATTTTATCTGTTGCTACCAAATCCCCCGAGGCGTTGGTTGGGCGATTGAGGCTGACACCAGTTACCTGGAGTTTTGGTAAGTTGCCTTCGAGTTCGTCGAGGAATTTCATTAATTTTGCATACGAGACAGGAGACTGGATTGTTACGACAACATTTTCACCCTTTGTTCCTGGGACGACAGTTGGCGCAGTATCGCTTGGTGACTGCTTGTCAAATTCGGTATTTGAAATAGTAATGCCGGCATCACTTGCGTATTTTTGAAGGTCTTTAAGGACCTGTGATTGATAGGTGGCTTCGGTTGCAAAAAGGCTATTTGCTTTGGCGACAAGCGGTTCACGATCAGCAAGTGCTTGTTTTAATTCGCTCAGTTGTTCAATGTTCTTACCGCTTGCATTTGCGTCTGATACCGTGTGGCTAACGTCTAGAGCATAGGCCTTGATTGTTTGTAGACCGAAGTAAAATCCGGCAGCGGCACCAACAATAACGATAAACATCAAGAAGCCTAAGATGTTTCGGGTTGACGTTGCTTTCATACCTTTGTTTCCAGTGTTTTTCATTGTGCGACCACCTTATTTAATGCCAGCGTCAGCGAGACACTTATCGGATATCCATCAATACCGCCAGCACTATCTGATACTGATTCAAAGTTAACGTTCGAAAAGAGAGGGGAGCTTTGGAAGCGTTCTCGGAGTGCAACGGCTGCGTCATTGGTCTTGGCGTATGCTTTCAGTACAACTGGAGCACCAGTGAATGAGGCGGCATCAAGTGTGATTTTTTCAATGACTGTTCCGCTTGGCATTTGTTGTCCAATGTTCATCAGGACATTTGAATACAGTGTTTCTTGATCAAGGATGGTTTTCGTTTCAGAAAGGCTGGCACTAAGGGCGTCGACTTGAGCCTTGGTGGAACTATAGACGTCTGCTTTAGTGTCGTTAGATTCCACTAGCTGCTGTGCGCTGGCTTTTGTTTGCGTCAACACAACGTATGTTCCAGCAAGTAAGAGTACAAGGAAACCAAAGGCGATAAGAATAACGAATATATAACGAATCAAAATAACGTTCACGCGAGCGGCGCGAATTTCTTGTTTTGCACTGTCGGGCATTAAGTTAATCATTACTTCCACATACTCCCAGGGTTAATACTTGCAAGCCCAGCTGACGTTATGTAGCGGGGACGGAATTGCTTTGGTGGTTCTTGAAGCTTAGCGAAATCGAGTTTTTGCCATGGGTTAGCGACACGGGCCGGGATGACAAGGGTATTTGTAAAGTACTCACCAATACCTGGAAGGCTACTTCCACTTCCGACAACCAGCAATTGCTCGAGCTTTCGGGTCGTACTAATACGTTCATCGTAGTAACGCATGACTTTTCGAACTTCACTCAAAATGCGAAGCAAGCTTGGCTCGAGGGCGGCGGTGAGCTTTTGCTGTCGAGGACCGGCGCTGAGTCCATTGAGGACCTTTAGTTGGTGGGCGTTTTCAAGCTCGACGTTTAATTTTTTGGCAATATCGAGTGTAAAGGTGTTGCCACCAACAGCAAGACCACCGGTAACACGAATGTTGCCGCGATCAAGAATGGCGATGTCGGTGCTGGCTGGACCAATATCAACGATAACGGTTGGCAGGTCGTCACCACGTTCTGTTGCGGTAAGGACACGTCCAACCGAACAGATACTTGGCTCGATGAGGACAGGTTCGAGTCCAGCGGCTTCAACACTTTTGACAAGGTTGTCGATAATAACCTTGGCGACTGCGCTCATCAAGACGGTGATCTCTTTTTTATTTCGTTCGATAATTTGGTAATCGATGTATAGATTAGCTGAGGGGATTGGGATATATTGATCAGCCTCTAGAATTACTGCGTCGTGCAACGATTTCTCGGCTGACGCAGGCAGGATAAAGGTCCGTGAGTAGCTGCGAGCGGTAGGGACGGCAATGGCAACACGCTTGCTGGGAAGAGTGCCGATGATTTTTTCAGCCATCAATGTTTTGATGTTGTCGGTCAAATACGTACTATTCGCATTTTCCATTGCATCCTTGACCTTCAGGGGTTCAAGATCAATAGAGCCATAGCCATGGACGAGCCATTTCTTTGGATCGGTAGACATTACTTTAACACCAGTATTACTGATGTCGAGTCCGATAATTGGTTTGTCTTTGTAGAATAATTTTGACATGATGCCCACTGTAAATAACTATAGCTATTATAGCATGAGCGCTTAGCCAAGTTCTATGGCTATTGGATGTTTTGTGAGAGTTGCGCAATAGGGGTCATGACACTAGCGGCGATAAGTCCGACCATGCCACCCATGACAACGATCATCGTTGGTTCGATAATTGAGCTAATACTACCGATTGCCAAGTCAACTTCTTCTTCGTAAAAGTCTGCGACCTTAATGAGTACCGTGTCTGTTTGGCCAGTCTCTTCTCCAACGGCGAGCATTTGGGCGACAATTGCCGGGAAGAGTTCGTTCGCTTCAATAACAGATGAGAGTGATTTACCGTTTTTGACCTCACGGGCAGCTTGCTGCAAGGCTTCTTGATACAGTAGGTTACCAACGGCGCGAGACGTAACATCTAGACACTCTAGGACAGCAACACCAGCGCCCATCAGGGCTGAGAACGTACGAGCAAAACGAGCGATCGCATTCTTTTTAATAATATTCTTAATACCAGGAATCTTAAGGACCAGGGCGTCAAATTGACGGTGACCTTTTGGTGTTTTGATATATCGTAGGGCGCCAAAAATTACGCCGCCAATAATCGGGAAAATAATGTACCAGTAGGTAGTAATGATGTGACTAAGGCCGAGCATGAATAGGGTGATGCCTGGGAGCTTGGCGTCAGGTCCACCAAGGTCGGTCAAGATTGTTCCAATTTGCGGAATAACAAATAGCATCAGCCCAAAGAAGGCCAGTACGGTAATAATGATCAGCACGACAGGATACGCCATTGCTCCCTTAATTTTCTTTCGGATTGCTGAGCTTTTTTCTTGCTGGTAGGCGAGGCGTTTCAAGATTTCGTCGAGGATTCCGGCGGTTTCACCAGCTCGCACCATGTTGATATAGATATCGTTAAAGCTATCGGGGAATTTCGCAAGCGCGTTACCCAGTGAATTACCACCTTCGACGTCGCGAATAACTTGTCCAAGAATTTTCTTCAAGACAGGGTCTTCGGCGTGCTTTTCAAGCGAGGATAATGAACGCAGCAGTGGCACACCAGCACCAACCATAGCGCTTAACTGACGCGTAAAGATAACTAGGGCATCTGATTTAACGTGCTTTGATTCAAAGAGGTTGTTCAGATCAAAGCCAGCTTTTTTGTCAGCTATTTGTTTGATACTAATTGGACGTAAATTCTGACGTGTGAGGGCAGCGATAACACTGGCGCGGTCAGGAAGTTCTGTCTTGCCGTTGATGGCTTTTTGTTGGGCGTCGACTGCGACGTAAGCAAACTGTGGCATATTAATCTCTACTCACTCGAAGGACTTCTTCGATAGTTGTTTCACCACGCAGCGCTTTAATCAGTCCATCAATTTGCATCGTCATCATACCTTCACTAATAGCTTGACGTTGGATTTGGTCGGTGGTGCCACGAGTCATGATGATTTTTTCAATCTCGTGCGAGTTAGTGAGGACTTCGTAGATACCAATACGGCCTTTGTAGCCTTCTTGGGCATCGTCGTCGTGAAAGTCTTTGTTGGCGCGCCACATTGTTTTAATTCCACTCTCATCAGTACTAAGAGGGGTGTCGCCACCTAGCCCTTGGCTCGCTGCTTTCTTTTCGAGTTCGTGAATAACCTTGAAATCATCACCCGATTGGAGGTTAAAGAGTTTTACGACGGCAGCCTTTTCTTCTTCACTAGGGACAAAGCTTATACGTGAGGCTTTGTGAAGACGACGAACGAGGCGTTGTCCGACGATGGCACGAACGGTACTGGCGATAAGGAATGGCTCGATACCCATGTCGAGGAGACGAGGCAGTGACGTTGCGGCGTTGTTTGTGTGGAGCGTGCTAAACACCATGTGTCCTGTCAGGGCGGCCTGAATTGCTAAGTTAGCAGTTTCACCGTCACGAACCTCACCGATCATGATAATGTTTGGATCTTGACGAAGCAGCGCACGGAGTCCGGTGGTGAATGTCATGCCGGCCTTTTGGTTGGTCTGAGTTTGGTTAACTCCAGGGATCTTGTATTCAACCGGGTCCTCGATAGTAGAAATGTTAACATCTGGTTTGTTAAGAATAGTCAGGATGCTAAACAAACTCGTAGATTTACCTGAACCAGTTGGACCAGTCATTAGGACGATACCATTTGGTTCGGACATTTCGCGGGTGACATCAGCCAGTGCTTTACCCCAGTAGCCCAGTGATTCCAGGCTCACGGCGTCATTTGATTCATCGAGGATACGCATAACAACCTTTTCGCCATCGGCAATTGGTAGTGAGCTGACACGGAGAGCGTACTGTTTTCCACCGACTTTAATTTTGAAACGACCGTCTTGTGGAACGCGGCGCTCGTCAATTTTTAAATTGGCAAGAATCTTGATGCGGCTGATTAGCGCACCCAGGACATTGCGAGGTAGTCGGTTTACTTCTTTCAAAACACCGTCAATACGGTAGCGCACTTGAACAAACTCCTCGCGGGGCTCAATGTGGACATCCGAGGCGTGTGAACGAATGGCGTATTCAAGTAGTAGGTTTACCGTCTGAGCGATTGGTGAGTCTTCGGCGATGTCTTGTTCGTTAACAGACTGGCTTTCGGTCTGTTCCTCGCGTTGGACATCAATCACTTCGTTTAGTTCTTGGTTGACGTCACCGCGATACGCTTCGAGTGCTGTGAGGATATTTTCACGGGTAGCGATATAGATACGAGAGTTAACACCGATTTCTTTTTGAAGGAAGTTAACTGCCTGGACATCGTCCGGATCTTCCATTGCAAGGTAGCGAATGCCATCTTGATCAATTTTAAAGAGGATGGCGTTATATTGGCGCGCGATACGCTCTGGAATAAGTTGAAGGGCGTCTGGGGGTATGTCGCGGGGGTCAAGTTCGATATACGGAATGTCGGCGTAGTCCGCGAATGCCTGAATAATCGTTTTGTCGTCAGCGACACGTTGGTCGACCACGGTATCTTGCAAAGAGCGCTTCGAACGAGCGGCCTCTTCTTTCAAGGACGTAATTTGCTCAGGAGTTGCAAGACTTGCCCGCCCAAGCAACGTTTCGATTATATTATCGGAAATGCGCATAATGCTTACGCTCAATTGTAATGCAGCGACCCCAAAAGCGCTAGGTGGTATAATACTTCTGATGATTATAGAGGTAGACAGCGAACACGCAACTCGAGCACTTGGCCAGAAAATTGGTCAACTCCTTAGGGGTGGCGAAACTTTAGAACTGACAGGTGATGTTGGCGCGGGAAAAACAACTTTTGTAAAAGGATTGGCAATTGGATTGGGCATTGACGAGGATGTTCAGAGCCCCAGCTTTACGATTAGTCGGGTATATGATGCCCGTGACGGATTGCAGTTAGCCCACTATGACTTTTATCGTCTAAACGATGCGGGTATTATGGCGGCCGAACTGACCGAAACGACGCAGGACCCCACGACCGTCACGGTGATTGAATGGGCTGATATTGTTGAGGGCGTGCTGCCAAAGGACCGATTGGGCATTGTGTTTACTTCCCCAACTGAAACTTCTCGGCACTTGACCCTAACCGGTCCAACGGAGATACTAGAGAAATTATGATTTTGCTACTCGACACTTCAACCCCCGTCTGTAAAGTAAGCTTCGTCGATGGCGACTGGCGATTTGATGACGAATGGGAGTCTGGACGCACCCTTGCAAAAGGGCTTCTTGGTTATTTGCAGGCGAATATGCAGCAACACGGTAAAACCTGGACCGATATTTCTGGCATTGTTGGCTTTCAGGGTCCGGGGAGCTTTACGGGGCTACGCATTGGTTTGGCTGTACTGAATACGATTGCTGACAGTGAATCAATTCCAATTGTCGGTACTACTGGTGACAACTGGCAGGTTGATGGATTAGCGCGCCTTGCTGCGGGTGAAAATGACGAACTTGTTATGCCTGAATATGGTGCCGAAGCGCACATTACTACCCCGCGTAAATAAGCTTGCCTTCCATGCTTTGGCGGGGCTACAATAGAGAGTAGTCCGAACACATATTTCTGTGGACTCCCAATAACTTTTTGAAAACTTTCAGCGCGCCTGTGATATATATTTTGCCAAGACGAACACTTGGCCAGGGGTGTCTGAGAAAGGAATGATCATGATTGAAGGAATAATTGCCGCTGTCGTCGGTATTCTTGCTGGTATAGGTGGGACAACTGTGTATGCCCGTAACAGGGGTGCAAATGGTCAGCGCAAAGCCGACCAGGCGATCGCTGATGCCAAAATTAAGGCCAGCGACATTGTTGTGCGCGCAAAAGACGATGCAATGCGTCTAGCTGATGAAGCAAAAAAAGAGGAAAATGATCGTCGCCGAGGCTGGGAGAAAACCGAGAACCGTCTTGCAGAACGAGAAGTAAGTCTGGACCGCAAACTTGATGAGCTCGATAAACGTGCTGAGGGTCTGCGTAGCCAAGAAGACGAAGTTGAAACACTCAAAGATGACATCCGTGATATACGTGTGCGCCAACAAGAAAAGCTTGAAAAGATTGCTGGACTGAAAAAAGAGGATGCTGCTGGCAAACTTATGGAAATGACAGAGCGTGATATTAAACAAGACCTCGTTGGCTTGGTGAATAAATTGCAGAACGAAGCCCGTGATACTGCGGAAGAACAAGCGCAGCTAATCCTTGTCAGTGCCATGGAGCGCATGAGTAGTGAAGTGACCGCCGAACGAACTGTGACTGCGATCAAACTGCTAGATGAAGATATGAAGGGCCGCATTATCGGTAAAGAAGGGCGTAACATTCAGGCTTTGCAGCGCGCAACGGGCGTTGATATTCTCGTCGATGACACTCCTGGTATGATTATCCTTTCAAGTTTCGATCCACTACGTCGTCAAGTTGCACGCATTACGCTTGAAATGCTTATGAAGGATGGGCGTATCCACCCTGGACGTATCGAAGAGGTTGTCGCCAAAGCTGAAAAAGAAATTGAAAAAGAAGTAACGCGAGCCGGTGAAGACGCTGCGCGCGAAGTAGGCGTGGTGGGGATTCCAAAAGAAATGATCCACCTACTAGGTGAGCTGAAGTTCCGTACTAGTTACGGACAAAACGTGCTGATGCATAGTACTGAGATGGCTCATATGGCTGGACTTATTGCTGAAGAAATTGGTGCCGATGTTCGTGTTTCAAAGATTGCCACCCTATTACATGATGTCGGTAAGGCGGTTACGCATAAGGTTGAAGGTAAACACCACCATATTGGTGCTGACTTGGCGCGAAAGTATGGCATGAGCGAAGCGATCGTACATGCTATTGAAGCCCACCACGACGATATCGAAGCCACGACACCGGAAGCATTAGTGGTTCGTGTTTGTGATGCACTGTCGGCGGCTCGTCCTGGTGCTCGCAACATTAGTGCCGAGAACTTCTCGGAACGTATGCGTGAACTTGAAAATATTGCCAATAGCTTCCCGGGTATCCTGAAGTCATACGCAATTAGCGCTGGTCGCGAAGTGCGAGTCATTGTGACACCAGAATCAGTTGACGACTTAAGTGCTATTAAATTAGCACGTGATATTGCTGACAAGATTGAAAGTACGATGCAGTATCCAGGGACGATCAAGATCAATGTGATTCGTGAAACGCGGGCGACTGAATACGCCAAGTAAGTGATACGTTTCACACAAAAAACCTGCTCGTTAATGAGCAGGTTTTTTATATGCTAGAAACTAAGATTAACGAGCGAGAAATGCGTCAATGACAGGCTTGTACTGTTCTTCGACAGGACCTACGTATTCTGCAAATGTTGCTTCAACTGCAAACGGAGGGCAGGTTGCTGAGGCGACGATTTTGTCATCGCCAAGCTTTTCGCCAGTTTGGGCTGCGTAGTAGGCGACGTCATAGGTTACACCTTTTACTTGTGCCGTGAAAGTTTTGTTTGTTGAGATGTCCTTGATATCGCTACAGGTAAGTGGCGCTGTTGCTGTTGCGACATCGGGAGTTAAACACACTGCTAGGTTTGACGCGCTGGGTGCATAGTCTGCGTCTGAGGCGTTAGCTGCGTAGCCAAATAAACCGAATAGTGACCAGTTGTTATTAGAATTAACGAAACCCGCGCCCTTGTATGGTTTTGTCGCTGCGGCGGCGTTAGCAACTTTTTTTCCGTTACAAACGTCGAGGTATTCACCGACTTTTGCGGCCGTGATGGACTCTTTATTAGCGGGTTTTGTGGTTTCGGCGCTGTCGGCATCACTGGTAACGCCACCGGCTGTGACTTTGTCCTTGTTGCCCATCAGGGATGTGGCTGCAAATACAGCTCCACCAATCAGCAGAAGGGCGACGATGATCGCAAGAATGATAAAGAGTAGTTTCTTTGATTTATTTGGTGCTGGTGTTGGTGCAACGCCAGCCTGTGGAAGCGTACCTTCTGGTGCGATAGGCGCAATAGGCGATTCAGGAACTTGACCGAAGGGGCTAATGGCTGGTGAGGCAGGGGTATCGATGTTACCAAACGGGTTGACGGATGACACTGGTTCAATTGGTGGGCCAAATGGGTTAACCGGTTGTGGATTGGGATCGGCTGGGCTTGGAGTAGGGGATGGAGCTGCTGGTGCACTGTATGACTGAGCTGCCGGAGCTGGCGCCTCGTATGGCTGCGGCTGAGGTTGTGGTGGCTGGTTTGGATCGAAGTCTGGTTGATTTGGTTGCATGGGATTCCTTCATACTACTTATGTTAGGGATCAGTATACGCATTCTCACAACGCATGTAAAAGACGATGACATAAAAAATAGCCACACAAGGTGACTGTTTTTATTTGGTCGGGGTGAAAGGACTCAAACCTTCGACCTCTCGGTCCCAAACCGAGCGCGCTATCAACTGCGCCACACCCCGATGGTGTTACTCGGGTGATTATACGCTATTTCTCGCGTCATTTCTAGTGCTGACATGGGGTGATGTTGTTGCTTTTGCTATAAGCCGTCGGGTATGATGGATAAGACCTTACTCTATGAAGAAACTAACACGAATAATTCTCCACTTTTTCCAAGACCGACCCCGGGCGGATTACTTGCTTGTTGCTGGGGCAATCGCACTTTTTGCGGTCCTCGCACTCTGGAATATATCTGGTGCTTCTATTTGGTTCGACGAAGCGTTTAGCGCGTACTTGATCCAATACAACTTCCTCGACATTGCCCGTTATACGGCGACCGACGTCCATCCGCCGTTTTACTACTGGGTACTAAAAGCATGGAGCCTGATATTCGGTCATTCTGAATTTGCCCTCCGTTCGATGAGCGTGTTGTTCGGTGCAGTTGCGGCCGTTTTTGGGTATCTGCTCGTTCGTCGTCAGTTTGGCCGTAAAGCTGCCCTTTATGGTATCTTTATCCTTGTTATTTCGCCGCTGTTTATTCGCTACAGCCAAGAAGCGCGCATGTATACTCTCGGCGCAACGATCGTATTGTCAGCAACATATGTACTTGTCAAAGCACTAGAATCAAAGGGTCGTACATTGTGGGTGCTGTACGGTGTGTTGCTATCACTAGGAATGTGGACGCATTATTTCATCGCGCTTGCATGGTTAGCTCACTGGGCGTGGCGCTATATCACGATCCGCCAAAAAGGCGAGCGTGGTCGTGAGATCGCCAAGAAATTCTTTACAAAGAATTGGCTAATGGCGCACGTTATTGCTATCGCCTTATTTCTTCCATGGCTACCAGCAATGGCGGTGCAGCTCTTTACGATTCAATCACAAGGCTTCTGGATTATTCCAGTAGGTGTTGATACGTTTACGGGGTACTTTGGAACACTCGTGTATTTCCTTGAACACGATCGCGTCACGGGATGGCTTGCGGCTGGACTTGGGCTGATGGCTGTCGTTGTAGCCGTGCTCGCTGTCCGAACCTATAGGGGTGGCAGTAAAGCATTTCGAAAGAACTATCTATTGCTGCTCTGCCTTGCTGCCGTGCCACCTATTATTTTGTTTATTGTGTCATTGCCGCCTTTGACGTCATCATTTGTCGAACGGTATCTTTTGCCGGCTGCGGTTGCCTCGGCATTATTCATGGGAGTGACACTGGCATATGGACTAAAGAAAGTAGGCATTGTTAAGCAACTTGCGATTTTTGCGGTGATCATCGCCATGCTCGTATTCGGGCTGACTAATATGTTCTATTACGGAAATTACAACAAGAACTCGCGCACCGGCATCGAGACAAAGCAACTAGTTAAAGATGCTATCGCTAAATCCGCGCCAGGCCAGCCAATTATTGCTGCGAGTCCGTGGGTATTCTACGAAGCGGTGTACTACACGTCCGAGGAGCACCCAGTCTACTTTATCGACTCACAGGTCCAGTACGTGTACGGTTCACTTGATATGCTCAAATATAGCGATAATCACAAGATTAAAGACCTGACCGCTTTTGTGAAAGAACATCCAGTCGTCTGGTACATTGGCTACGCCGAAGGCGAGCTTGTGCCACCCGTCAGTACGTGGAAATCAATCGATGAAGTATCGATCACAAATCATATCGATGGCAAAACGGTCTACAAGGGTAACGAATACCAAACACAATAACCGTTTAGCGACTTGCTAGGCTGGAATGACACGGCGAACAAAAGGAATTTTGATCAGCACCCATACCATTAATACAGCACCCAGGCCAAGGAGGCTGTTGACAACGATACTCTCGCCACTAATCGTAGACAGACTAATGATAATGAGCGCAACACCGTGCAAAATATACGCAGTTAAAGAGTGGGTTCCAATAGGCAACAATAACCAATTCAAATATTTTGCTATACCACCACGCAGAGCATAAAAAACAAACATAAAACCGGTAAACCATATAAATGCGATACTCGCACGAAGCAAGCTGATAGAATCTTTGGCAAATAATGTATTAATTTGGTCAGCTACTCCTTGGAAATTCTGGGCATAAAAAGTAAAGATAACAGAAATAATAATTGTCAGTCCAGTAAGTCCAACGCTACTCGCGGCGATTGCGACTCGTTTTGGCTTCGTTTGGGCGTGCCACCAGGTCAGGATGGTAGTGAGATAGTAGCCAGCGATCGCCGGGATGAAGAACAAGAATTGCCACTGTAGCGCTTCGAGCCGGGTTGCCCATCCCAGCATAAGTAGGCCAAGGCTCATGGCTGCCACTACCCAGGCAAGGTTACGACGCAAAAGCCAAATAGCAATTGGTGACGCCGCCAAGAATAGGGCATACAGTGTTAGGAAGTGGACCCAGACAAAGGTGTACTGCATTGTAATCAGCTGCGTCAAGAATGTCGGCCAATCTCCTACCGGCATCGGTGTGCTGGGTGCACCACCTTCAAGAGGTGCGTACCAAATCACGGCAACGTAGGCGATCGAGGCAATAAGTGACCATATGTATAACAGTCCAGCGCGTCGTAAAAGTTTAAAACTTACTTCTACAAAAGGAAGCGTACGGTTCTTGTACCCGCGGACGTATCCTACTAATAGCCCAGAGATCGCCACAAAGCCCTCGGCCGCCGTTACCCATAGCAAGGCTTTACCTGTAAAAATGCTGAGCAGACTGGGCCAGCGTGATAAGTGGTCGATAATAATGACGATAATGAAAAAACCTCGAAGATGGTCGAGGGTCTCTAATCGGTTCTGTTTTTTGATTTCCGGTTTTGACACTGTGCTTTATTATACAAGTTTTTCTGACAGACGCCTGAGGCCGTATACTAATACGTATGAAACCACCGTATCCTGCACCCGATTTCACCTTGCCCGACGTTTCGGGATATAGTCATTCGCTTGATGAATACAAGGGAAAATGGATCGTCTTATATTTTTATCCTAAGGATGATACGCCAGGATGTACCACCCAGGCCTGTAGTTTGCGCGATGCTCGGGATACGCTCGCTGACATGGGAGCTGAAATTATTGGTATTAGTAAAGATGACGCTAATAGCCATGAAAAATTTAAAGCAAAATATTCATTAAATTTTACACTTTTGACAGATTTAGAGGGTGAAGTCATTGAAAAGTATGGGGCTTGGGGTAAGAAAATGTATGGCCGTGAAGGGATTTTGCGAAAAACATTCATCATTACACCCGAAGGTCAGGTGGTAAAAATCTATGGTCGCGTCACCCCAATGGGCCATGGTGAACAGGTGATTGAAGAATTAAAAAGGTTGCAAGAAGTTATTTAATGACAAAGTATGTGGTGGCTGTGAGTGGGGGTGTGGATTCGGTTGTTCTGTTAGATATGTTGTCGCAGTTGCCGGATCACGAGATTATTGTGGCGCACTTCGATCATGGAATCAGAGATGACTCTGCCGATGATGCTCGGTTTGTCGAAGCTTTGGCCGCACAGTATGGCTACCAATTTGAAACCAAGCGCGAGGAACTTGGCGCTACGGCAAGCGAAGAGAGGGCGCGCCAACGGCGTTACGCATTTCTACGAAAACTTGCTGATACATATAACGCCCGGATTGTTACTGCTCACCACGCCGACGACGCGCTCGAAACGATCGCTATTAACTTTCATCGAGGAACTGGATGGAGGGGATTAGCAGTGCTTGATTCTGATATTGTTCGGCCCCTTTTGCAGTCTACGAAAGCTGAATTGCTGCGCTATGCGGATATGCGTAACCTTTCGTGGCATCAAGACAGCACCAATAGTAGTGACGCATATCTTCGCAACCGTTTGCGCGGCCACGTCGCAAAGCTTGGTGCTAATGAAAAAAAGCGACTACTTGAACTACGGCAGAAACAGATTGATTACAAGCACCGCATCGATACAGAGGTGATGGCACTTGTCGGCACTGGTCCCGAGTATAGCCGTTATTTCTTTAGCCACATCCCTAAAAGCGCGGCAATCGAATGCCTGCGCGCAATTAGCAAGGCTCAACTGACACGTCCGCAACTCGAGCGCGCGCTCCTCGCGATTAAAACAGCAGCGCCAAAGAGTGTTTACCACGTCGGGTCAGGGCTCAGCCTCGATTTCACTACTCGTAATTTTTCTCTGTCACTGTTAAAATAAGGATAAGAGAATACTGCTACTTATGCCGAAAGGAAATGATTTGTCATGGCTATAAAGTCCCCTATGCCCAAGAAACCAAATAATGTCCTCCGATTGACCCTCTTTTGGGCGATTCTTGTTATTGGCGTGCTCGCTGCGATTGCAGTTGCCACCCCTCACGAGAACCTAAAATCTGTTGCATTGTCTGATGTAATTACCCGTGCGAATGCTGGCGAGATCAAAAAGATCGAACTGCAAGGCAACGAATTAAAGGTTACGCCACAAAATAGTGACGTCGCGACTGAGAAGTCTACCAAGGACGGTTCAAGCAGCCTGCAAGAACAGGGTCTAAAGAACGACGCCAAGGTTGAACTGGTTATTAGTCAGCCATCAAATACTGGTGACATCCTATGGCAGCTCGCGTTAGTCGCACTGCCAATTATCGTGATTGTGATCTTCTTTATGTTTATCATGCGTCAATCACAGGGCCAGAATAACCAAGCTCTCGGGTTTGGTAAGTCCAAAGCGAAACTATACGGCGAAGATAAAACGAAGGTAACTTTCGATGACATCGCCGGAAACGAATCTGCTAAACAAGACCTCGAAGAAGTCGTTGACTTCTTGAAGCACCCGAAGAAATACGAGTCACTCGGCGCTAAAATTCCAAAGGGTGTGCTACTAGTCGGTAACCCAGGTACCGGTAAGACGATGCTTGCTCGGGCAGTAGCGGGTGAAGCGAATGTGCCGTTCTTTAGTATCTCTGGTTCTGAATTCGTGGAAATGTTCGTTGGTGTCGGTGCTTCTCGTGTCCGTGACCTCTTTGCAAAAGCAAAAAAGAACTCTCCAGCGATTATCTTTATCGATGAAATTGATGCCGTTGGTCGCAAGCGTGGATCAGGTATGGGTGGTGGCCACGATGAACGCGAACAAACCCTTAACCAGATCCTTGTTGAGATGGATGGGTTTGAAACTGGTACGAATGTCATCGTTCTAGCTGCAACAAACCGTGCTGACGTCCTTGACCCAGCCCTTCTGCGACCAGGCCGTTTCGACCGTCGTACAAACATTACGCTTCCTGAGCGTAAAGACCGCGAAGCAATCTTGAAAGTACACTTCAAGAACAAACCTGCCGACGAAACCGTTAACCTTGATAAACTAGCTGCTAAAACTGCTGGATCATCAGGTGCTGACCTTGCCAACATCGCTAACGAAGCTGCTATTGTCGCTGCTCGTCGTAACGGTAAAAAGATCAGCAATGCCGACCTTACCGAAGCCTTCGAAAAAGTCGCCATTGGTCCAGAGCGAAAATCAAAGGTCATGAGCCAAAAAGATAAAGAATTGACTGCGTATCACGAAGCTGGTCACGCCCTCGTTGGACACGTCCTTCCTGATAGTGACCCGGTTCACAAGGTGACGATCATCCCTCGTGGCGGAACTGGTGGTGTTACATGGTTCCTTCCACCAGAAGACACTATTTACACCAGCGTCTACGAATTCAAGGATATTCTTGCTCGTGCACTCGGTGGCCGTATTGCTGAAAAGATCGTGAACGGTGCTGATGGTATCACAACCGGTGCTGGGTCTGACCTTCGTAAGGCAACTGAAATTGCGCGCGATATGGTGATCGAACAGGGAATGGGTACAAAGCTTCGCGACCAAGTCTTCCACGAAGACAACGGTGGTATGATGTTTGACCGTATGACCCACGAACGTCCATATAGCGATGACACAGCCAAAGAGATTGACCTCGAGGTTGCACAGCTCATTCGTGAAGCAGCCACTCGTGCTGAGACTGTTCTAAAGGCAAACATGCCAAGCCTCAAGAAATTGGCTGACGCACTTCTTGAAGAAGAAACACTCGATGAAGAGGGTGTATTAACACAACTAAAAGACGCCAAACTGCCAAAGGAGGCTGCGCTTTACTAGGCCTGGCTACTGACCACAATTAATGGTTAATCTTCGAAAAACAATATCGAAACTCAACAGAAGGCTGCCACTGCAATTAGCGGCAGCCTTGTTGGCTGGGT
>Ga0247816_10000821_pt1 | contig 16289 bp, 11 predicted proteins | sample UWRJL209509C1_FD_179930 | JGI IMG/M metagenome (GOLD analysis project Ga0247816, IMG submission 179930) | Plant litter microbial communities from Arlington Agricultural Research Station in Wisconsin, United States - UWRJ-L209-509C-1 | ecosystem: Environmental > Terrestrial > Plant litter >...
GACGGCGTCCACTCGGCAAACTCCGCCTCGCCGACGAGCACGGGCTGCACCCAGACCGCGTCGGCCGCGTCGGCCGCCGGCACGTCGTCGAACGGACTGTCGGTGCTGGGCAGCTCGTTGAGCTTCCGGCGCAGCGCCGTGAGGTCCCGGTCGGAGAACCCCGTGCCGATCCGGCCCGCGTAGTGCAGCGGTGGTGCGCCGGCCTCGCCGGGTGCGGCGGCGGCCGGAATGCCGACCAGCAGAGAGCCGAGGGTGCTGCCGCGGTGCCCGTTGCCGGGGCGCCAGCCACCGATCACCACCTCCTGCGCCTTGACGTGCTTGATCTTCACCCACCGGTCCGTGCGGCGCCCGCTCAGGTAGTCGCTGGTGTTCTCCTTCGCGATCAGCCCTTCCAGGCCGAGCGTGGCGCTGGTGGCGAGTGCGTCGTCCGCGGCGCCGTCGAACGCCGGCGGCACCTGAACGGTGCCGGTCGCTGAGACCAGACTCTCCAGCGCCGCGCGACGGGCGGAATAGGGCAGGGCCACCTGGGCGGCGCCGTCGTGCTCGAGCAGGTCGAACACGAAGTAGTGCACGGGGGCGCCGCGCTGGGCCCGGCGCACATCCAACGCGTCGGTGAGCCCGAGCCGGGTCTGCAGCCTGGAGAAGTCGGGCCGGCCCAGCCGGTCCAACGCCACGACCTCGCCGTCGAGCACGGCACTCCGGTCACCGAGCGCCCGGCGCAGGTCGTCGGTCAGCTCGGGGAACGACGCCGTCACGTCGTTGCCGTTGCGGGTGAGGAAGGTGACCCGGCCATCCGATCCACCGTCGAGGTAGGCCAGCATGCGGATGCCGTCCCATTTCATTTCGTAGGCCCAGTCGGAGTCCGGCGACAACTCCCGCAGGCTGCCCGATCTGGCCAGCATGGGGGAGTAGGTCGTGCCGGCGGCGCGCACCGTCGCGGCGGCCGCGACCTCCGCGGGCGCACCGGTCCGCGGCGGCGGCTGGGCGGCCGCGCCCGATTTCGGTTTCATCAGGTGGATCAGCCAATTGCGGGAATCGGCCCCACCGGTGCGGATGAGCGCGTACTCCCTGTCGGCACCGGCCAGGCCGCCGTCCGGCTGGCCGTGCAGGGTGACGATCACCTCATCGTCGCGCCATTTCTCGGCCGTGTAGGTGCCGGTATCCCAGATCGTCATGGAGCCGGCGCCGTATTCGCCCGCCGGAATGTCACCCTCGAACTCGAGGTACTCCATCGGGTGGTCCTCGGTGTGCACCGCCAGGTGATTGTGGGTGGGATCCGCCGGCACTCCCTTGGGCAACGCCCAGGACGCCAGCACGCCGTCGTGCTCCAGGCGCAGGTCGAAGTGCAGGGCCCTGGCGTGGTGCTCCTGGATCACGAACGCCGCTCCGCCGGCACCCGCGGCCGCGGCCGGGGCAGCCGATGGTACGGGCTCAGGGGTGCGCCGGGCATCCCGTTTGCTGCGATAGGTGTGCAGCCGGTCCTCGGCCTGGCCCGCGGTGGCGCCGGGCAGCCCGTGCCGGCGCCCGCCTGCCTCGATCGCGTCCGCCACCGCCGCGAGCGGGTCGGGCCGGCGCTCCAAGCGCTTCAGCACCTGTCGGTAGTCGAGCTGTTCCAACCCGGGTGCCTCGAGTTCGCGCCACGTGCGCGGGGCCGCGACGAAGGGTCGCATCTGACCGCGCAGGCTATACGGCGCAATCGTGGTCTTGTTCGCGTTGTTCTGGCTCCAGTCCACAAAGACCTTCCCGTGCCGCAGCGACCGGGTCATGGCGCTGAGCACCTCGCCGGGGTGATCGGCTTCCAATGCCCGCGCCAACTCGTGCGCCACCTGCCCCACCTGCTCAGAGCTGTGGCTGCCGTCCAGGGCCGCATACAGGTGGATTCCCTTGCTCCCGCTGGTGACCGGCGAGGCGTCCAGGCCCATGTCCAGCAGCAGCGCCCTGGCCCACCTGGCCACCTCTGCGCACTCGGCCAGGCCGACACCGTCGCCGGGGTCGAGGTCGAGCACCAGCCTGTCGGGGTGTGACGGGTTGCCGGCGGCGTCGAACCGCCACTGCGGCACATGCACCTCGAGGGTGCCGATCTGCGCCAGCCAGGTGAGCGTGGCCAGGTCGTTCACCAGCGGATACACCGTGGTGCGCTCCTTGTGCGGCAGCTCCCTGCGCTCCACCCATTCCGGCGTGCCGTCGCCCAGGTTCTTCTGGAAGAACACCTGACCGGGCTCGTCTGCGGTGCCGACCCCGTGCACCCAACGCTTCCGGGTGGCCGGCCGGTCCCTGGCGTGCCGGATGAGGGCATCCGCCACCGCCGCGTAGTAGCCCAGGATGTCGGCCTTGGTGGTGCCGGTTTCCGGGTACATCACCTTGTCGAGGTGGGTGAGGGTCACCCGGCGTCCGCCCACGGTGACGACCTCCCGGTGCGCGGATTCGCCCCCAGCGGACCGCGCGTCTGCCCCTCTGCCGGCTGCCATGTCCCCAGCTTGCTCCGCTGCGGGCCGATGGTCCAGCGTCTGCACGCGCTCGGGGCGAAGGCGCTAGATTCACCACACACCTCTGGTGTGTACTGGTTTCACAAGAACTGTGGGAGGCGAAGCGATGAGATCCATCTGGAAGGGCGCCATCACCTTCGGGCTGGTCAACGTGCCCGTCAAGGTCTACAGCGCCACCGAAGACCACGACGTGGAACTGCACCAGGTGCACGACGAGGACGGCGGCCGCATCCGCTACCAGCGCAGGTGCGAGGTCTGTGGAAAGGTCGTGGACTACGCCCACATCGACAAGGCCTTCACCGACGGAGACAAGACCGTCGTGATCACGGATGCCGACCTCAAGGCGCTGCCGGAGGAACGCAGCCGCGAAATCGATGTGGTCGAGTTCGTGCCGAGCGACCAACTCGACCCGATCATGTTCGACCGCAGCTACTTCCTCGAGCCCGACAGCACGTCGCCCAAGGCCTACGTTCTGCTCCGCCGCACCCTGGAGCAGACCGACCGCACCGCCATCGTGCATTTCGCGCTGCGGCAGAAGACCCGGCTCGCCGCACTCCGGGTGCGCGACAACGTGCTCATGCTGCAGACGCTGCTCTGGGACGACGAGGTGCGGGTCGCTGAGTTCCCGGCGCTGGAGAAGTCGGTCACGATCTCCGACCGGGAGATGGACCTCTCTGCAGCCCTCGTCGATTCCTTCGCCGACGACTTCAGCCCGGGCGACTACACCGATGAGTATCAGGCACAGCTACGCCGGCTCATCGAAGAGAAGCTCGAGAAGGGCGACGCCATCGATACCGAAGCCACCTTCGGCGCGTCGGCGAAGGAGGAAGGCGGGGGAGAGGTGCTCGACCTGATGGAGGCGTTGCGCCGGAGCGTCGACCGCAGCCGGTCCGGCAAGTCCGCGGGGGACGGGGCCGCCGACACGGGTGGGGCGAAGGGCGCCGCGAAGGCCGGCGCCGGGCGTTCGAAGACCGCAGGCACCAAGGCGGGTACCGGCACGGCCGCCGGCGCGGCCACGAAGGCTGCGGCGCCGGCCAAGAAAAAGAAGAAGAAGACGGCGGAGGCCGAGCCCGAGGAGTCGGCCGAGGTGCGCCGCGGCGCCTGAGCCGATCAGCCGGGTCTGGCTAGACTCGTCTCGTGACCGGGCCCGTTCCAACCGACCTCAGCTCCAGGGTGCTGACGGTGCCCAATCTGCTCAGTTTCCTCAGGTTGGCACTTGTGCCGGTCTTCCTCTCGCTGCTCGTCGCCGGCGCGGATGCCTGGGCGCTGTTGGTTCTCGCGGTGTCCAGCCTCACCGACTTCCTCGACGGCTGGATCGCGCGACGGTTCAACCAGATCACCAGGTTGGGCCAGCTGCTCGACCCCGCCGCGGACCGGCTCTACATCTTCGCGGCGCTGATCGGGCTCGCTTGGCGTGACCTCGTGCCGTGGTGGATCGTCGCGGTCGTCGTCGGCCGTGACGTGTTCCTGCTGGGGCTGGGCATTGTGCTGGCCAACCATGGTTTCGGCCCGCTTCCGGTGCACCAGTTGGGCAAAGTTGCCACGTTCTGCCTCTTCTACGCCCTGCCGATGATCATGCTCGGCCAGGCCTTTCCCGAGCTGGCGTGGTGGTCGCAGCCGGTCGGATGGGCCTTCGGTCTGTGGGGTGCGTACCTGTACTGGTGGGCTGGGGTCATCTACGCGATCGAAACGGTGCGGGTGATTCGGCTGCCGCGCGCTTGAAGGCCCGTTCCATCCGATACGATTTACCCGTAGGAGGTGCACGGTGGTCGATTCCGACGAGAAGAAAGAACCCGCGCGTAGGGTGGCGCCTGACAATGGCACAGGCAACGTCGATACGACGATGACGTTCAGCCAGGAGTTCGCGGCGTCTTTGGCCGCGCTCGACGCCAACGTGACAGTCGAGGAGCAGGAGGCCATTGCGGCCCTGCCCTCAGGATCAGCTCTCCTGGTGGTGCGGCGCGGACCCAACTCCGGTGCGCGTTTCCTCCTGGACGCCGATCTCACCACGGTGGGACGGCACCCGAATGCCGACATCTTCCTCGATGACGTCACGGTGTCCCGTCGCCATGCCGAGTTCCTGCGCAACGGCCGCACTTTCCAGGTGAAAGACCTGGGATCGCTCAACGGCACGTACTTCGATGGCGAACGCATCGACCTGGCCGTTCTCACCGACGGTTCCGAAGTCCAGGTCGGCAAGTTCCGCCTCACGTTCTACGCCTCGCGGCTCGACCTCGTTCACCTGGCGAGCGACTAGTGCCGGCGTCCTCCGCCCAGGCCAGACAGCCGGGCGCGACGTCACTCTTGAGCATCGGCCAGGTCCTGGCCCGGTTGACACCGGAATTCCCGGACCTGACCCCATCCAAACTGCGCTTCCTTGAGGAACAGGGCCTCGTCTCCCCGGCGCGCACGGAATCCGGTTACCGCAAGTTCGACGGCGGCGACCTGGACCGGCTGCGACTGATCCTCTCGATGCAGCGCGACCACTACCTGCCGCTGAAGGTCATCCGCGCCTACCTCGACGACCTCGACGCCGGCGGGTCGCCCGTGCTCCCCGGCGGCGGCGCCCCCGGACCGAGCATGCTCGTCATCGCGCGGCGATTCACCCGCGAAGACCTGTTGCGCGAGTCCGGCGCCTCCGCGGCCCTGCTGCACGACGCCGTCACGGCGTCGATCATCGTACCCGCCGAACACTACGGTGACGACGCCCTCAACGTGCTCCGCGCCCTGGTCGACCTGCAGCGAAGCGGCATCGAACCACGTCACCTTCGCGGCTTCCGCGGTGCGGCCGAACGTGAGCTCGGTCTGATCGAGAGCGCCCTCGTGCCGCTGGCCCGCCGAAAGGACGCCTCCAGCCGCGCCAAGGCGGCCGAAATGGCCGTGGAGATCGCCGGGCAGCTCGAGATTATCCGGGGCAGCCTCATTCGATCCGCCCTGGGCCGCCTGACCAAATAAGTCGTAGACTGGCAGTTCAACAGCCGAAGAACCAGCGTTCTCTCGACACGCCGACACGTTCAGACGGATGTCATGGGTTGAGGCCGTCGGCCTCGGTAACGTTGAAGTGCGGCCTGAAGGTTCGCATCCATCCGCGAGAGGCGACCGTATGAGTGAGCTCAATCCCCGAGACGATTCGTCTCGCTACGGTCAGGGACTCCTCTTCACCGATGGCATGCCCGAACTCGATGAGAACTCCGGTTACCGCGGCGCCGTTGCGGCCCGCGCGGCCGGCATCAGCTACCGTCAGCTGGACTACTGGGCACGCACCGAACTGGTGGAGCCCACGGTTCGCGGTGCGGCCGGGTCCGGCTCGCAGCGGCTCTACGGTTTCCGCGACATCCTGGTGCTCAAGCTCGTCAAGCGCCTGCTCGACACCGGAATCTCCCTGCAGCAGATCCGCACCGCGGTCAACCAGCTGCGCGAATCCGGGGTCAACGACCTGGCCCAGACCACGCTGATGAGCGATGGAGCCAGCGTCTACCTGTGCACCTCCAACGACGAGGTCATCGACCTGGTCAGCCGTGGCCAGGGCGTCTTCGGCATCGCCGTCGGCAAGGTCCTGCGCGAGGTGGAGACCACCCTCGTGGAGCTCGACACCCAGACCATGGATCCGTCCGACGAGCTCGCCGCCCGCCGGGTCTCCCGCAAGGTCTCCTAGGATCTCGACAAGCTCGATCAACGATCTCTCCCGAACTGTGAGAAAAGCCCCGAAAACGCGAGCGTTTCGGGGCTTTTCTCGCAGTTCGAGTGCTTAGCGGGCCGCGGTCTCGGCGTATTCGCCGATCCGCGCGGTGCGGAGCACCCGGTCCAGCAGCTGGTCGAAGTAGTGCGCCATCTCCTGGGCGCTGTCGCCGGGCCAGGTGTGCAACGGCTTCGCCGCGCCCTGGGCCTGCTGCAGGCTGGTGCGCTCGGGCAGCTGGGGGCTGAGCACCAGCGGGCCGAACATGTCGCGCAGTTCCTTGATCCGGAACTGGTGCTCGAGCGACGCCGTGCGCGCCCGGTTGACGATGATGCCCAGCGGCTGCAGCCGGGGGCTGAGCCCACGGCGGATCTCCTCGATCGCGCGCAGGGCGCGGTCGGCGGCGGCAACGGAGAACAGGCCGGGTTCGGTGACCACGGCCACCCTGTCGCTGGCGGCCCACGCGGTGCGGGTGAGCGCATTCAGCGAGGGAGCGCAGTCGATCAGGACCAGGTCGTAGTCCTTCTCCACTGTGGAGAGGGCCTCCTCGAGCTTCCAGATATCCCGGATGCTGGGGTGCGGGCCGTCGAAGTTGATGGCCGACGGGCTGCCGATCATCACGTCGATCGTGCCGGGGCGGCCGCGGGTCCAGCCGCTGGGCGCAATGGCGGCGCGCACGACTTTCTCCTTCGGCGAAGCCAGCACGTCGGCGACGTTGAGGTGGCCGGCGAGCTGGATGTCGAGCCCGGTTGAGACATCGGATTGCGGATCGAGGTCGACCACGAGGGTCCGAACACCGCGGGCGAAGGCGGCAGAAGCCAGACCAAGGGTTACCGTGGTCTTGCCTACCCCTCCCTTGAGGGAGCTAACGCTAAGTACGTGCACAAGTAGATACGTTACCTTCACTAGTCTTAGAGAACCTAACCGTCAGCTGTGTGCCGCTCCCGGATCGAAAGGTCTCTATGTTCACCAAAATCCTCGTCGCCAACCGTGGAGAGATAGCAATCCGCGCATTTCGCGCCGCCTATGAACTGGGAGCGAAAACCGTCGCCGTCTTCCCGTTCGAAGACCGCAACTCCCTGCACCGGCTGAAGGCCGACGAGGCCTACGAGATCGGCGAGCCCGGTCACCCGGTGCGCGCCTACCTCGACGTGTCCGAGATCATCCGGGTGGCCCAGGAGAGTGGCGCCGACGCCATTTACCCCGGCTACGGCTTTCTTTCGGAGAACCCCGACCTCGCCGAAGCGGCCAAGGCCGCCGGCATCACCTTCATCGGCCCCGGCTCGCACGTGCTCGAAATGGCCGGCAACAAAGTCACCGCCAAGGAGCATGCCATCGCTGCCGGCGTGCCCGTCCTCAAGTCCAGCGCACCGTCGCGTGACGTCGAGGAACTCATCGCGGCCGCTGAGGAGATCGGCTTCCCGATCTTCGCCAAGGCTGTCGCCGGTGGCGGCGGGCGTGGCATGCGCCGGGTTGCCACCATGGCCGACCTGCGCGGGTCCCTCGAAGAGGCCATGCGCGAGGCCAACAGTGCCTTCGGCGATCCCACCATGTTCCTCGAGCAGGCCGTCCTGCGTCCGCGCCACATCGAGGTTCAGATCCTCGCTGACGCCACCGGGGAGACCGTGCACCTGTTCGAGCGGGACTGCTCGGTGCAGCGCCGTCACCAGAAGGTCATCGAGATCGCGCCGGCCCCCAACCTGCCCGAAGAGATCCGCGTGCGCCTGCACGCCGACGCCGTGGCCTTCGCCAGGTCGATCGGCTACGTCAACGCCGGCACCGTCGAGTTCCTGCTCGACACCGTGGGCGAGCGCGCCGGCCAGCACGTGTTCATCGAGATGAACCCACGCATCCAGGTGGAGCACACCGTCACCGAGGAGGTCACCGACGTCGACCTCGTGCAGGCCCAGATCCGCATCGCCGCGGGGGAGACCCTCGCCGACCTCGGCCTCAGCCAGGACTCGATCAAACTGCGCGGTTTCGCCCTGCAGTGCCGCATCACCACCGAGGACCCCACCGCGGGATTCCGGCCCGACACCGGCAAGATCACCACCTACCGCTCACCCGGCGGCGCCGGCATCCGCCTCGATGGCGGCACCATCAACCCCGGCGCGCAGATCAGCCCGCACTTCGACTCGATGCTCGCCAAGCTCACCTGCCGCGGCCGGGACTACGCCTCCGCCGTCACCCGCTCCAAGCGCGCTCTGGCGGAGTTCCGCATTCGTGGCGTGTCCACCAACATCGCCTTCCTGCAGGCCGTGCTCGAAGACCCCGACTTCGCCAACGGCGACCTGAGTACCTCGTTCATCGACGAGCGCCCGCAGTTGCTGCGGGGGCGCGCGTCCAAGGACCGCGGCACGAAGATCCTCAACTGGCTGGCCGACGTCACCGTCAACCAGCCCAACGGGGTGCCGCTGACCCTGCTCAACCCCGCCGAGAAGCTGCCCAAGATCGACCTCTCGGTGCCGGCCCCCGAGGGCTCCAGGCAGAAGCTGCAGTTGCTCGGCCCGGTCGGCTTTGCCAGCGCCCTGCGCGCGCAGACCGCCCTCGCCGTCACCGACACGACGTTCCGGGATGCCCATCAGTCGCTCCTGGCGACCCGGGTGCGCACCAAGGACCTCGCCGCGGTCGCCCCGTACGTCGCCAGGCTCACCCCCGAGCTGCTCTCGGTCGAGGCCTGGGGCGGTGCCACCTATGACGTGGCCCTGCGCTTCCTCGGCGAAGACCCGTGGGAGCGCCTCGGCGCCCTGCGGGAGGCGCTGCCGAACATCAACATCCAGATGCTGCTGCGCGGCCGCAACACCGTGGGCTACACCCCGTACCCCACCGAGGTGACGGATGCCTTCGTCCGGGAGGCCAGCGACTCCGGTGTCGACATCTTCCGCATCTTCGACGCCCTCAACGACGTCAACCAGATGCGCCCGGCCATCGACGCGGTGCTGAACACCGGCACCAGCGTCGCCGAGGTCGCGGTCTGCTACACCGGCGACCTGCTCGACCCGGCGGAGAACCTCTACACCCTGGACTACTACCTGCGTCTGGCCGACCAGATCGTGGCCTCTGGTGCGCACATCCTGGCCATCAAGGACATGGCCGGGCTGCTCAGGCCCGCCGCGGCGGAGAAGCTCGTGGCCGCCTTCCGCGAGCGTTTCGACCTGCCGGTGCACGTGCACACGCACGACACCCCCGGCGGCCAGTTGGCCACGCTGCTCGCGGCCTCCCGCGCCGGCGCCGACGCCGTCGACGTGGCCAGCGCACCGATGGGCGGCACCACCAGCCAGCCGTCCGCATCCTCCCTCGTCGCCGCGCTGGCGCACACCGAGCGCGACACGGGCATCTCGCTGCAGGCCGTCTGCGACCTCGAACCGTACTGGGAAGACGTGCGCCGGGTCTACCACCCCTTCGAATCGGGCCTCCGCGCCCCGACCGGCCGGGTCTACAAGCACGAGATCCCTGGCGGCCAGCTCTCCAACCTGCGCACGCAGGCCGTCGCGCTGGGCCTGGCCGACGATTTCGAGCTCATCGAAGACATGTACGCGGCGGCGAACAGCATCCTGGGCCGCGTGCCCAAGGTGACGCCGTCCTCCAAGGTCGTCGGCGACCTGGCCCTGTACCTCGCGGCCGTGAACGCCGACCCGGCCGACTTCGAGGCCAACCCGGCCAAGTACGACGTGCCTGACTCCGTGGTGGGCTTCATGGCCGGCGAGCTGGGCGACCTGCCCGGCGGCTGGCCGGAGCCCTTCCGCAGCAAGGTGCTCGAGGGCCGCAACATCCGGGTGAGCACGACCGAGCTGACCGACGAGGAGCGCGCCGCGCTGGGTGCCGACAGCCCCACCCGCCGCGACATGCTCAACCAGCTGCTCTTCCCCGCCCCCACCCGGCACTTCCAGCAGATCCGCGAACTCTTCGGCGACCTGTCGGTGATCGACACCGTCGACTACCTCTACGGTCTGCGCCAGGGCACAGAGCACTCGGTCGAAATCGACAAGGGTGTGCGGCTCTATGTCGGGCTCGAGGCCATCGGTGAAGCCGATGAGAAGGGCATGCGCACCGTCATGACCATCCTCAACGGGCAGCTGCGTCCGGTCTTCGTGCGCGACCGCAGCATCGCGGTGGTCACCAAGGCGGCCGAGAAGGCCGATGCCAACCAGCCCGGCCAGGTGGCGGCGCCGTTCTCCGGTGTGGTCACCCTGCAGGTCGCCGAGGGCGACACCGTCGTGGCCGGCCAGAGCGTCGCTTCGATCGAGGCCATGAAGATGGAAGCGGCGATCACGTCGCCCATCGCGGGCGTCGTCGACAGGGTGGCGATTCCCGTCACCCAGCAGGTCGACGCCGGTGACCTGCTCGTGGTTGTGCGGCCGCGCTAGGCTGAGGCCTGATTTGGGGCCCCATTCGTGGCCCGCTGAATGACGAGGAGTCTGCTGTGACAGATCGACGGACAGACGATGCCCAGCCCCATGACGAGGGCGACGGCCAGCTGCCCCCGGTCCCCGCTGGGACCGGGGCAGAGACTCCCGCGGCAGCCAGGGCCCGACCGGGCGACGAGTACCACAGCGAGCTTCCGCCGCACACCGTCGACAACCTCGCCGCCGCGTTGCCCGACAGCCTCGGCGCCCCGCTCGGCGCTGCCGGCCTGCCCCGGTCGGCGGCCCTGGCGACCGCTGCCGGGCACGGCGGGTTGACCCGACCGGTCGGGTCCGGTCCGGCCCATCCAGGCACGCACACCATCGAGATCGTCACCCCGCAGCCGGCGCGTGCCGTCGCGGTGCCCGCCGGAGTCAGCGGTGCGGCGGCAGCGGCGCTGTCCCTGAGCACCGGACCGACAAGCGCCGCCACGACCAGCCGGCGCGACCGCACCCGAGCGGATGCCCCCGGCCCGGAATCCGCGTCGATGCTCACGTCCGACCGGCTGCTCGAGGTCAACCGCAAGACGCGGCGTGCGCCCAACGGCAGCTGGAACCGATTCGTGTACAACGCCACCTTCCACCTCGTGAACCTGGGCGATTCGGCCGCCGTGCGCGCGCACCAGGCGATGGACGAACGCATCCGCAAGGAGTTCGAGGGCGGCGCCAGGTTCGTGCCGATCCTCACCCGCAAGGGCGGCGTCGGCAAGACCACGGTCACAGCCCTGATGGGCATGGCCATGGCCGACGCCAGGGAAGACCGCATCATCGCCGTCGACGCCAACCCCGACCGGGGTACCCTCTCCGAACGGGTGTCCAAGCAGACCAGGTCCACGGTGCGCGATGTCGTGACCAAGGCCGCGTCGATCGGCGGCTTCACCGACTTCTCGGCCCTGGTGTCCAGAGATGAGACCAGGCTCGACATCCTGGCCAGCGACACCGACCCGCTGCTGTCCGAGGCGTTCGACGAGAACGACTACAACGTCGTCGCCGACCTCGCCGCCAGGTTCTACTCGATTGTCCTGACCGACTGCGGCACCGGCATCGTGCACTCGGTCATGCGGGCGACGCTGCAGCGTGCGGATTCCATCGTGATCGTGTCCGGCGGCAGCGTCGACGAGGCCCGCTTGGCGTCCGAAACCCTCACCTGGCTGGAAGCCAATGGTTACGGCGACCTGGTGCGCAACGCCATCGTCGCTCTCAACACCGCGACCCAGGGCACCAACCTGGTCAAGCTCGAGGAGATCGAGTCGCACTTCCGCTCGCGAGTGCGGGAGATCGTGCGCATCCCGTACGACCCCCAGCTGGCCGCCGGCAGTGTGGTGTCCTTCAAGGACCTCAAGCCGATCACCCGGCTGGCCGCGCGCACCCTCGCCGCGCTCGTCGTCGAAGGCCTGCCGGCCGAACGCCGGGCCCGCTAGCCTCCGCACCACCGTCCCGTTCATCCGTTCCATCCCGAAGAGAGTCGCCCCGTGCCCGAACGCCAGATCCGCCTGTTGGGCGACCCAGTCCTCAAGACCCGCTCGGAGCCGGTCGGAACCATCGATGCCCGGGTGCGCAGCCTCGTCGAGGACCTGGTCGACAGCGTGAAGCTTCCGGGCCGCGCCGGTGTGGCCGCGTCCCAGATCGGCGTGAACCTGCGCGCCTTCAGCTACAACATCGACGGGGACATCGGCTACATCCTCAACCCGGTGATCGTCGAACTGTCCGGCGAGCCCGAGCTTGTCGACGAGGGCTGCCTCTCGGTCCCTGGCCTGTGGTACCCCACCAGACGGTACCCGTTCGCCAGGGTCACCGGCATCGACCTCGACGGCAACCCTGTGCAGTTGGCCGGCGAGGGGCTGCTGGCGCAGGCACTGCAGCACGAGACCGACCACCTCGACGGACTGCTCTACCTGGACAGGCTCGACAAGGAGAACCGCCGCGCGGCCATGAAGGAAGTGCGCGAGTCAGACTGGTTCTAGCCGGCACCGGCGTCGAGCCGCCGGCCGCGGGTGTGCGGGCGAGGTGCCCCGGTGCAACCGGAGTGCCTCGCCCGCACCGGGCCGGGGGTCAGCCCTGTTCGCGCACCGGCACGGCCGCCGTCATCGGGTTGGCGCCGTAGAGGTTCTGGATCTCGGCCGCGAAGTCGCGCATGATCACGTCGCGCTTGATGCTCATCTTCGGGGTGAGATAACCCCCGGCCTCGGTGAGTTCGATGGGCAGCACCACGAACTTACGGATGGACTCCGCCCGGGACACCGACTCATTCGCGTGGTCGATGGCGCGTTGCACCTCGGCGAGAACCTTCGGGTGCACCGACGCGTCCATCAGCGACATGCCGGCATCCTCGTGGTTGTTGTTCAGCCAGACCGGCAGCATCTCCGGGTCGAGCGTGACCAGTGCGGCGATGAACGGCTTCTGGTCGCCGACCACCACAACCTGGCCGACCAGCGGGTTGGACCTGATCGGGTCTTCGAGGGCCGCGGGGGCGACGTTCTTTCCACCGGCGGTCACGATGATCTCCTTCTTGCGACCCGTGATCGAGAGGAACCCGTCGTCGTCGAGGGCGCCGATGTCACCGGTCTTCAGCCAGCCGTCGTCGAAGACGGCGGCGGTGGCCTCGGGGTTCTTCCAATACTCGGTGAAGACGTTCACGCCCTTCACCTCGATCTCGCCGTCGTCCATGACCCGCACGGAGACACCGGGAAGAGCCGGGCCGACGGTGCCGATCTTGGACTTGGTGGCCAGGTTCACGGTCGCAGGCGCCGTGGTCTCGGTGAGGCCGTAACCCTCGAGGATGACGATCCCCAGGCTGTGGAAGAAGTGCCCCAGGTGGGCGCCGAGCGGGGCGGAACCCGAGACGGCGAACTTGACGTTGCCACCCATGGCTGTGCGCAGCTTGCTGTACACGAGCCTGTCGAAGAGGGCGAACTTGATCTTCATGCCCAACGGGATCCGCTCGCCGGCCTCGACCAGCTTGGAGTGTGCCACAGCGACGTCAGAGGCGGCGAGGAAGATCTTGCCCTTGCCGCCGGCTTCTGCCTTCTGTTCGGCGGAGTTGTAGACCTTCTCGAAGACCCGGGGAACGGCCAGCAGGAAGGTCGGCTTGAAGCTGCCCAGCGACGGGAGCAGTTGCCTGGTGTCCGGCTGGTGGCCCACCCGAACGCCGCCGTGCACGCAGAGCACCGCGATGAAGCGGGCGAACACGTGGGCGGTCGTGATGAACAGCAGGGTGGATGCGCCGTTCTCGTCGGTGAGCACGGGCTTGAGGGCGATCCCGGCGTTGCGGCTGGTCTCGACGAAGTTGGCGTGGCTGAGCACACAGCCCTTGGGCCGGCCGGTGGAGCCGGACGTGTAGATCAGGGTGGCGATGTCGGCGGCCACGGCGAGGCGGCGGCGGCGCTCGATCTCGGCATCCGGAACGTCGACGCCCCTGGCCGCGAGCTTGTCCAGGTCGCCCAGGTCGATCTGCCAGACCGTCGCCACGTCGGGCAGGTCGGGGTGCACTTCGTCGAAGCGGGCGAAGTGATCCGCCGTCTCCACGATCAACGTCGTCGCGCCGGAGTCGCTGAGGATCCACTGCACCTGGCTGGGGGAACTCGTCTCATACACCGGCACCAGAATTGCACCGGCGAACCAGACGGCGAAGTCGATCAGCGTCCACTCATAGCGGGTCTTGCAGGTCAGGCCGATCTTGTCGCCGGGCTGCACGCCGGCGGCGACGAACCCCTTGGCGAGGGCGACGACCTCGGCGTGGAACTCCGCGGTCGTGACCGGCAACCAACCCCCGTTGTCCGGCCGGGAGAACAACACCAGCTCTGGGGTCAGGGCGAGACGGTCGACCAGCAGGTCGGTGACGTTCGCGTTCGGGTCTGCGGGGACGACGGCGGGCTCATCGAACTGTTTCACGGTAACTCCTTTGGCACCGGACGGGGTAAGTGCGACCACTCTAGCCGCTGAATCGACCTGAACCTGCGATTCTCCCGGCGGCGTGCTCATTTACTACACTCTAGGGGGTGCCTTGCGTGGTCGATCAGGTCGCTGCGTGCCCCGTGCTGTTTTTGAGCCGACCTGAAGAACACTGTTGCCCTACTACGAAAGGTGCGCTCGTGCACGCCATTGGGATTGACATCGGCGGGACCAAGATCGCCGGCGCCCTCGTCGACGAATTCGGAACCATCATCAGGTCGGATCGTCGACCCACGAACGCGGGCGACCCCGGCGAGATCGAGAACGCCGTCGTCGAGATGATCGAGGGCCTCTCTGCGGGCGAGGACGTCGTCGCCGCCGGCGTGGCCGCCGCCGGGTTCATCGACGCAGCCCAGTCCACCGTCTACTACGCACCCAACATCAACTGGCGCAACGAGCCGCTGCGCGAAAAGCTCGAATCGAGGGTGTCCCTGCCCATCATCATCGAGAACGACGCCAACGCGGCCGGCTGGGCGGAGTTCTGCTTCGGTGCCGGCCGGTTGTACAGCGACATGGTCACCCTCACCATCGGCACCGGCGTCGGTGGGGCCATCGTGTCCAACGACAGGCTCTTCCGCGGCGGCTTCGGCGTGGGAGCCGAACTCGGCCACCTCCGCGTCGTGCCCGACGGGCTGCCCTGCGGCTGCGGCGCCCACGGCTGCATCGAGCAGTACGGCTCCGGCAGGGCCCTGCTGCGCATCGCCAATGAGTTCGCGGATGCCGGCGGCATCGGCCTGGGTCTGGCCGCGGCGCGCTCCAAGCGTGGCAAGCTCACCGGCAAGGACGTGGGCCGGTTCATCCAGGACGGCGACCCCGGCGCCCTGGCCGCCCTCCGCCAACTGGGCACGTCGCTCGGTCAGGCCTGTTCCAGCCTCGCCGCTGTGCTCGACCCGCAGGTGTTCGTCTTCGGCGGCGGTGTCGCCGCGGCGGGGGAGCAGCTCCTGGAGCCGATCCGCACCGCCTACCTGGCGAACCTGCCCGCGCGTGGCTACCACCCGGAGGCCGTGTTCGCGATCGCCGAACTCGTCAACGACGCCGGGGTGGTCGGCGCTGCCGACCTCGCCCGCCGGCACGTCACCGGTGAGTAGGCTGTCGGTGCTGCCGCACGCAGTGGCCCAGCGCCCCGCCGGCCGGCATCCGCTCACGTAAGGACACCGATGTTCTACTGGTTCATGAAGAATATTGTGGCCGGCCCCCTCCTGCTCGGCCTGTTCCGGCCCTGGGTGATCGGGCTCGACAACATCCCCAAAGAGGGCGGCGTGGTTCTCGCGAGCAACCACCTGTCCTTCATCGACTCGGTGTTCCTGCCCCTGGTGGTGCCGCGCCGGGTGGTTTTCCTCGCCAAGAGCGAGTACTTCACCGGCACCGGGCTCAAGGGCTGGGCGACCCGGCAGTTCTTCAAGGCCACCGGCCAGCTGCCCATCGACCGCTCCGGCGGCAAGGCCTCTGAGGACTCCCTGAACACCGGCCTCGCCGTGCTGAACGGCGGGGGAGCGCTCGGTATCTATCCGGAGGGCACCCGCAGCCCAGACGCCCGAATGTACCGCGGCCGCACCGGCGTGGCCCGCATGGTGCTTGAGGCAGGGGTCCCCGTTGTTCCCGTCGCCATGATCGACACCGAGAAGGCCATGCCCACAGGCACCCGCATCCCCAAGGTGCGCCGCATCGGCATCGTGATCGGTGAGCCACTGGACTTCAGCCGGTTCGAGGGAATGGAGGGCGACAGGTTCGTGTTGCGCTCCGTGACGGACGAATTGATGTACGAACTGCGCC
>Ga0247816_10000822_pt1 | contig 16285 bp, 15 predicted proteins | sample UWRJL209509C1_FD_179930 | JGI IMG/M metagenome (GOLD analysis project Ga0247816, IMG submission 179930) | Plant litter microbial communities from Arlington Agricultural Research Station in Wisconsin, United States - UWRJ-L209-509C-1 | ecosystem: Environmental > Terrestrial > Plant litter >...
CGATGTCGGCTCATCACATCCTGGAGGGGGAGCACCTTCCAAGGGTTCGGCTGTTCGCCGATTAAAGTGGTACGCGAGCTGGGTTCAGAACGTCGTGAGACAGTTCGGTTTATATCCGGTACGGACGTTAGGAAATTTGAGGAGATCTGCTCTTAGTACGAGAGGACCGGAGTGGACGAACCTCTGGTGTATCGATTGTGGCCACCTGCTGCATTGTCGAGTAGCTATGTTCGGAATAGATAAGCGCTGAAAGCATATTAAGCGCGAAACTAACTCCAAGATTAGATTTCCCTATGAGGACACAGAAAGAATATCTGTTTGATAGGTGCAAGGTAGAAGTGCAGTAATGCATGTAGCTGAAGCATACTAATAGTCCCATCGCCTTTTTATGTCCTTATCATCGACGTTAAGCTTGTCTTAACTGAGGTGATGAGGTAGACTTAACGAGTAATTGGTGAAAATCATAATGATTTTTATCATGAACGTCAATTTTTAAAACGTTCTTACAAATGCATCGATTCTATAACTTATGTTATAGGCATCGAAGCAAGGTTTTTTCCGCCCACTGATCTTTTTATATCAGCGCAAAGTGTGAGAAAAGCCTTACTTCGGTGCCCATGGCGCTGAGGAAATACCTGTTCCCATTCCGAACACAGCAGTCAAGCTCAGCAGCGGCGATTATACTGCCACAAGCGGGAAACTAGCACGGTGCCGAATTATACAATAACCCCTGGTAATACCAGGGGTTTTGTCTTTCTAGAGTTAAAGACCATCCAAGTAGGGTGGTCTTTTTCTTTGTCTTAGTATTATAGTGTTGCACCTTAATTGAGCCTAACCTTTGAGAAACCTTCGTATCTGCGGAGGTTTCTTTTATGTAACCTGCTCATGGTAAAATAGAGTAATGCAGAAATACGCAGCAACCATGCGCTCCGCCCGCGCGTTTCTGAAGAAAGTACCTCGAATTGCCTGGATTGGCATAGGGGCTTTTGTCGTCATTCTTGTCTATGTATTGATTTTCTTTATTCCGAAACCAGTGGTTTTTAGCTATGACGGTGATACCTGTGTCCGTCAGCTTGTCATCGCGCCTGATCTTTTCAAGAAGAGCGGCGATGCCGACTTTAGTATTGAAACCAAAGACACCTGGAAGATCGGTTCGGTATCGCTTGCGAGTGCGTCTTTATGTTTTAACCCAACCTCAGCCCCAGAGGCAGGCGACCACGTTGTCACTGCGGCACCATTCGGTGGATGGTTTGCGGCGAAACGATTTAATCTTGAGGTCCCTGAGCCAGCAGCTGCAAAAACAGAGGCGCTTGCTGGTAAAACGATCCCTACAACTCGAAAATTACAGATACCAATCACCCTTGCCGACAATACGTATCGCTACAAGCTCGCTATAAATAACGAGGTAGTTGATTGCGACCATAAAGAGGCGACACTTCACTGTGATGTTCCGGCACTCGATCTCGATCAAGGGGTAACATACGAAGCTGCACTCGATCGATATTATGATGATAAGAAAGTGAATACCTTGGTAAAAGGTGAGGTGGCGACACTGCTTCCTTTGAAACAAACTGCCGCAACGATTGCGCCTGATCAAGAGGTGTACGAAAAGCTTGAAAACATCAGTTTTACGTACGATAAACCACTTGAGAGCGCCAAAGCGACACTGAGCCAGCGTGAAGGCGAGACGTCGAAGCCGATTGAGGTCACTGTTTCAACAAAAGAGAACACCGTAGTTATTCAACCGAAAGAGGCACTTCCTCGCAAGGCTCAATTTGTCTTAGCGCTTGAATCTGCAATTGCCCAAGATGGCAGCTCGCTTGATGAACCGCTCAGTATTCCGTTTCGCACCTCGGGAGGACCAAAAGTTACCGGAGTCAGCATTGGTTCGTCGGGTGTGGCGCAATCGGGAGTGATCACTGTCACGCTTGATCAAGAGATCGCGAATGTCGACAAGATTGCCGCACTAGTCACTGCTCAAGGAGCGAATATTCAGGTTGCGAAATCGGGTAATACACTTCGGGTTACTTACGGCGGTGTCGCATTTTGTGGTGCCTTTAGTCTCTCTATTAAAAAGGGCTTTGAAAGCACGCACGGGGTAACGCAAGATGAGGACTGGGCGTTTAGTAGTCGTGCAACCTGTCACACCTCTCGCGTTATTGGCACCTCAACGCAAGGTCGCGCTATTGTCGCACACACCTACGGCAGTGGGTCGAAATCAGTACTCTACGTTGGGGCAATTCACGGTAATGAGCATTCGTCGCGCTACTTAATGCAGGCCTGGATGGCTGAGCTTGAGGCGAATCCTAATAAGATGCCAGCAGATACGCAGGTCGTCGTCATTCCTTCTGCGAACCCTGATGGTGTCGCTGCGAATACTCGTTACAACGCCAACCAAGTCGACTTAAATCGAAATTATGACACCAGTGACTGGCAAACTGACGTACAAGCGCCGAACGGAAGCCCACTCCCTGGTGGTGGCGGTCCATCACGAGGCTCTGAAGCCGAAACGAAAGCACTGGCTGGATTCACTCGACAACTCGCGCCATCGCTCACGATGTCTTACCATAGTGCTGCTGGGTACGCGATCGGCAACGGCTGTGGCAATACGCCAGCACTGGCTGCTCGCTATGCTGAACTGACTCGATACCGAAATATGACCGGTGTTTCAGGCGCATTTGCCTACCAAATCACTGGAACGTATGATGACTGGATTTGCGAACGACTCGGACGAAGAAGCGTTCTTATTGAACTTACGACGCACACGTCATCAGAGTTTGCGCGCCACAAGAATGCACTCTGGGAAATGGTTCGCTCTTAGTAATTAGCGATCGTAGGATGTTATAAATGCATCAATAGCAGATTGACGAGTAGTACTTGCGGCAGGGGCGATCTCTTTCAACCCTTCGTAGGCCGTTTCAAGTTCTTTCTTGGCGACGTCAAATGCTTCACGGTTCTCATTTTTATTAGCAGTAACAAGGTTTTTGTAAGCTGTCGAAACGCCCGTTGCTTTTGCACGAATCAGTTCGCCGACATCTTTAAAGAGTTCATTTTTGATGAGTGTCTGGTCGCTCGCAAGTCGACTCCAGGTGGTCTGAGAGGCTGTGTAATCAGTCGATTCGGCAGTTGCAGCAAGAGTGTTCTTTAGTGCCGTGGCGGCTGCCTGTTCGCTCGACAAGAAGTCTGAGAGGGTAGTTAATGCAGTACTCGTTGACTGGATAAAAGTGTTGCGTTGTTGGCAGCCAGTTATAAGGCTATCAAGCGGTGGTAAAATGCGCTGCCAAGAGAAAAGAGGCGAGATCTCACAGGTATTTCGTGGGGCATCCTTCACCAGTGAAGCGATGGCATTAACAGTATCGCCAGGTGCTGTCTCATTACCAATAGATGCGGAAACGGTATCCTTAAAACTCTCGAGCGTGACAGTATTATTATCTTGAAAGGTGCGCCATGCCAAAATACTCATTACTATATACGCAATAATTGCGGCGGCAAGAACCCCAAGCCCAATAAGGACGAAAAGCTTTTTTGAACGTCGACGAACTTGTATCATAGTCGGTTACTCGTTAATTCTGACGGGAGTGGCCATGGGTTGAATTTACAGCCGTTGAGTCCCATCGACTGCTGCTGCATAACAGGGGCAAGTTGGCCAGCGCCACCACAGGTAGGGTGACCGTGGCCAAGCCAGTGGCCAGTTTCGTGGTTAATCACCATGTGACGATAATCGGTGAGGCTCCCTCCGGCTGCATTCCAAGAAGGTGTGGCTTTCATCCAGGGTGTGTCGTTGATGATGACGCTGTTACCAACGCGACAACTATACTCGGGCGAGCAGCCAGGTCCAGGCATGAGTGAAGGATTGCTCAATATAAGGTTAAATGATCCGCCGCTCGAAACTTGCTTAAACGTAACGCCAAGTCTCGACCAGCCGCGAGGGTCGTTAAGCGTCGCGTTCGCAAAACTCGCAAACTCATTCATGTTTCCGTTCACGCTGCCATTTGATGAAATGGTATAGGTAAAGGTCTTGCCGCCAATAGGGATGATAGGGGTTGCAGCAAGCTGTTTTTTGTACCAGTCAGGCGTTTGGATGCTCGCCCCTTTAATTTCAATACCAGAGAAAGGATCACCTGCTAAAAGGTTAGCGCGGATTTGGTCGCTTTTATTTGCTACCGCCAATGCAGGCGCAACAACTGCCAGCGCGACAACTGTAATAACCGTGATACCCCAAACCCAAATACGTTTCATTACTTCTTATTCTACGCTACGGGGCGGCGAGGGTAAAGCTGGGAGTAATAAAAACGGCCCATCTCGCAGATAAGGCCGTTTTTAATTGTTTGTTCCGCGTGGTGGTGCGGATGAATCTCTTTGTTTTTTGAAAAGATTCAAACAGGTGCTTACATATAATATCGCACCATGCGGATATGTGCAACAGTAGCATTACCATTATTACCTAAAAGTGCAAACATAGTTATACAACATCATAATGTCTATGTAAAACTTGACATAAAGCATAAGCTATGGTAATATAAAAGCATACACATACCATGTGTGAGGTAAAAACGGGGGTTTTCACGTGCATTCGCATGTGGAAATCTTTTTAATTCTGAGGAGAATTCAAATGGCAGGAACAAAAGAAGGCGGCCGTAAGGCAGCTGAAAAGAACCTACAACGTGACCCAGACTTCTACGCGAAGATCGGTCGCAAGGGTGGCAAAAATGGTCACACTGGTGGATTTGCAGCAAACCCTGAACTCGCACGTGTTGCGGGCGCTAAGGGCGGACGCATCTCTCGTCGCCGCAAGACAGCTGCGTAAGTAGCACTTGCACATAAAAATAACCCCTTCATTGAAAGGGGTTATTTTATTTGGTTACAGGCTGTGTCGACGAAGGGCGCAGATCTTGGCCTCGTTCACCTTCCATCGGTGCTGACAGGCGGGGCAGCTATAGGTTGAGGCGCCATCTTGGTAGCCAGTTGCGGTGCAGGCAGGGCAGGTGCTTCGCGCATGAAGCCATTCTCTATAGGTATCAAGATTATCCTCGGCAGTATCTTCGGAAATTACCACTCTGTAGTGAGTACTGAGCTCACGTGCTTTTTGCCAGGCAGCAGACTCCATTGCTAAGAGTTCAATATCTCGGTTATAGGCATGGTGTTCGAGGAGCCCGTGAGAAAGCTCGTGTAAGAGAAGTGCATCTGCATCGGGGTCGTTAGGAGTGTAAAACACAGTCTGGGCATCAGGTGACCACGAAAAAGCGGCCGCTTCGGTGAAGGTAATTGCAGGGTAGTCGGCAGCGAGACTATTCAGTAGCGAGGCTATCGAGGGCATAGTAGTAGCATCCGTAAATGACGGCTTGTTCAGGGTGTTGGGCTTGGAGGAAGACGGGAAGACCAATGTGGTCAGGGAGTTTTTCTTGAAGGATACCGCGAAGTGTATCGCCGTACTTATCGAAGTAGGTACCGATACTTCCACCAATAATAATGGTGTCAGGTTGGATAATCGGGATCACCGCAAGGAAGCCCCGGCTGATGCGGTCAGAGATCTGATACCAGGTGCGCTTGCTCTTAATATCTTTTGCAAACTTGCCGTAGGTGTTGAAGATTGCTTTACCAGAGGCAAACGATTCCCATTCACGAACCACACCATCAAATTCAACGAGTGATCGGCCTGCTTCGCTGTAACGAAGACCTGGATCGATCTTTCCATCGGTGATAATACCACTACCAATACCAGTACTAATAGTCACGTAAAGTGAACTAAATGGCATTGGTGAAAGCTGACGAGTTTCAGCAAGGCCGGCAAGGTTTGCATCGTTATCGATAAAGAGAGGTGCATTGTTGAAAATTCCTTTGAGTGCTGTGGCGACATCGAAGTTCTTCCATTTCAGGTTGTTACACCAGACCGCAACGCCATTACGAATTGTGCCAGGGATCGCCACAACAACCGCATCAACAGAAGGGTTGCCGGGGAAGAGTTCATCAAGGTGCCATTTGAGCGTCTTGATGTATTCGTCGGTGTCAGTAGGGGTTGGAAATTTGAACTCAGTCGTAATCGCACCGTCTTCGTCGAAGCCTGCAATTAACGTCTTTGTTCCCCCTGTATCCACCGCAATAATCATGTAGGTAGTGTAGCATATGGCCTGTTGGATTTGGTAGTATATTCGCGTCCTCATTCCGCTTTTGGTTGTCTTTTTCTGCGAACAGTTTCATACTTAATGAAAAGTAATGGAGGTGAGAACCATGGCGATTCAAGGCGGGTGGAGACTAACTCGATTCGGTGTTGCAGTGGTGGTGGGAATTGTTCTGTTAACAGCGTTGGTTATCGGGGGTCTTTTGATTGCTCGTGACCGCGGTGAACAAGCACAGCGTGCTGAAGCAGTGAAAATTGCTGAAGAAAAACTCAAGCAAGAAGCTGATAAGGGAGTGGCGCTTGAAGTGCCGATTCCTGGAAGCGAAAAAGATGAAGCGGGCGAGCAGGGTGGCGCAAACTCAAGCTCTGAAACCGCACAGACACCTGGTACGGCAACGCAGCTTCCAGAAACAGGCCCTGAACTTTTGTCGATCGTGGCGGTTGGTGCAATCAGCTTTGCTGTGGCGTCGTATATTCGTTCTCGCAAGCTCATTCTCGAACGACAATAACCACCGTCGTATCTTTGACTTATCTCTGTATTTAAGGTAAAATGAAGGTAATCTATGAGGAAACCCTCTCTTACGTGTGCATTAATGCATGGGCTTGAAAAGCGAAACGGAAGAAGCAGTCTTTCTCAAGAAATATAATTTAATAAAGGAGTCTAAATAGACTTATGGCAACAGCCGCAATAACAATGGATGAACTACTCGCAATCGAAGAGGCGGGACTCAAACAAGTAGCACAAGGTGAAGTAATCGAAGGTCGTGTTATTACGATTCGTAAGCACGAGATTTTGATCGATCTTGGCCCACAAGGTATTGGCCTTGTTCCACGCCGAGAAGTTGGTTTCTCACGCGCCCTCAACGAAGGTGACGAAGTGACTGCTAGTATCGTTGATACTGAACTTGATAACGGATACGTACTCCTCTCACTTCGCAAAGCTGCGAAAGATAAGGGTTGGGACGAACTCGTTGCGAAGATGGAAAGCGGCGAAATTATCGACGTGTCTCCATACGACGCAAACCGTGGTGGTCTCTTGGTTGAATTCGAAGGTGTCCGTGGATTCCTTCCTGTTTCTCAACTTTCAGCTGAACACTACCCACGTGTCGGAAGCAGCGATAAAGACGAAATCCTTCAGCGATTGAACGTTCTTATCAACCAAGCACTTAAGGTTCGTATCCTTGATGCTGACCGTAAGGCAAACAAGCTCATCTTCAGCGAAAAAGAAGCAATCAAAGAAGGCCTCGCGGCACGATTTGAAAAGCTTGCTGTTGGTGACACTGTAAAGGGTGTCGCAACTGGTGTCGTTGACTACGGTATCTTCGTCAACGTCGAAGGCATCGAAGGTCTCGTACACATCTCAGAAATTAGCTGGGAACGAGTTAACAACCCAGGTGACTACGTCAAGGTTGGTCAAACAATCGAAGCAAAGATCATTGCAATCGACAAAGACCGCCTCAGCCTCAGCATGAAGCAGTTGACTGAAGATCCTTGGATGAGCGAAGTTGAACAATTCAAGAGCGGCGAAGCTGTTGAAGGTACGGTCACACGTATTACACCATTCGGTGCATTCGTACAGATCAGCCCAGCAGTTGAAGCCCTTGTTCACGTGAGCGAACTTGGTGAAGGCGACACAGCTGACCCTGAAAAGGTATTCACACTCAACGAACGCAAATCATTTGTCGTTCTTGATATCGAAAAAGAGAATCGTAAGATCTCATTGGGCCTTCCGGGCGCAACTAAAAAGACTAAATAATCTTCGGCCCTAGGTCGTCGTAACAAAAGAAAGAGAGCACAGAATGGCTGAAAAAGTTCTTACTATTGCCGATTCAATTACTGTGGGTGAACTCGCGGAGGTTCTCGAACTTTCTGTTACGACACTAGTGGGTGAACTATTTAAAAACGGAATTGCTGCAACAATCAACCAACGTATCGACTTCGAGACTGCAACAATTATTGTTGAAGAGCTCGGACTCGACGTTGAGTTGCAGAAAAAAGAAGGCGCAACTGGTCCGGTTCGTCGTGTGCACGAGCTTACGAGCGCTGCAAGCGACCGACCGCCAATTGTTGCTGTCATGGGTCACGTTGACCACGGAAAGACGAGTCTTCTCGATGCAATCCTTGGCCAAAAAGTTGTCGACGGCGAAGCCGGTGGTATTACGCAGCACATTAGTGCCTACCAAACGATCCGTAAAGAGCGAACAATTACGTTGCTCGATACACCTGGTCACGAAGCGTTTGCAGCCTTGCGTCAGCACGGTGCAACCCTGACTGACGTTGTTATTATTGTTGTCGCTGCTGATGATGGCGTGAAGCCACAAACAGTAGAGGCGATTCGTTTCGCACGTTCTGCGAATGCAAAGATCGTTGTTGCTATCAACAAGATCGACAAAGAAGCTGCCAACCCGCAGCTCGTCAAAACTCAGCTTGCCACTGAACACAACCTAAACCCAGAAGAATGGGGCGGTGACGTTGTCATGGTTGAAGTCAGCGCAAAGACTGGCCAAAACATCGACAAGTTGCTCGATATGGTCCTCCTCGTTGCTGATATCGAAGAGCTGAAAGCAGATACCGATGGTCCTGCTGAAGGCCTCGTGATTGAATCACACATGGAAACTGGTCGCGGTGCTGTTGTTGGCTTGCTCGTTGAGCAGGGGATGCTTCGCCCAAGCGCTTTCCTCGTTGCGGGTACCTCATACGGTAAGGTACGAACACTCCAGGACTTTGCTGGCAAGGCCCTTAAAGAAGCCGGTCCTTCAACGCCGGTCACAGTCAGTGGATTTAAAGAACTTCCACAATTCGGTGATGTCTTTGACGTCGTAAAGACTGAAAAAGAAGCCCGTGCTCGCGTTGCGCTTGCTCGCCAAGAACGCGAAGACAATCTTGCAAGTACAAACGTCACCAGCGCCGATCTTTTGAAGCGTATGACACAAAAGCACGAAGCTGAAGACTTTAACATTATTGTGAAAGCTGACGTTCAGGGTTCATTGACCTCTGTGATTGATAGCTTGAAGCTTATCGATACAACTGGTGAAGTTTCACTTCGCGTCGTCAGCAGCGGCGTGGGTAACATTACTGAAAACGATGTTCGTCTCGCCGCAGACGGCAAAACGGTTATCTACGGCTTTAACGTTGATCTTTCACCGGCTGTGAAGCAACTCGCGGTTCGTGAACGTGCTGAAGTTCGTCTCTACAAGGTTATTTACGAACTCCTCGACGACGCCAAGCTCTCTATGGAGAAACTCCTTGCCCCAGAAGTGGTTGAAACACAAATCGGAACACTCGCTGTAAAGGGCGTCTTCCGAACCTTGAAAGAAATCGTGATCGCCGGTGGTGAAGTAACAAGCGGAAAGCTTACAAAAGGCCTTCTTGCCCGCGCAACTCGTGGTGATGAAATCCTCGGTGAAGCCGAAGTAACAAGCGTCCAGCGTGAGAAGATTGAAGCTCGTGAAGTCTTTGAAGGTGACATGTGTGGCTTGAGTCTTAAAACACACAAGAAATTGCCACTTGAAGTGGGTGATAAGCTTGAGTTCTTTACTCGTGAGATCGTTCAACGAACACTCGCGTAGTCCCTTTCCCTTGCGAAGCATGACCGGTATTGGTAAAATGATAAAAAAGGGGTATATATGTTTCAACTAGATGATCAGTTTCTCGAAGATATTGGATTAAACGCTCTACCAGAAGAGCAGCGGAAGCCATTTCTGCAACACGTCTATGATCAGCTTGAATACCGGGTGGGTATTAGCTTGAGCGAAGGCATGAGTGATGAACAACTTCTTGAATTTGAGAAGATTATTGATCGCGACCAGGAAGTAATTTCTGCTTGGATTGCACAATACGCTCCAAACTTTCAATCTGAAGAGGTGTTCATGAAACTTCAGCAGGCGAGCGGCCTCTCATCGGGCAGCCCAGAGCTTCAAGCTGAGTACGCAGCAACGAAGTGGCTCGAAGTAAACCGTCCTGATTATCGTGATGTGGTTGCTCGAACGCTTGACGGTCTGAAGCAAGAAATTGTTCAGAACCGCGATACTATCTTGAGTGGCTTGGCGTAAATAAATTACGCAGCGTAGCCGTTGAGAAAGTCAGCGGCGGCCATTTGCTTGCCACTTGGACCAATCAACGTGTCGATACGCAAAAATGCACCATCGCGGCAGGGGAGATCAAGTACTGAGAGTGATTCACTCTCGACATGTGCCTTTGTAATAACAACATCGTGACCAGCAATGGTCACTTTTGTTTTAGGGAAGGCGAGATAGGCACGAATACGTTGTTCGGCTGCGGCTGCAGATAATGAGGCTGTATCAAGCCATGCATCACTCTTTTGGAGGAGTTGGCAGTAGGTTGCGGCTGAATCATCTTGTGGAACAGGTTGGAGTGAACCGTCGATGATAGCGGGGAGAACGGCAACAAGCTCATCGGCGCCACGTTCGGCAAATGAGATCTCAAGCTCTGGAGTCGTTTCGCTTCTGTCGAGTGGAATGGTGACTTGGTGGTAGAGCGGGCCGGCGTCCATTGCGGCTGATAGTTGCATGATTGTGATGCCTGTTTCGGTATCGCCATTCAAAATAGCTGATTCAATAGGGGATGGACCGCGGTATTTTGGTAAAAGTGACGGATGAACGTTAATAATACCCGGGGTGAACACATCAATTATTGATTGAGGGATGATTTTTCCATAACTCACAAGAACACCGAGCGGTGATTCGATCGCAGCCAGCTCATCGGCGATATCGAGCAGGCGAGTTGGCTGAAGCACGGTAATATTGTGTTCAAGTGCGATCTGTTTTACGAGCGGTGCCTGAAGCGTTTGTCCGCGCCCTTTTTTACTATCAGGTTTCGTCACAACTGCGGCAACTGAAAAACCTTCGGAAATTAACCGGCGAAGGCTAGCGGCACTGAAGTCATCAGTCCCAAAGAATACTATTGTCTTTGATGTGTTCGTCATAATTGAGTGGTTGCAGTTCGCCCTTGTCGTCAAGTTTGTAGAATGATTCCGGTGAATCGCGGAGGTGGTCAATAAAGACGATACCATTTGTGTGGTCGATCTCGTGCTGAATCACGCGAGCGAGGAAACCCTCAGCCTTAAAGCGGACTTCCTCGCCTTCGATATTCATCGCGCGAACACGAATTTTATCGTAACGAGGAACGTTGCCGTATACTTCACGAACGCTCAAGCATCCTTCGAAATCTTCAACAATCGCTCCTTCATATTTAACAATCTCAGGATTGAGAAGGGCGGTAAACTCGTTTGATTTTTTGTTATCAAAGTCGCTACGGACGATGACGACTCGCTGGAGCACATCGATTTGTACTGCAGCAAGCGCTGCGCTAATTTCGTGTGGGCGAGAATTCTCCCAATCAATTGCCGCATCAGTCATATCTTTAACGAGCTTCAACGTTGCGTCATCAATAGCAACGATTTTTTTAGATTTCTCGCGGAGATTCGGATTTGGCAGGGTGATGATGTCTTCTTTGGTCATTGCGGACTATTATATCAGAGGTCGACGCTCTCGGCTAGTTCCCAGCCATTTCACACAAACGGCTTCGCTCCGGGTTCGATAGGGGCCTCGGCGCCCCATCTTACTCGGGCTGCAGATGTTTGCGAGAAACACCTGAAAACTCCCCGAGACCGACCTACATTTGTAACATGAAAGTTCCGGTCGTACCTCCTTGCTAAAAGAGGGTATAGCGAGCGCCATGGGCGAATGTACTCATTCCCCATAAAGCGCCCTCTTGTGCAAGGAGGTACGACCGGAACTTTGGGTTTTACAACAAACTAGCAGGGTCAAGATTCGACTGCCAATGCGTCGCTGGCACATGTTTCAGCGCTGCGGCAAGGTCTTCACGCTTTGTACTCTTCAAGACAAGCTGCCATCGATAGGTGTCGTGCTGGCGTTCATAGAATGCTGGTGTTGGACCAAGAAGTTCGACAGTTCCGGGTAAAACATTTCGGAGCTCACGAGCAAGTTGCTGCGCATTACGCACTGCAGCTGCTTCGGTTTTGTAGACGTCGGTGAGCTGGAGGAGATAGCGGAACGGAGGGAAGCCACCACGTTTACGTTCGGCAATCGCATATTCATAAAAGCCTTCGTAATCTTGTTTAATACCAAGTTGAATCACCGGGTGTGTCGGCTGATATGACTGCACAACAACGGTTGTGTCGCGGGTATCACGACCAACACGGCCAACAACCTGAGCGAGGAGCTGAAAAGCACGTTCACTGGCGGCAAAGTCGGGGAGGGCGAGGCCGCTATCTGCCTGAATCACTCCCACGGTGTGGAGCTTTGGAAGGTCGAGGCCTTTGGCGACAACTTGTGTACCAATCGCGATATCAATGTCACCACTATAGAGTTCTTTGTATCGTTCGTTTACCGTTTCGGCGTTGGTGTTGTCTGAGTCAAAACGTGCCACGCTGGCTTTGGGGAAGAGTCGTTTGAACTCGCTCTCAATAAGTTTTGTACCAATACCCTTGTGAATGATATTTGCTGAGCCGCAATCGGGGCAGGCGGTCGGGACTTTTGAACGAGTGTCGCAAATGTGACACGAAAGATTGTACGTATCGGCATGAAGAATCAACGGCACGAAACAACGTGGGCACTGCGCACTCCAACCGCAACTTTCACAAAGAGTAGTACTGGCGCTTCCGCGGCGGTTATGGAAAATCAGCGTTTGGCGGCCGTGTTCGATATTTTCTTCAATGTGGCGAAGTAATGTATTCGAGAAGAAACGGTGCTTTGAGAAGGTTTCTTTTTTCGTCATATCAACCAACTCGACGCTGCTAACTTTTGCGCCAGTTCGGGCTGGCTTCTCAAGGCGAACAATTGCTGAGCCGTTAAGCTCTGCGAGATAGCGATCGGTCACGAGTGGAGTTGCGCTTCCGAAGACCACACGAGCGTTCGAAAGCTTCCCGAGGACGCTAGCTGCACGGAGTGCTGAGTAGCGCGGCGCTTGTTCTTGTTTATAACTTGGCTCATGTGCCTCATCAATAATAATTGCACCAAGCTTCGGTACGGGCAGAAAGAGGGCAGAGCGAGGTCCGATTGCAACAACTGGCTTGTCGCTGGCGAGCGCTTGCTTCCACACAAGGTGTCGCTGGGCTTCAGTCATGTGTGAGTGGGTGACGATAAGCTCTGGAAAGTCGGCAGTAAACTCATCAATAATCTGACTCGTTAAGCTGATCTCGGGCACCAGTACAATTACTGAACGGCCAGCCGCAATCGTCTGCCGAGCAAGCTCTTTGTAGACCTCTGTCTTGCCTGAACCGGTCACTCCTTGCAAAAGAGTGGTGCCAGAATCTTGCGCCATAATCTTCGAGACAGCAGCCTTCTGTTCAGTATTGAGCACAATTTGTGTTCGGTCTCGAATCGACAGCATATCAACTGTTTTTTGTGCCCGTCGAGAAGTGTTAAGACCTCTCGGAAGCAGTGTTTGTAAAACCGTCGCAAGCGGTGTTCGGTAGTATTCAGCCAGCCATATCGCCAATGAAACGAGCGCATCAGGAAGGGGCAATTCTTCAATAACAGATGCCACAGCCTTCGTTTCGTACGCCGGTTTTGAGACTTCTTTGACAACTAATCCATCGCGCAGCTGCTTGCCCACGGGAATCGTCACCAACTGCCCAACAAGAAGAGGAGACTCCGACTGATACGTAAACGTCGCCTGATCAGCACGCACAATCCTCGTCGGAGCAACCTCATAAAACTTCATATACTTATTATAGCAGTAAGGGGTAGCAAAGACAGAGGCCTGCCGCTCGCAACGAACAGACCGTTACGCGCCTTGAAATTCGTGTTCCAGTCACGAATTTCAAGGGCTGCACTTCGCTTTTAGTCTGTTCGTATGCAATCAACAGACCTCCGTCTTCGAACCCTCACCATAAGAGTATGATGTCGCTAAAGGAGGCGTTGCTGTGGCTGTAACAAACAGACTAAAAGCGAAGTGCAACCCTCTAAAATAGATACCGCTAGGTATCGATTTTAAAGGCGTGTAACGGTCTGTTTGTTACAGCCACAGCAACTCCTCCTATTACGGGGCTATCATGCTAGAATAAGCATATGTATTTTGAGAGTCGTGAGTACGCAGGGCAAAAACTAGCTGCTGCCTTATTTGAGAAGTATCGTTACGAGAACTGTGCGGTCGTTGCGTTAAGTGACGGCGGTGTGGTGATCGGCGAGCAGGTTTCGGGCTGGCTTCACTGTTCGTTGATGATGCTTGTCGTCGAAGAAATTGATATCCCAGGAGAGGGGATGTCATTTGGTGGTATCTCTCAGCGTGGCGACTTTACCTACAACAGCGATATCTCATCAAGTGAGATGCAAGAGTACACCTCTGAGTACCATGGCTATCTTGAAGAGCAAAAGCGTGAAGCCTTCCAGCGCATTAACCGACTTGTCGGTGATGGTGGGCTTGTTGATGACGTGCTGTTGCGTGATCATACGGTGATTCTGGTCTCTGATGGCTTTTCTGACGCAGCGAGTCTCGATGTGGCGCTCGATTTCCTTAAGCCGATCCGTATTAACCGCCTTGTTGTCGCTGCACCGGTCGCTTCGATGGGAGCAGTGAATAAACTTCACATGGTTGCTGACGAGCTTCATATTCTTGATGTAAAGGATAATTACCTCGAGACAAAACACTATTATGACAAGGATGACGAGCCGTCTCGTGAGTTGGCAATTGAAAAAATTAATAAGAATATTGTGAATTGGCGTTGACCGTACGCATGACAAAAGTGTAGAATAAAAAGCAACGGAATTGTTGAGTGTGAGCGATAAAAAAGGGGAGACATGTTAGACGTTTTTATTACATCAAGAGTGCGACGCAAGATTGTTGTTGTCTATGCGAAGTATCCTGATTTCCGAACACACGTCCGCGGGCTTGCAAAACTGATTAAAGAAGACCCGGGCAACATTCAGCGCGAACTAAAGCGCCTCGAAAAAGTAGGCTTCCTGACGAGCGAACGTCAGGGTAACACGAAGATCTACGCGACGAACAAGCAGTTCCCGATCTTTAAGGAACTCCAAAGCATCGTGATTAAATCACAGCAACAAGCTGGTCGGCCAAAGCGCACATCTTCTGATATCGCCTAATGACTTTGTTTGAACGCATCATTGCCGCGAGAGGAATCTCTCTCGAAGACAGTGATGCTTTTTTATTTCCTCAGTACGAGAAGGGGCATGATCCGTTTCTTCTTCCTGATATGGCGCCAGCAGTGGAGCGCTTAGTTGCGGCCCATAAAAAACAAGAACGTATCACTATTTACGGCGATTACGATATTGACGGATTAACCGCAACCACGGTTCTCCTTGATGCGTTTGAGCAGTTTGGGTTTGAACATGTAAAGTCATTTATTCCGAATCGTTTCGTTGAAGGCTACGGGCTTACTATCGCAGCGGTAGAGCGAATTGCCGAAGAGGGTGCCGACCTGATTGTGACTGTCGACTGTGGAAGTTTGAGCCATAAAGAAATTATTCGCGCTAAAGAGCTGGGTATTGAAGTGATTGTGACCGATCACCATAACGTTGCGCCCGAGCAACCACCAGCAGTTGCGGTGGTGAACCCTAAGCGACTCCTCCAGGACTACCCTGATGAATACGATGGGTACGTCATGAAGGCTGACTCAGCAAAGCAGGGCGAACTATATCCATTCCTTGACCTTCCTGGCGTTGGTGTTGCCTTTAAGCTGGTACAAGCGCTCCAGACGCGCCTTGAGGGTATACCGACGGGTCAAGAGAAGTGGCTGCTTGATGCAGTCGCACTCGGCACGGTGTGTGACGTCGTGACGTTGGTCGATGAGAACCGCTCGCACGTGTATTGGGGCTTGAAAGTCCTTGCACAAACGCGTCGACCTGGCTTGAAGGCATTAATGGCTGTGGCTGAAGTGCAACCGCATTTGGTAAACGCGCGGAGTCTTGGCTTTGGTTTAGGGCCACGGATGAACGCAGCTGGGCGGCTCGAAACGGCGCAACATTCACTCGATCTCCTCACTGCCGAAGACCCAATGCAAGCACTCGAACTCGCGCGAAAACTTGATGACATGAATCGTGCGCGCCGCCGTGAACAAGATGAGATTTTGAAAGCCGCAATTATTCAGGCAGAGGAATTTGCCGATGACAATGTACTTGTTGTGAGTGACCCTGAATGGAACCACGGCATTGTTGGAATCGTTGC